>JYMV01046069.1_pt1 | contig 16287 bp, 9 predicted proteins | sample 338911 | NCBI WGS metagenome assembly JYMV01 (sample SAMN03354496, study PRJNA234377) | hydrothermal vent metagenome | biome: Deep sea; feature: Hydrothermal plumes at the Eastern Lau Spreading Center, Western Pacific Ocean; material: Seawater | place: Tonga | collected 2009 | depth 2000 m m
TGCATGCTTTTAAGTAATACATTCATTAAATGCCGGAATATACCTTTGAGTTGTATCTTTGTTGAGTGCATATTTGCATGTGTATGAAGTTTGTACTATGCATATATTAATTGAGTAAAGGCTGGTGTATGTTATTTCTTTTGTTATTCATTCATTCTAAATTATATCACTAATATATATCTAATATTTGTTTCAAAAATGTTGATGAGCTATTCATTCTGACATTCAGCGAACACCATTACTTTCTCTATTGTGCTAATTGATATCAAATATGCTCTGAGCATCAAATATGATTTGATTTGACCTATGAGTATTGATTATATCCAACAGTTTCTAACCTCTAGCTAGAAGCCAGTTGTATACGACTGTTCAATGACCCTGTCATTATTCTATCTATGTTTATGGTCACTTGTTTTTCAGGTTTGTGACAATAGATGGAATTGGTTTTTTCCGTGTTGTTATTACTTCTGTATACCTGTAGTGCAATTGGAGATCTAACTATCAGGATTTGATATTCGAACCACACTAACCTGGTTACAACCCCGTCACAATATTTTGCGTGTCCCAATCCATGACATGGATTTCCATCTGCATGCTTATTATGTACTTTGTACCTGTGATATTAGTGTCTATCACCACTAACGTTCAAGCAAGGTGTACTCGATACACCATTATATAATAAAGTTTGTCATTAACTTGCGACAGTTCAGTGGTTTTCTTCGGCTACTCCTGTTTCCTTCACCAATAAAACTGACTGCCACAATATAACTGACATAGTGTTGAAAGTGGCTTTAAACACCATAAACCAACCAACAAACAAGTATATCTTTGGTCTGTTTTTGTGCTCAATGACTTGGGTTAGAGAAGTTGTTGTTCGCTTTGATGATACTAGTGAGATTGTTGACCATCATTGTTTACATTTACTTTTCATTATTGACGGTATGAATTTAGGTGAATGTTTTTGTATTATAAATCAATTAACTGTATAAATACAGTTGGATGTCCCTGTGTCATATATTTACTAACTGTATAAATACAGGTGGATGTCCCTGTGTCATATATTTACTAACTGTATAAATACAGGTGGATGTCCTTGTGTCATATATTTCCTAACTGTATAAATACAGGTGGATGTCCCTGTGTCATATATTTATTAACTGTATAAATACAGGTGGATGTCCCTGTGTCATATATTTATTGACTGTATACATACAGGTGGATGTCCCTGTGTCATATATTTATCAACTGTATGAATACAGGTGGATGTCCCTGTGTCATATAATTATTAACTGTATAAATACAGGTGGATGTCCCTGTGTCATATATTTATCAACTGTATAGATACAGGTGGATGTCCCTGTGTCGTATATTTATTAACTGTATAAATACAGGTGGATGTCCCTGTGTCATATATTTATTAACTGTACAAGGGTGTTGCATGCTTTTAAGTAATACATTCATTGATTGCACAAAGGCAGAGGCACAGTGTTGTGGGAGAGGGTTAGGGTTATGGCGTTTAACGCCACTTTCAACATGATTTAAGTTTTTTTGGAGGGAATCGGAATACCCAGAGGAAACCACCGATCTGTCTAAAAGTCACTGACAATCTTTATAGCATAATGTTGTATCGAGTGCACCGCGCCTTGGGCGGGATTCAAACTCTCAATTTTAGTGATGATAGGTACTGATATACCCGTTGACTACATACAGTATATATGTGCGTTTTGTGTTTTCCTTCATTGACTCTTTAAAGTCAGGTCGATGATTTTGCGATATGCAAACTGTATATTTCTGACTACTTGAAGGGAGGTGTTTGCCTTTTGTGCTTTATATATAACTTAATTGTCAAAAGGGCAAATATATGCCTATCTGCTATCCATCCATTGACTGTCTTCAATATATTATTCCAGTAGGTTGATAGCCTAATTATTCTGGCATCCCACGTTGATTTCTTCGATTTGTTTGTCTTATTTACGTTATTTGTGTTTGTTTGCTCATAGTGGTGTCCAACGCATATCTTGTTGTGTCTTTGTTTATTTTTTCTTCATCTTGGGAATCCTATGCTGCCAGTTTCTCTGGATTGTCCATTTTGTGTTGTCCGCTCGGTATTCTTTAACGTTTATTTAAGTAACAAATTCTACCTTCTTGGTTTCTGGTTGTAGACTACGAGCTTTCCCTGTCCCTACTGTTTAATGGGTGTGGTAATATCAAGTGGGAGCGAATCTGTGTGGATTATTGATGATTGTTATTTCCTGTTTTTAGTTTGTTTGTTTGTTTTTGATTTTTTGCTTGTTTTTTTCTTTTTTTTTTAACTAGCTCTATTTGTCTGTACATAAATAAATTATGATACCTGATTATACTGAAACAAACTATAACTTTAATAATAACAACCATGCAGTTAATATACAAAGCATAAGCTTAAAAAAATAAAATAACATGTGCAGATCACAGATAAATAACAAAATATAAATTTCCTCCTTCTGTTTCCAGTGAATTACGATATATCTCCACTCGAGACATTTGATACTTTGAATAGCGATATCGGATAACTATCGTAATCCACTGGCAGCAGAAAGAGAATATGTTTCTCCTCTGAACAAAACTTCAAAAATATATTTTAAGTTGTTAATTTCCTTCGTGAATGATCGTCGAAAAGAAATTACCCAGAATTATGATTTATTATAATCATTTGCCCATTAAGACCAGGTAAACTACCGGATATTTATAATGAGCATAGCAAGCAAAAATATACACATTTCTCGATGTTAAGGGGTAGCAGCTCATAGATATGTAATTTGTTAAGCATGACAAAAAAAAATTGCAAAGAAACCTGATCTGGTATTTGCTGCTCATTTTTCTTTCCTTTTTCCAAAACCATGTGAATCCAAAATAATGCTAAGATGATCCATATCTATTGATCTACTCAATGTGCTATTGATTGTCCTGATGGTCTTACATACAAAAAAGAAACATTTTAAGTTCACCTGTGTAGTGGACCCTATCAACGAACTTCTTGTTAAAGCATGGACTTTGTGCATTTCACATGGTTTTGGAAAATGGAATTGAATGGACGGACAATTATCGTGTTGGTTTTCTTGGCAAATGTTGTTGAAATATATTTACAAAGTATATATCTATGTGCTGCTACTCCTTACAATCATGCATCAATTTATCTACTGAGTATAAATACCAGGTCTTTTACCTGGTATGTGTAGGCTATGATGAACCTTAACCTGCAGAAATGTTACCGTGCAGATTAAGAATATTACGAAAAGGTAACCAACTGGTTAAACACTCTAAGAACAGGAGAATTCAAATGATATAGCGGTACATGTATGGATTATATTTTCAAACAGTCATGTCATAAGTCCTTAATATAGTAAAACAGGAATTTTAGTTTGTGTAAAGTTCATTCTTAATAATGACATATCACGGTTTCCAAAGCATCGGAAGTTCAGGCATTTCTTGCTTTGGAATACCTCTCAATGCCGGCAGTGTCTTTCGACGTGATTGAGCAAGGTCTTCATCACACAATGTGGTTCTACTTCTTAGAATGTTAAACGCATGCCTCCTTGGAATCAGCTGTGGTATATTTTCGTCTAGTGCTTCCTGAACTCCCATAGTTCTCATCCGCCGCAATATCGTGGCTTTAGTCACTTGCCTGTCGCCAGTTGTGTTCGGAGTATCTTCCTTAGGTTGCACTAACCATGGATTAACTTTGTTCGTGGGTGGTCTTCTAGGAAGATCGATATCGACTTGAGTACGCATCCTTAGTATATGTTGATCACGTTGACCATACTTTGAATGAGAGTAATATATTGTTTTGAGTGCATTAAACTTCTTAGTGTAGCTGTCATCGTCGATCTTTTGATGAATATTGTTATTATTTCCCGCCATATTTTGCTTATTATTAAACATAGAATTGTTCCTATACGACGACGATGAATTGAGAGTTTTTCTATCGTTTGATTTTTGAAAATTGTTTGTGGTATCATTTGAAATAGTAAATATGTTTGGTTCCGTTCTAGATTTTGTCGTTGAATGCGTTTCTCTAAATCCATAACTGTGGCTTGTTTTGTTTATTGAACTGTCGGTAGAAGAAATGGTAGACGTGTTGTCATTACTTGACATGTTCCTGCTATTTTCAGTAACAATTCCACCAATACTGATGCTATTGTTATCTAACTGCGTATTATCAGAAAGTGTTCTTGCGGAAGTATTTATATCATCATGTCTTTTTACCTTGCTTCTTTCGGAAGTATTTATATCATCATCTTTATTTACCTTGCTTATGCATGCCTTGTCTATTATAGAGGAATGATAATCTATTTCCACAACACTAGAATCTTCTTTCCTTGTGAATGTCTCCGGAACCGAATCGTTAGCCGAGTTATTGCTAGTTCGCTTGTTTGATAGTTTTTCAGATGACTTTATGTGTACCGGCGCTATATGAGGTTGGTCTTTACTGGATCTTTCTACAAATCCTTCACGAACAGGTTTCAACGTAGTTTCGTTATTCGAATTATGTTTTAATATTTCGCGTGTTTGTTCTACATCATGTGATTTTTCAGCAGATTGTAACAGACTGTTATTTTCGATCAAGGACATCTCACCATCATCCAGTTCATTCGGCTGGTCTTCAAAAATGTTATCACTTGATGTAACATTTGTTTGCTTTGTTTCTTCAATAGTTACCTTTGTTGCACTTTGTTTAACTCTATCATTTGTTTTTTCATTGTTCTTGTGTTCCTTTTTCTTATTGTTATTCCCATCTCTCTCCTTTTCACTGGTGGTAGAGTTTTTGTCTTTTATTGTTATACTACCTACACTAGTTTCTTCATTTGTTTGTTTTGATTCGTGATTTATTTTTACACTATAGTCCAACATCTCAACAGTTTCTGGATTTGTATTTACAATATCGTTTGCCATTGAACTATTCTTTGTTTGAATTCTTGTTTTTGGAGGTTTGGCTTGTTTATTTACTTCCGGGTCTGTCTTTTGGTCATTATTTGATTTTTCACTTGTATTTTCGGCACTATTAATAACACTATTATTACTATTTTTCAATTTATTGTTTTTAGTTTTAGTTTTGGTTTTTACTTCCTCTTGTTCAGTCACTTTAATACGCTCATTGTCAGTAGTCATTGTCATAGCAGTTAGATTAGTGCTTACTCCAGTGGGTTCAGTCACATCATTTTCGTTGTCAAGGGTTTCTCCATTGTTATTTGTTTCGCTAGTCACAGATGTTGATTCACTACGCGTGTTTTCCTTAACTCCAGTTTGTGTGTTAGAAGTGTCTGCTTTCACAATTGCTTTATCACCGCCGTCTTCTTTCTTCTCCGAAGAACTGGCATTGGTATCACTTGTTTTCATTCTAGTTTGCTTCTCTTTCTTTTTACCTGTAGTATTTGTATTTTCCTGCTTAACTACCGTATCACTTTTCTGTTCATTATCTACAGACGTATATGCAGGAGGTGGAGACGTGTTTTGAATTGTTGAAACCGGAAGCATAGTAGACTCGTTTTCGATCTCCATTTGGGAACTACATTCAGACGTCACAACAACCGGTTGCTGATTAGGTCGAACACATTTCTTTGATATTTTGTGTTCGGAATGTTGTTTAGATTTCTTTTTACAACAAATGACACATATAAGAATTAGAATTATTATGATTAATAATCCAGTCACAGCACATGCTATTATGATATATATAAGCGTGTTATCCTCTTTCTGTTCAACTGAAATGAAGCAACAAAATATGTAGAAGTGCATCGTAGATGGTTATAGAAATAAATGCACATAATTATAGCATGGAATTTACTATATATTACCATATATAGTGTTAATGTTTCATTAAAGGGCTTTAATTAATATGTAACCTGAGGTCACACCCGGTGATCTGTGATGTTCATGTTGCTTAATCATTAAATTTCTGTGTAGTGCTTGGTAGATAATAAGCGTTAGAGAAAACCGAAGGGGTAACCAAGAATGGAAATCAAGGAAAACTGGCAACTTTGGGTACACAGGACGAAGACAAACAAAGCACAACATAATATGTTTTGGACACCACTATGCGCAAACACAAATAGTGTAACACAACTTGAGGTAAAGACGAATTAAACATATTTTCTATGCGGAAATCGCAACGGACATCACAACATGGATAAAAAAACGTAAACACAAATAATAGGATAACACAAATAAAACTAAAAAGATGAGCAACACGGACCCCACCAAAAAAGAGAGGGTGCCCGAGAATTGCAAGCAGCTCATGCTTCTAATAGGACACCAACTGTTTTACTCATATATACAGTCATGTCCGGAAAAGTATTGGCAGTGACTGAGGGAAGAATAAAGGTGAAAGATCCATTGTCAATTGAGGTACGGATATTTCGTAGCGTTCAAACAGATCGTGATGACGACCGTAGAACATTGTTTGTCATTTTGTCCTTTATATTTTGACCACTGCATTGACAGTCCTTCTTCGGATTACACTTTTTTATTTACCATTCAATATCTTTAAGCTTTTTTTATGACTGTTATAACTGTTATATGTTCAACTTAATTAATTTGTAGATAAATAACTTGCTACGTCACAATAAAATAAACGATGATATGGACTACTACTTTCCAATTAGATTTTTTGTTAATGTTACAGTATAGCGATTCATATATTCATATATTCGTTATTTATTTATCGTTGTGATCTGAAGAATTAAGGATGTCGGAAGTCAATTAATTACATCTAAAAGAGACATACGGATTGCATTTCATCTTTCATCTTTTTATATAGCATCATTGAATATATTGAAGTGTTCCTATTAGAAAACTAATTAACAAACAACATATATCAGGAATATGTCATCTATTCACCTTTTCCGAGAATCTGGTTACACCCCGGATTTTGGCTGATGTTATTTTAAGTATTATGATGTTTAACCCAACTTTCAACAATATTTCAGTTTTATCGTATCCGTCGGTTTTAGTGGTAGAGGACCCCGAAGTCACTGACCAATTTTATCCCATGATGTTGTGTCGAGTACGCCTCGCCGTGAGTAGGATATGAACTCACAACTTTTGTTGGTACATGCACTGCTTGTACGTGTAGTTGTAAACCCAAGAACCATACGATCGCAACCACAACGTTCCTAGATCGTATTTAGGTTTATGTGAAGTTCTTTGTGGATCATTGTTTGTCAGTATTTGTGATTGTGGTTTTTTTCTTTTTATGATGATTGTGCCGTTTTCATTGATGCATAGTTTTTGATCACATCTTATTAATTACTTACTAAACTTGTGTCTACTGGACTTCATTTGGATGGAAACACTCTAACAGACACACATACGCATATACACACGGATTTCGCTGTCTCGACCTCAGTTAGTCATTGCTAAAATGGTATCTGCTCTTTGTGGCTCTTAGTTTAATGTATTATATACGCATACTAGTATATGCCACTCTATGTGATACATAACTAGATTTGAGTTGTTTAACGCCACTTTCAACAATATTTCACTTATATCGTGTCGGTTAGTTTTACTGGTGGAGGAAATCGTAGTACCCGGAAAACCCCGCGACATGCCGCAAATCACTGACGAACTTTATCATATAATGTTCAATCGAGTGCATTTGCATAAGGGGGATTCAAACTCAAAGCGTTAGTGGTGATAGGCACTGATTGCATAGGTAGATAAATGATTACCTGCAGCAGCAACCACCGTTGTACCGAGAGTACTGGTGGGTGCCCCTTCCAGTATATAACTGATGCTGAAACCCGTATTGACAACAGTATCATCTGTTTCAAAAATAATATACATTGTATCACCAGAACTCTGCACAGTAGAGACATGGCCATTTCCACAACATGTTTCCTGTAGTAGACTGGCATTCCTGTTAGATCCTAGTGTAAGCATAAATAGAATAAGCAGCATATTAAATATGGAAATCTAATTAGATATTCAACAATATTTCAGTTACCATAGCGCTTTGTTTATTGACACCATAGAGGAATACGATCGACCTTTATGAGGTCATCGACAGCTTAATAAACATGAAAATATATCGAGTACCCCTTAACACAAATGAGAATTAACGGAAAGGTAATTAAAAGAAATAAAACACAACACTGTCTGAACAATTCCAAATTAAAATCGAAAATTCGTCTTAAGAAGCAAAATCGATAACACTAATACATAGTACATGACCGAACACTTCCTGGCTTGAAACATACACTTAGAATGTTTCGGGGTTAAGCTAGTTTTATAGGCTCAAACCTCCACTCTTAGTGACATTATGTGGTCGTGCAAATAAGTAAACTATGCGTTAAAATCCAGCTTAATCAAATTTCAATAAATATTAACAAATAATGTTATAGCCAGACAGTATAGAATGGAAATATCAAATATTCCCAATTATGCAAATGATATTCCGCTTACCATTGAGCATTTTAAATTTGCTTACCACCTACCATCATATATAAAGACGTTATCTGTAATGCAGACACCTTTATTGTTTCCTGTCTCCAATGCACATTGTATAAACTGGATTGTTATTGTGTAATTTGCTGTTTCACCAATTAACAACCAGTCCCTTGTGTAATTTCTGAAACAAATCAATAAAAGGTATGTTCATGTACATTTACCAACAATTGAAGAAAATAATGGACTTGAATCTTCTTAATTCGATGAGACCATCGTGGTCATTATCGTATGGTAGTTGGATTTTCAACTATCTGTGCAATCAGTAGCTACCACCACAATGGTTTTGCATTCAAACCCCGTTCGTGGCGAGGTATATTCGATACAACATTATGTAATAAAGATCATCAGTGACTTGCGGCAGATCGGTGGTTTTTCTCCAGGTGCTCCGGTTTCCTGCACCAATAAAACTGACCGCCACGATATAACTGAAATGTTGCTGAAAGTGTTAAACACCACAAGCCAAACAACATCTTATCTCTAATCACAGTTCATCAATTATCATGAAACCGATATGAATGTTATATTTGTTTCAGAAATTACAAGAAAAAGTATCCTTAACAAACGGCATTTCAAGAGTTAGCACGTTCTGTATAAATAAAGTATATACCTATTGTTAATTATAATGCTTTTGATTAAAAAACAAAACAAAACGAATAGAAGACGAAACAGAACAGACAAAAAAAACAAAACAAAAAACAAATATACAGACAAGAAAAAAAAAGGCAAATTAAAGAAAAACAAAGCAAATCCAAGGCATAACATAAAATCAAAAACAAAAAAGATAAGAAAAAAAAAACAACAAACAAACAAACAAACAAACAAAACAAAAGACAAAAACAGAAAACCAAACAAACAAATATGACAATAATAACTTTTATTAAGCGATTCTGTTTTAAATCTATTAAAACCCAACCTATTCAGATTTTAAAAACAAAATAATTGTCAGGAAATATTAGGTTTGACACTTTTGCATGTGGTCTCATATCACAACAACAAATTGTTGTGGAGTTAATAGATATTTCATGTAATCGCCATTCTCTCTATATTTTGTTACTAGGCACTATAAATGATGATATTATTTAGTTATCCCTTTAATGGTTTGCATAGAGGAATCAAATCACCCACCATGATATATTCATTTCCGCTTATTTATTTACGAATTAAATCAAATTTCAAAACCACGAAAATGGCATTAATGTAAAATGATACATTACTAATAAGGGTAAAAATATGTAGATATCCAATAAGATGTCAAAATCTGTGCGAGCGACACTTTTCTGAAAATAGCTAAGGAACACATATTTGTTAGCCCATTAATTTAAGTCTTTGGGAGCAAAAAAACTAAAGGTCCTAATAAAAAAAAAAAAATGGCTATGGTGACCTATGCCTGAGGGAGAAGAACCTTAGGTTTGTTAGTTGTAATTTTTTTATAATTTAGAGCGTACGACGCGTTTTTATTATACAATTATGGCCTTCATGAAAAGTTAATATCCATAGTTATTAAATTGAGAAAGGGGTGTGTTCCCGAGGTCTGAAGAACCGAGGGAAGATAAACCTTTCGAGATTTAATAATTATGGATATTAACTTCTCATGAAGGACATAACTGTATTATTATACTGAATTGATATGAGGGAAATAACTAGTTATTGGTTCGACGTGCAAAAGCGCGCCAATCTCAAACAGTTAGTTTGTGCTACGTGCAGATTCCCTTACTGTCATTTGACCTACGTGCAGTTTGCCGCGGGAATAATGAGTTATTTCTTGTTCTATAGAATAAAACTTTAAATAAAATATATTAATTATTACTTCCTTGGTTTCTATAGTAAAGCATAATGATACTAGTTATTGGTAAAACGTAGATATTGAATTTAAAGCGCACGACAAGTCTTTGGAGTAAATGTCACGCAGTACGCTCAAGTTTACATATATATCTTCGAGATAAACCTGAGTTCTAATAGAAGTACATAATTTAGGAACTGATAAATATATCTTATAAATCGTGTCAGTGCCGAAAGAGTGATAACTGGGAAGATTGTGCTATCAGGAACTAATAGTCCATCAAACATATATTTAAGCAATATAAGTGCAGTGTCTATTATAAAAAGTTTATGTGCATGAGGTTTAAAACCTGGAATAAAGGCGAGGTTAACCGAACCTTTTCCCAGTTTTGCAGCGAATGCAAATAAACTTGATATTTTAAGACACTGCATTAGTATTGTGTTTATACAGCAGACCAATCGCATTAATCCATCGACATTTATATTTTGAACTAAATAATACAATTATATAATTATGCATTGATTGTCCCTTTTGATATTTTTTGTCAACAGGACATGAACTGGATTGACAACTAGATTCTAAAATCTCAACAGGTAATATGTGACAGGGGTACCAGAAAAGGCTAAATGTCGGTCAGTGACAGTATATAGCACACAATTATCGAGTCAATGAAATTTACCTGCTCAAATAGAACAATTACAGGATAAATGCATATAATGATCAACCCAGTATTTCCAAGTCACAGCACTAAAAATAGCACATGTAACAAATAATTCATTACACCACTTTTCTCTCTTCGATATCCCAGTATCTTGTTACAACCCAGTATAAACAAAATAATATTATTTATTTATCCATTTTATTTTTGTAAAGAGGATTCAAAGCACGTACCATCATCTACTATATGTATATCCGATTATCTAATGACGAATCTAATCAAATATTAAAAATACTAAAGTGACATTTTAGTAACACGATATTGTACAAGCAAGAACAAATAGTTTGACATATAATTAGTAACAGGATATTGTACTAGCAAGAGCAAATAGGTTGATATATAATCCTTCGACTTTGAGCGTATCTATTGAAGATTATTCCAGAAACGCGTTATGGGAACTACATTTGATATCTATGTTTTCATTAGTATCTCTGCTGGTGAACGATTAGTCACCGAGGGTATCATCCGCCCAGTATTCAGTGTTTTGACACTGACATGGTTTATTAAATATATGTTTAATGTTAAGGTAATTCTCCATTAGGAATAGACAACCTTGAACCATGTTTGCTATCTTTTTTAGACCCTTTGATTTCTTTGGTTAAAATACCATTTTTTGTTGTGGCATTCTAGTCTTTTTTGTGGCATTTCTAGTGATTTTGGACGTTTCCCAGAAATGCGTTGTTGGGTACTTATAAAAATATAAACGTAGATATCAAATTTAGTGGGCACAACGCGTTCCTGGAATAATCTTTCTCAGGTACGGTTAAAACCGGAAATTAGAAAGTCAAATAAATTAAAGGTGTTTGGGAGCAATGTAACAAAAGGGCCTCAACGGGATAGCCAAAGTCGTCTAAGGTCACCTATGAGTTAGGAAGAAGAAAATTAGATTTGATAATAATTACATTACTTAGGAACTGTAAATTTCAATAATTCGAATTACTTAATTAAGAACTATAAATTCAATCATAAAAATATCTTGCAATAAGAACAATTGCAAAGACGTCTAATTTCATCAGGGACGCTCAAAGTTAAACGATTGGAACGCTACATATTTAGAAAAAATGTCAGTGTGGAAATACTGACTACTGGAAGATTGATAACATTGAGAACTAATAGTCCACCAGCAGTGGTAGTAATATACACATGTTGTTATCTAATTTCGTGCTTTCAACCTTCACCGGGTAGGTAAAAGTCAAAGTAATTGCATTGACGTTCCTTCATGGTTGTCAGAAGAGTTTGAAGATACCAAAGGAGCAATCAGAATCTGTATATCGAAGAAAAACAGACAACACAATGGCCCAAAAAAAAAGTACAAAAGGACAAACAAAGATCTACAAAACATATATATAAAACTAGAGATCGAGTAAGACGAACCCCACTAAAAACCGGGGGTGAAATCGGGTGGTCCAGAAGGGTAAGCAGTTCCTGCTCCACTAGTGGCAGCCGTCGTGCTAAGCTAGCTACAAATTCGGTAATCAGTCGTGAATGAGGAAAGGACAGGGAGGTGATTACGACAAGTGGAACATATCCGTGATCATTTGTCAGAATTGTCATATTTTGTGGAATAAACCAACAGATGAATTATCGCCTTGCATCAGTAGTGTAATGGTTTGCATTCTCACTTCGAGTGTCAAGTAGACTGACGTGTAGGTGGTAGTTTTTACTGAATTGTCCTAAATTGAGACTAATTACCATAACAAAGCCCCAATACAATATGAAACACGAATTTCATCCGTCCATGGAATAGAAAAGAAGCCTTTTAGCGCAAAATATTAAGATTACTAAAACCGGAGTACGGACAATAGGACAAGTTATTCCCGATTTTGCTCTTGTTGAAAATAACGTTAATGGATGTGCAAAAAATATTTTGAGTACAATAGAAAATGTGTTTCATTGGTTTCATTGGATAAGCGAACATCGGTAAATAATTGGATAGATAGAATATGCGGGAATGATTTTCATTGGTCCGGTAAAGGTTGTGAACTAATTCAAATGTTGATCTCTACCGTGAACTCTAACGGGATGTTGTTAATCTCCCACACAGCGGACAAGGGGAAAAAAGAGCAAATGTGGAGATCTAATTTAAATAAGATTGTATTTGACCTCGAATCAGGATAGTGTGTTCTCATGGTAACATTTATATCTGTCGACGGTCGCGTCGGTGAGCTTACACTATAAAAACTCATCACATCATGTTGGTCTATTCAAAAGCTTACATATCCATCATAATCTGATGATCATGAAAAGGCATATTGATCACATTATGATATAAATAACAATTGTTCACGTGGTGTCAAACAACAACCACTCATTTGCACACTTACAAATAGCATTTCATAAAGTACAAAAATATCAAAATTGCCATGGTCATTCTTCATAAGCAATTGACTAGTATTGTTAATGTATCTTACCCATCTGGATAATTGCTAGATCCAAAGGCGTCATGTGACACAAAGGTCTGAAGGTAAGGTGTTGCTGTCAAATTAATAGTTGCGTCCACATTCAATTCTGCAATAAACAGATGATACATTTACATATAACCTTCAGTAATATTAAACTTACGGAAACATAAAACTCTTCGTTAAACCTATTGCTACATGATCTAAAATGTTCGATTACACAATAACGTTACCGATACTTACAGTTTATTACACTATTTGCATTAAAATGACTATGTATGTATCAAGTTTAACACGCTCGACTCGCTACTGGACTAACCTTCATCGGGTACGCTCGTAATTATAAAACTGGAACGCGATATCATTTTGAAATCTTTGACAGAAAGAAAACCAAGAGGCCTAAATAGGATAATATTAAGCTTTGCTGTCTCGGTCATGTTTGACCGTACATTTGGATCGACATATGGATTCCCCTCACTAGTTCGTAATAACTATAAACATTTCAACCCTATTTTCATTAATTACACATTTTATTTATTGAAATGAACATGACATTTTAAAGTGATATATATCTCCAATAGTGGAGCAGGAATTAACTACCCTTGCGGAGTATCTGATGTCATCCCCGGTTTTTGGTGTGTTTCATGTGCCCGATATTTAGTTTTCTCTGTAGTGCTTTGTAGATTGTTATTTGTTCCTTTTGGCCCTTTTTCATTACTGTCAGTCCTTCTGCAATGTAGGGCGTCTGATTCTGCATTTTCAAATACGTTTTACTCGGATATTTTCCCCTTTTAAGAACTATGTCATAACATAAGACAATAGAAGAATTCAAACCAAGATATCGACCACAATATATTAGGACTGTAATTTGAAACAGAAATTTTAAGTAAACAAGCAAAAAGTATTTTGAAATTAAAAATATAAAAAAAATATAAAAAGTTTTGATAATAATGTAGCATATGATTGGGAATATAATTGTATATTTCCTTTTTGTGAATAAACAAAGCAACAAACACTCAGCTGATCGCAAATGTCAAAGGACAAAATTGACATATTCAATAACATATCAGGTCTACTATTGCAAGGTATTTGAAACCAGAATGCCTGCTGGTGTAGAAACCCGGTTATTACGTGGTTTTATTATTTCCGTTAAAATTAGTGATAGCTGACATATGAAGGAGGCAAGTTTATAAAGGTCGATCAAATCAATGTATTAAAATGTCTTCATGATACATGTTAAAATATTACATTTTTGAAAATAAAAAAAAAACATTTTGGCGGTGATGGGAAGCAATATCAATATCAACAAAACAAGCAACCGCCTTTCATAGAGGTAATGGAAAATCAAGTTTTGGTTTCACACAAGTACACAATATGGTGAGAATAAATGAGATGAAATATATTTGCAACGGGAAAAATAGAGGGGCTAGGGTTATGGTGCTTGACGCCACTTTCAACAATATTTCAGTTTTATCGTGGTGGTCAGTTTTATTGGTGGAGGAAACCGGAGTACCCAAAATAAAACAACGACCTGTCGCAAGTCACTGACCAACTTCATCACATATTGTTGTATCGAGTATACCTCATAACTTCAGTGGTGATAGATACTGATTGTGTAGGTAGTTCTAAATCCAACTACCATACGATCACGACGGCCTCTAGCTTAAACCAAATAATGCAATCATCCTGAAAAGATTCGCTGCAAATTACAATAATAATCGTTTGTTGTTGCTCTGATAAAGATCATACAGACAAGTAATTGAAGTTTTGTTTTCATTGCACATTTGAATTTAAATCCAAGTCACCTCCAGTTGTTTGTGGGAATGTCCATGTCTTATTTACGTTATCTGTGTTTGTTCGTGTATGGTGTTGTTCAACACATGTATCTTATGTTGTGTTTTTGTTTTGTTTGTCTTCGTCTTGCGTCTTCTGTGCTCTATGCTGCCAGTTTCTCTGGGTTTATGAAAAGCGTTAATTGTTCCAAACCAGGTTATACAAGTATGCAGGTATAACCCGTTCATAAATTGATTTTTTTTTAACTTAATGATTCCTCGATTTTAGTTACGCTTATTTCATGGGACTATTTGAATATGTCGTTGGCGAATGCATATTTTTGTGACGTCACAATACCAACCCAGTTTATCAAGTATAACCATATTTTTATCCAGGCGGATCAGCCAATCAGATTGCAGTATTCACATTGAATGAAATTGTAAGGAAATAAACTCGTTGGTAATTAATCTTTTATATCATAAAACGCTGAACCATCAAAATATTATGTGAACAATATGCTATCAATATTCATTTTGTGTTTCAATGGTTTAAAAGAAAATGCAAAATCATAATTACATTTGCTTTAATGTCACCGCTAGACCATATCATTGGGTAAATGTAAATAAATATAATGGTAATTGCTTATCTGCTGTTAAATTCTGTAAATATTTAGTTACTTATCGATCCCTAAAAGCAAATTCAAAAATTGCAAAAATTCTAAACAATACATTTATTAAATATACATTAAAATTGAACATAGATATATATTTTATTGAGAGTTCTTGTAGAATGAGGTGAAACATTACTGTAATTATCGAGGGATATATTTACACAATATAACAAAATATTGCCAATTAAGTAAGCTAATTAGTTAAACACATGAGTTTTAATTAGTGCCAATGATCATTTAATGTCTGTCGTTATGACAAATAAGCTAAACATGCTTTGTACATATAACTAACATTAGTGCATAGAAATAGTAATAGTTGAATTAAACCTGAACTTCTTACCCTACTGAAGCACCTGAGTCCCCCACCCCGGCTTGATGTGGACAAAAAACCAAAAAAATATACACCACTAGCGGAGCAGGCACTGCTTACTCTATCTGAATTCCCTCCCTTTTTTTTTACGTCTAT
>JYMV01008514.1_pt1 | contig 16279 bp, 14 predicted proteins | sample 338911 | NCBI WGS metagenome assembly JYMV01 (sample SAMN03354496, study PRJNA234377) | hydrothermal vent metagenome | biome: Deep sea; feature: Hydrothermal plumes at the Eastern Lau Spreading Center, Western Pacific Ocean; material: Seawater | place: Tonga | collected 2009 | depth 2000 m m
AGACAGTGTGGATGATCTCTTAATGAAGCTTCAGGAAGTTTGGAGGAATACAAAAAATCAATTGCAACGGTGACCATATTTGCTTTGCTCTTTCTAAAGAATATTCCTATTACATTTCATGAAATTCTGTTCAGCATTGGCCATGCTCAGCTCGCTTTTGCATTGACTAATTAAGAGTTTGATGATACCAAAGGGATAATCAGAATCGGTAAATCGAAGGACAGACAGCACAATGGCCAAGAGAAACAAGACAAGCAACGATCTACAAAACACTACACAGAAAACTAAAAAACGAGCCACACGAACCCCACTAAAAAAGGGGTGAGATCAGGTGGTCTTGGCAGGTAAGCAGTTCCTGCTGCTCTAATGGCACCCGCCGTGTTGCTCTAGTTACGAACCCGGTGAAAAGTGACGAATGAGGGTATGGTATCTCGTAAATGTATTTTTTTCTGCAATCAACCAATAATTTGAAAATGATAAAGTTGACAAAAAAAATCTGAAAGTGGCGTTTAAACGTCATTTAATCAATCAGTTACTGCTCAAATAATGAGTTTCTTTTGTTAAATTATTAAAACCAACAACAACAATAAACAAAAATTATATCTTACCTTACACTTATAAAATATTCAAATTATAACAGCGATATACAGATTGTATCCATTCACATATGGCATGCAGCGAAAACAAATAAAAGTTCCTGTATTTTTTTATTAATATTTCTTTTAAATATTTCCTCATATGCGCTATTTAAAGGAATTAAATTGTGTTTTATTGTTTTCAGTACAAATATGGAAAGTATTAAAATATTTAATTCTCAAATATAAATCAGCGTTGTAAATTTTGTATTATTATGGTCACTCTGCGGCACGGATAGTGGTTGACGTAAAATACACAGAATCCTTTGAATGGAGATTGTCTAATACTTTCATCAACCGCATGTTATTTAGATCATTATTTATTCCTCTGTCTCTTTTCTTTGGGTCATTGCAATGTCTGTCCTTCCATTTACGGTTTTTGAGTACCTGTTTGTGTAAGAATGACTATTTGGACGAATTTCATAGCGCTAGCCCACGGAAACAATTTGCACTCCACTCTAACACATTATGGTGACTCTGAACCATTAAATGTCTGTTCTTACTCCTTTATTGTGTTGTGTACTTATCAAATACCCGACGATGTATCGAAATCACAATTGTCCGCACTTGAGATGAGCACGTAAACTATTACACAACCAAGACGGCTACTCCTTTATGGTGTTGCGTACTTATATACCTGACGGAGAATCGAAACTAAACTTGTCCGCAGTATAGATGAGTACATTAACTATTACACAACCAAGGTGGTTCTTTAAAATAACATGATATATAGAGAAATTAATAACACTATTAATTAAATATATAGACTCCGCTACACGAAAATACAGCATTGTATATCAAATCAGAATCGATGTATGCATGATATCTATGAAATGATGGTAGTTGGATTTACAACTACCTATGCAATTAGTGTCTATCACCACTAAAGGTGTGAGTTCGAATCCCGCTCATGACGAGTCGTATTAGATACAACATTATGAGATAAAGCTTGTGAGTGACGTGCTACAGGTCGGTGGATTTCCCCGGGTACTCTGATTTCCCCGAACAATAAAAATGACTGCCACGATATAGCTGAAATATTGTTGAAAGTGGCGGTAAATTCCATAATCGTAACCCTAGCCTTCTATAATGAAACGTTTATAAATAACACTAACACATTGTAAAGTAGGACAGCGTGAAAATGGTATTTCTCAAAATAGTTTTCAAATATTTTGAAAAAAACGAAGGGGTAATCTAACCTGGACAATCCAGAGACACAGGCAACATTGAGAACAAGACATGGAACCAACGAAGAAAAGAAAGAAAAAAACAAAACAAAGCAAAAACAAAGCAGAAGAAGAAAAAAACGTAACACTGAAAACTAAAAGAATGAGCAACACAGTCCCCATCGACAAGCCGGAGGTGAATCAAGGCACTCGACATTCAATCGATGCTCCAAAAGCAACTCTAGATACACCAAGAGAACGATTTTAACAAGAGAACAAAAAAAATAAAAAAACAACTATTGATTCTTTAAAGGAACAATATAATCTATAACCCAAACCAAAATAGAAGTTAAATTAACGCACCCAACAACATGCACTTAGCGAAAATCAGGATGCTCTGGAAATTTATTTTATTTCATTACATTTTGCCAATCGTCTTTAAAGTGGAGCGGTATAATATTGAGTTTTCATAGCTGATAATACATGTAGCACTTGACATGTTTGTGGTTTCAATAAAAAAAAAACAAGAAGATAGTGATAACACATATTATACTAGAGTACTTTAATGTACTTTTCTATGAATACTACCACATAAACATGACCAACCAGTGTGGACACAGTTCAACAGGATTACATTTGCTTTCGATATCAAGTGCAATTAATGAAAACAATACAAAGTTTTGAAAAGGTCACCTTTTATTAATTTGGCTGTGCCGTCAAGCATATTTCCCTATCTTATATACTGAAAATATTCCCCAATTTGGGAACAATAATCATTCACGTATTATACAATCAAGAATTATCGATCCTTGTGTAAGGTACACAAAATACCCCAGTCGCATCAGTTTACTAATTTCTGTCGTACTATATATATACATAAAGTTTTTGGGCAGTATTCCGTCATGTTAGTTCACAGAATAAGGCAATAATACTGAAGACATTCCACATTCCATAGCATCAAGAATATACAAGTAAGGGATGTGTGTAGGCAACAGTTTATGAAATCAGAAAACAGATGTATAACACACAATACTTAATGTATTCATAAATTGAGGCCATATATTCCAATTTTCACTAAGTAAACACCAAGGCTCACACACGAAAACCTTGAATAGGGCTATCTAATCTTCAACTATGTGAATTCTTATTTATAAATAGACAAGGTATTTAAAAATAAGGTATAGTAACTGATCACGTCATGTGTAAAAATAGTAAGATGTGCAATGGCAAAATAGTTGTAAAATCACAGGTATGTCATGAATTGTATTGTTTAACCTATGTTTTTCTCTTTTATTTATTTGTAATATGCAACTATAGTTGCAGAACAGTTGCTAGTAACGGTATATATGACCTTACATTGGATAGACGCCAAGTCTTCTGATCTCATCCTTTACGAACCGCCATCTTATTTCGATATTTTTCGTGAAATTCACAACTGTGTTAATTCCGACACAATGCTTAACCCTCTGAATCTAAGCCAGAGCGACAGAAATGGCATAGAACGTCATATCATGTTAACACTCTGAATCTAAGCCAGAGCGACAGAAATGGTATAGAACGTCATATCATGATTTACCTTCAGCACAAAAGCAGACGTGCCACTGATTAAATGGATGCCTATGCTGTCGATTTCAAAATGATATTTACACTTTACAGTCTAACCTGCATTAGTGACCACCTCTATTAAGCAATAACTTGTATTATCTGACCTTTATTTTTATTTCCTTCCACAGTGCATTTCACATCAATTAAACCTGTATTAATAGACCACCTGCCTTATGTGACCATATTTCAATGTCCCCTTGTAAGGTCACATAAGGCAGGTTTGACTGTATGCAGATATATATATACTCTCACTGGTGTCCCACTTTTTACTGATCTTCTCCTATTATGTTAAAGTAAGGATTTCTAATAGACTTAAAGCTACAAGTTCAGCTAGATTAATTTAATTCTTCTAGACCCCATCATATATATTTAGTCACGTCACACCACCTTGACAACAGGACGTACATAATTCAGGAGAACTACATTCGTAGTCATAGGCAAGACAGATATGCTACTCATTGGGTTTGGAGGGTTGTTTGTGATTCCCACAAGAAAAAGAGGAGATAGTTGAATGGTATTTTTTAAACTTCATATACAACATGCGCTTCATGCAACCATTACATCATCAAAGTTAATGCATTGTTTGTTGTTTCTCCACTGATTATATATATTTATAATTGAAATATGTATTTCCTGCATAAAAATAACTAGTATGAAAGCTGTGGATCTCTGTGTACAACATTATGTGATAAAGTTTGCAGTGACGTGCGACAGGTCGGTAGTTTTCTCCCGGTCCTCCGGTTTCCTCCAATAAAACTGACCGTCACGATCTAACTGAAATATTGTTGAAAGTGGCGTTAAATACCATCAAACAAACAAACAAACAAACTGATACTTCAATATTTATATTTTTCATTCTATTGATATTTCTATTGGATGCCTGTTTTCTGTATCGCTGACTGTGGGATTGTACTGATAATATACTTTTCTTTTTAGATAAAACAGCCATTATGAAATGTTATCTGACTGCTTTGATTTGCCTGTTTACACAATTATATAATACTTATGTCTATGGCAGTAATGGTAAGTTGAGTAGCTATTAAAAAGGTAATTTCTGTTTCTTATCAGTGAATCTTTGATTGTAGTGTGATACAGTTTCCCTTCAGGATAAGATAACATGATGAAATTTATATACCTTGAAACCGGTTTAAACCGGACATACATTGGATCAACATTTTTGTAGGATTACACATTTGTTCGGACTGGAAATATTTATCAGACATCTGAGACTGCTTTGAATGTTCGATTTAAATAGATTCCGGTTGATACAGGCAGGTTTTAATGTATTAGTTGAAATATACCTAAGGGTTACCAGAAGTCGTACATCGGACAGACAATGCACAAGCCAAAGGAAAAATAAAAAAAAGAACAAAAGGTAAAATTGCCCGCTTCACTAGTGACACCCGTCGTGCTACGCTTGTTCAAAATCCGGTTTAATTCCCCACTTATATGCAAAGAAAGAAAACGACATTGCAGTTGCACAAGGGATTTGCAGCTTCTTATTTCAACTGACTGCATGCAATTCATAATAACAACCGATTGATAAATCTGCCTGGTCTGAAGGACATTTTGCAGGTTTCTATAATAATTATCAAAATGAAGAAAACAATGTACTGTTATTGTTGATAATATAACCAACAACTCGAATCAATATTCTTGCAAACCATAAGCTACAAACTAAAGATATGGACGAAAAATAGATCAATGGAAGTCTAGGAAACACTAACAACCAAACAATATAAAGGACCACACGATTACGAAAGCGATTTAATAGTTTCTCATTACACCGTCTGTATAATGGCAATGATAATAGGATGTGTTCTCAGAACAGGTTGTTTTGACCACACCTCAGATCAGTAACAAAATCCTATCCGAAAATCATAAAAAAGGCAAGATCTAGCACACATACACATGCCCGTTAACTCTCCGGGTTTGCTACATACACTTCAATAAAAAAAGCAGAGAGGTTAATCTAATTGTATTGTCCCAACCTTCCAATTTACTGAAATGATGAGGTCATGTATATGTTTCCATGTGTCAGTAAAATGCTGATCTGCCAAATAACTGCGTTGTTTTAAAGAACGCTGAACCCTCGTCTTAATACATAATATTCAAATCTCAAACTTAAAAACACACTCCGTGCCTAGAAGAAAACATTGCAATTATTTGATTTTTCAAGTAGAACACATACTTCTGTGCAAGATATATGAAAAATCAATACGCTATAACCATGGTCTGTTGTCCATTCGCCAAGACGAGATATAAACAAAGGGTACCGAACTATGATTATTTGATGTGTCAATAATTAGCAAAAAAGAAAACCACGGACAGTACTTAATAATAAAAAAAAAAAAAAAGATGAACTTCACAGTCCCAACTCTGATCATTATATGTATGTCCTCTGTCAAAGGTAAATTAGCAGCGTGCATTTTGACGCGGAAATGGCATGAACATTGCAAAGTAAAAATAATATATATAATAACATGTGACCACACCTTTTATGATTGTACATTCACAATATACTTTACATAGATCGGGTCGTGAAATAAAATGCCTTTTAATTATACTAATATCAAACTAATATACAGATTAATTGAATGTCTGTTTTGCTTCTTAGTTGTTTGTTCATTCTTCTCGGATCCTGTTGTCTTCGGAAGACAAGTTGTATTATCATGCGTATCTGATGATGTCACATCCTGTGTAAGAAACCAAACGAGAATGTGGTTCACGGGTCAATTATTGTCCCAGATTTTATTTAATGGAGTACATGACGATGAGAGATATTCGGAAGAAATTATTTCCTGTTCCGAATTTCACCTGGCGATTAGCAATTTTTCCGAAATAGATCTGAATGATGAGTATGTCTGTGCTGTCGGATTCGAAACATGTAGGCTGCAATTCAACATGTCAAATTATGATTATGAATGTAAGTATATTTTGTTTTCTTACTTATTAAGAACTTGAGATACAAACATATACAAGATAACAATTACGATTTAAATAGATCATTTGAACATGTCCGATCTTGATTCTAAATTCATTTCAGCAGCAGTTGCTATTGGTTAAGCTGAAGTCATCACTTCGAGAGTTTTACTGTCGCCACCATAACTTGGTTAACCGTTACGAAATATCTGTGCCACAAATGACCACGGATATGTTTCACTTGTCGTCAGCACTTCCCTGTCCTTTCCTCATTCATGATTTATCACCGTATTTGTAACTGGAGCAACACGACGGGTGCCAGTAGTGGAACAGAAACTGTTTACCCTTCCGAAGTACTTGTGTTCACTCCGGTATTTAGTGGGGTTCGTGTTGCTCGATATGTGTAGAGTTTTGTATATCATTGTTTGTTCTTTTGTCATTTTAAATTTGGCCATGAGTTATTTCAAATCACAAAAAATCAAAGTGGAATATGACCACGTCTCTCATACAAAAAAATAAAACAACATATTAATCTTTAAATATATTTGTCCTGGATGTACGTAGCAACGTTTTAATATTAAGTGTATAGATATGATGATGCTTGAAATAATGAATACAAGAGGGGTACTTTGTCTCAATATCTTAGAAATCCAGTATGCCCACCACAGCCTCTGATTGTCTGAGACATTTTGAACTTTTCCAGTTTGACTGTCTGGAGATGGAGGAAAGATTTGAGGCAGACGTGTTTCTTGTTTAATAGATTTCTTTATTGCTTCTTTGATCTTCATTTCAGCTTATTTCTATTATTTATTTTAGAATAATTAAATAGAATAATTATTACAGATAATACAAAAGGTGAAATTTCATACATCTAATATGGTTTCCAAGTTAACATTTTTTCCAGTTTATTTTTCTGTTCGGTCGGTCAATAGAATGACTGGTACACAATGCAATCTTTCTTGTTTTCTTTTTTAGATAAAACCTCACAAATAAAATTAAAAAAAAATATGTTAAGGTCAAGTAATGTTGTACACGAGTAATGAAAATGCCAACCCTCGCATAACTTTAAAAGCAGTCTGATAAATAGGTTGCAGTTTTGATTTCACATCATCGAACATTTTGAATGAAGTGAGTCCTTCCTATACATATATGTAAAAAACCTTGGATTGCTATTTATGACCTTTAAAAGCGTGAGAAAAAAAAACGAACAATATACTTGACCTATTAACGTTTTTATTGTTATTATTTCAGTTCACCCAACACAACAACATATTGACAAAAAACACTTGAATATGTCTCCAAATTTCCTGTCTATTCAAATAGATCTACAAAAGGTATATCCTGTACCAGAGTGTTTTGTGAGACGCGGGGTGAGTTCTGTATATCTATTGACAATGTGTAGCGCTATTAAAAAAATGTATTCAAAAATGAAAATATCTAATTTTACTCTGTGAGAAGAGTTTGAAGATACTAAAGAGGTAATCATAATCGTAACTCGAAGAAGGACAGACAACATAATGGCCAGAAGAAAAAAAGGACAAACAACGATCTACAAAACATTACACATAAGAAGAGTTTGAAGATACCAAAGGGGTAATCAGAATCCGTATATCGAAGAACAGACAACACAATGGTCAACAGAAAAAAGACAAAAGGACAAACAACGATCTACAAAACACTACATAGAAAACAAAAGATCGAATAACACGAACCCCAAAAACCGTGTAAGCTGAACCACGCATCAACGGAAATCCTCTGTAAGCTGAACAACGTATAAACGGAAACCCGGTGTATACTGAACCACGTATATACGGAAATCCTCTGTAAACTGAACCACGTATAAACGGAAATACTCTGTAAACTGAACCACACATAAACGGAAATCCTTTGTCAGCTGAACCACACACAAACCGTAATCTTCTGTTAACTGAACCACGTATAAACCGAAGTCCTTTGTGAATGGAAACATTGATAAACCAGATGGCTATATAAATCGAACCCTGCATTAACTGGTACCATACCTAATCCCGAAACAAATGATGTTCCAGTATCTGGGATATTTGAAAATATAACCTGCCTAATCCAAACAGATGAATTTAACCTGTATAATTTAAACCTATGGTTATTCTGAGGTATGCGGTTGGTCCCAATGATGCTGGATTGAGACAGGTTTCATAGTATTGTCCATCACACAAGTACCATATCTATGCATTACATGGTATGATATATGATTAATGTCTCCATGGTAAGAAAGATAACTCTGTTCAACATTATTTTTTCTGAAACGTCGGTTTCAGATTAATGAAATGCTTTGCCTCCAATATACGTTACAATTTAAATGCAACGTGTACTATCAATTTTAAGTAGTTTGAATTAATAGATGGATAATTTGGAAGATGCACATCTACCACGAACTCTTGATTATTTTTTACATAATATAGTACTGTTCTGTTCTGGATTCTACTAATTGCTCTATTGGTTGTATAATTGTTTATATATTTAATATAAGTAATTTAACCCGTTTCTGTGTGTGTGATTATTTATATTTGATGATTTTCATTGTATAAGTTACATGTCTGACCTTGCGCATGTTATCTTTTATTGTAAAACAGGGACCCTTGGTTGAACCTTGACGACCAAGGTGAATTGTTTACAGGTAATGATTAATAAATGTAAATGATTGTTAAAAAATGAATAAATTGCCAGCTGGTGGTACATATACACAAATATCGCTTTGATATTATTTAAATGTACTTTTGTTTCAGAACAACGCGCATTATATAGCTATTCCACAGAATGTCAGCACTGTTGGTCCTTTCTTTAAGACCAGTATGAACTTGACACATGTTTTTAAAGAAGAGATTTGTCCAGTTGATATTTACATCTGGTGTCTTGTTGGAAGAACCAGTATTCAAATATTAGAAAAGCATTTCACAAATTGTATCACGGGTAAGTAACGCATTGCATATTTACCCGAAACATTCACTGAAAACTTTAACAAGTACGGTTATGCACGTCCAGTAAAATCATTCCGAAAACTCCCCTAAAATTGCCATTGTTGTTCTCCACTTGACAGTTACCATGAAAAAGGTTAGAAGATACCACAAAGAGTAATCAGAAATCGTAAATTGAAGGACGGACAATGCGATGGTCAAGTTATGTTTAAGCTAAAAGACAAATGATGTAAGGACAAACACTATGCATTGTTCTTCGATTTACGGGATTTGATTACTCATCAGGTATCTTTAAGCATTTCCTGGGTAATTTGATATTTAAAACAATTACTGTCTTCAACCTCACATGTGTGTGTATAATCATTATATTGCATATTAAACATAATTCGGTTTTGCATCGCAATTGATATAAATATTTGCATATGGAATTTCCAATCATATATTAAGTTGTTAATGGGAATTTCGGCACAATTTTGATACAATTTCAATCTAATTGTATCCATTAAATCTCATTTCCTGTCGTATTAACACTTGTGAAATATTTTTTAATTTGCTTAATGATGAATAAAAATGAATGTATAAAATTACAATAAAAATGCATTTTGTCCGATTATTGCAAAAGGAGTAATTTTATTAGACTTTCCAACATTATTCCTGCATAATTTGCATAACTGTGAGGTTAATTGAAGAGGAGGATATTTTTTTCATCAACCAATCACAAACTCGAATTGCATCTAACGACTTTAAGTGATCAAATTTGTCATTCACTTGAGGCAGGTTGGTGTATTCTGGTTTCCTCTACCAATACAGCAGACCCTTGCTATATTACTGAAATATTTTTACGATAATAGCGTAGCCTCCAATAATCAGGATGCGTCATGGCCGTGATCGTATGGTAATTGGATTTACAACTACCTATGCAATCAGTACCTATCACCACTGATGTTGTGATCAGGGCGATGTGTACACCATTATGTGATAAAGTTTGGCAGTGACTTGTGACAGGTCGGTGGTTTTCTGCGGGTCCTCCGGTTTCCTCCACCAATAAAACTGACCGCCACAATATAAATGAAATATTGTTGAAAGTGGCGTTAAGCACCACCAAGCAAACAAACAACCCCAATAATCGTCATTGTGAAATTTCAAATTGTGTATTGCATGGGGATTGTAAAAGTATTCACAATATATAATAAGTATTATAATATTTCGTTTTAACAGGTTTCTCTGCTGTGTCGTCTGACGTTTCCGGCTGTTTAGTACCTCTGTTTGTTCTAATATTTTTAGTTATATTTTGTGATTGTCCAGTCCTATCCAGCCTATATAGAAACAGGGCAAAAATATGGAATCATTTACATTGTAAGTTATAATTCTTCCTTCATATCAATAAATAGTTACTTGTAGACTACTATGCTGTAAGATTTAGGGTTTCTTATTACTCCTTTGGTATCTTCAAACGTTTTTTGCATATTTCAACAAAAGCAGTTATCTACCGATCGTTAGTGGTTTTCTGTGGAAAATATACTTAAAGTAACATAAAAAAAGGTAACCTAATCAACCAAGAAAATTAAGTCAGCGCACTTACAAAGGACATGATATATTGGGCTTGAAAATTTGATGTTTTCACAAATCAGCTAGTCCCTTGTGATAGTTCCTTATGGATTCCTGTCACACTATCCAGGGATCTATCTACAATACTGCCCAATGTGTCCTCAGGTGGCGGATAGGGGGGACTTTGAGCTTCTAACACAGAAAACCTGAAACATAGTGGATGGCATTTTTAGAAATCATCAGGCTCCCTTTAAGCTAAATACCTCTTGTGTAGATTTCACAAAACAATAGACGCGTTTTTTTACGCTAAAAATACTTATTGTGTCGTCCCCATCGAACTCGCGATAATTTTGCAGGGGCAATCAAGAGTCGTTGCTCGGTTGTCTAATCCCTCTCTTATTTGTATGATATTTATCTATTGTTTAACTTGTTCTTGCCCTGAATATGCAGGTTGTTGTAATGGTTATGGTTATGGTGATCAATGTCACTTTTAAAAATATTTCAGCTATATAGTGACGATCAGTTTTATTCGTTGATGAAACTGGAGTACCGGGTGAAAATCACCGACCTGTCGCAAGTAATTGACAAACTTTATCACATACTGTTGTATCGAGTACATCTCAACTTGCGCAAATTCGAACTCAATACTTTAGAGGTGATTTACACTGATTGCATAAGTAGTTGTAAACCCAACTACCATACGATCACGACGATGACGGCCCCTCATGAATATGCATGATGTCAAACAACCAACAACCACTACATTATTTATAAAGTAGATCAAATCAAATACTTTGTTGTCTTATAAACAATTTGTACTTGCTGCTTCTCCGCTACAATATAAGCACGCAACATAAAGGAATAAGGGTATAGACTGTGGTTGACTCAAAATCATGATACTGTGCACGAGTGGAGCAACATGTCTACCCGTGGAATGCTGTGTCAGTGAGCTAGCATTATAAAAATCTGACTTATCGTGTGTGTCTAGTACAAACGGACATTATCATATCCTCATCGAAATGTAACTTGTTCTAGCCAAAGCAAAAAACATTTGGCGTTAAGCAACAATAACTTACTCAACCTTATCAAACGCACCTTGTCCGCATTTATAGTGGCTGCATTATTAATTGTATTGTCTTTATTCAATTTGAAGCTGATGATCTATTACGTCGTAACTGTTGGGAATGGAGACGACCCGTCCTTGCCACTGTTCTAGCTGTGATTGTATGTATTATGGGTGTATGTACAAAGGTCTACAGTACGAAATATTTCGTCAGCGAAGTTAATGGTAAGAAATTAATATAATTTTATTTGAGCAGTCAGAGTAACTAGATTAACACGACGTGTGCCACTAGTGGAGAAGGAATTACTTATCCCTCGGACACCTGTGTTCACCCCCGGCTTTTAGTGGGGTTCGTGTTACTCGATCTTTAGTATTATGTGTATGTTTTGTGAATCGTTGTTTGTCCTTTTGTACCTTTTCTTTTGGACATTGTGTTGTCTGTTCTTCTTCGATATACGGATTCTGATTACCCTTTGGTATCTCCAAACTCTCCTTGTATAACTAAAGCTGACTTAAACAAAATCATACAGCTAGCTATATCTCGCAACTCTAAGACACTATTCCAACTCACTACCAACCATTGTGTGGTTAGCGGAGAGCAACAAGTTATACACAATATTAGGGTCGGACGTAAGTCAATTAGACCATTTGCTCCCATTTTGACCCTTCGTTGGAGCTATCTACTCTCGAATGTCCAATTACACACAACAACACACTGCAGGTTTTACTGAGAACAATTGGACCCTGCACCTCCTAAGGCCAGCCCTACTCAATCTATATAAAACATTAATTAGGATTATATTTAATTGAAATAACGCCGAATTTGCATGTGTAATAAAAGCATAATTTGCGGTGTGTTGTTTGCCTCCATGTTATCTGCCCTGGCAAAATATGTGATAAATAGATTAATACATGGCCTTTTTCATATTGCCCTTGTCATCAGCCCTCGACTGATATCGCCGGGGCCAATATCAAGATCTCGTGCTGATACCAAGGACAATATGAAAAAGGCCATCTGTTAATCTATAATTATCCAACGACATATGTAGCTCCAGGTGAACACACTAATCAATACATTAACGAGGAGGCCAGGATAAAGTGGTGTCTGTAGTCATTTAAGCAAAGAGAGGCCCTATGTTATTACTCTAGACACCTCCCAATTCCCCACCCTCATGCCCAGGTGAGGATGGAAGATTGTTTAATGAATTTGAATAAAGGCGAGGATGATTTAGGTGAGGGTAATATTCTGCAATATTCTGAATGGAGTGAAATGGTGGAGGGAATAAATACTGACGGACTGTCAACAGAGTACAGTGCGATATGACAACAGGAGTATAAAAGTCCAATGGCAAGAATATTAAACACCTTCGTCGGAGGTCCCATAAATTTTCAACTCCTAGATTTCAGTCTATCAAGCCTACAGGTAATTAACTGATAAGATGATATATATAATATATAAATAATTCATTGTTATTGTTTTAGGTGATGGTAGTGATGATATTGCTACTCCAGTTGGTCTTTGTGTGTCGTCCTTATTATTAACCCCTCTTTTATTATGCTTGATAAGTACACCTGACACAGTCAGCATAAGAGAGGGTTTTAGAGTTGCTGGTAAGTTGAAGACCATTTACTGCTATCTTCATGTAGAACACAGATAGCCATATACTAAAACATTTAACGAAGAGATATCACAAATGGTACTCGATCTTGAGTTTTATGTGTGTGTTTTGTGGATCGTTGTTTGTCCTTTTGTACTTTCTCTTTTGACCATTGTGCTGTCTGTTCTTCATCGATATACGGACTCTGATTACCCCTTTGATATCTTCAAACTCTTCTTGCATTTTGATGAGATGATAATGTTTGCTATGTACCAATACTACAGTGCTAGCTCACCCCCTCTGAATGAAATAACATTCCGCGGGTAGATATGTCGCTCCACTAAGAAATATTATCCTGATTCCGAGTCAACGTCTGTACATACTCCTTAATGATGCATGCTTAGCGAATACCAAATTCATAGTTTGACACGACATGGGTTCGAACTCATGATCTGATCTACCGCACTCGACTTAGACACCGATGCTATTTACGAAAACGATGAGATACACTCAAATCTCGATAAGTTTACAAACTGAGATAACTCGTTTACTTAGATCACTCGAAAAACATAGGAAGTACCCCGATAATTTAAATATTCGCTATGTTTCCGACCATTTTACTTGGGGAGAGTTGCCTATGTTTTCCCCTCGAGCAAGAATAGGTTTTTTTCTCACGAAACAAAAATCCGATTATTTATTTTTTGACAGAAAATTAATGTTGAAAACTGGATCTGTCATGTCAATTTTTTTTTTATTATTAAATTATTGTGACATTTTGATTGCTGCTTAACGTCAACTTTCCAGCTGTATCATGGTGAGAACATGTTAATTTGCAATGTGATGATTATGATATCTTCTTTCCTACTAGACAAATACACACTTAGTTAGATTTTTATAGCGCTAGATTACCGGATAGACATGTCGCCCCACTAGGAAACATTATCCTAATTCCGAGTCGATCAGTCTTTGCTCTTTCTTTTTAATGCTGCGGGCTTATATGAGAAGCAACAAATACCAATTGTATAGTCCTTGGTTTGACCCAATCGGGCTGGAACCCACAATCTACCACACGCTGACCATTACACCGATTATGTTGTGCGTCACCTTCGTAATAAGTATCACCTGCCATATGCAATTAACGATAACTATCATCATTGTTTTTTCTTCAGGAAGTCGATTTGATATCAAAAAGATAATTGCTATCCCCTGTAAAGAATACCGAGAACTCCCATTGGAGGAAAATAAATAATGTTAACAGCAGCTCAGGTACATATGATAATCTTAGGAGTCTAGTTTGTGAGGCAATATCATCCAAGAATATGCAACATTTATCTCTAAACATTACTTTTGTTTATGTTATCCGTTTCTGTCATCGGGCCTTTATCAGGGACAAATCTATATATAGACATCACATGTTGATGCCCACTATACATACATCCCAATGTATATGGCAGAAACGTCGGATTCAAGAAAAAATGGATGATGTTGAAAATTTAACATGTTGTCTGATAAAGAAACAAGAATTGTACTAGTGTTTATTTTCACACACATACACGTGTGTGTGTGTGTGTGTGTGTGTGTGTGTTACTGCATAAATAAAGATTAAAATATACGTCTAAAAGGTTTGCACAACAACACAAATTTGTAGCTACATAAACCTTAGAGATTATCGAAGGGACAATCCAAAATGGACAATCCAGAGAAACTGGATAGAAAAGGTTACAGTAGACGAGGACAAACAAACCGAAAACACAACACAATATGTGTTGGACACCATTATACACAAACCAATACAAATAACGTAAATAAGACATGAACACTCCTACAAACAATTGGAAGTAAAGAAAAACCGAACCCGGAGGTGCTCGCGAAGGGTTAGCAGTTCCTGCTTCTTATAAGACACCCACCGTGCTACTCATATAACATCAAGTCCGGTAAAAGTCTTGGCAGTGATATAGGAAAGAAAACATCTACTTTAAAAGTGAAAGATCCATTGTCATTTGAGATAACAAATATTTACTGTTTTAAAATGACATAATTTTCATCTCATTGAGAGACTTTCTCAATGTTAAACTTCGATCTGTAATATCGGTCTAAAAGTGAAATTCAATATATTTTTTCTTGTGAAAAATCGTTGACATTACTTTATATCTTAAGACACTGCATTAATATTTTGCTTTTCCAGCAGAGAAATCATAATAATTCATGGGCGGCAATATTTGAGTTAAATAATAAAATTTTACACTTATCCTTTGATCACGATTTATTGATATTTTCTGTCAACGAGAAGTCTACTTCAACACGGCAGGTACAACGTGATAGGGACACCAGAAAAGCTATATTTCGGCCAGTAACCGTATGCAACAAAACATTAGCCAGTCAATGAAATTTGACTTCACAAATAGAACAAATGCAGAAAAAATTATTATAAATCCGAAAATGATAATTACGAGTAAGATGGTACTTGTTCAAAGATAAGAAGCATGTTTTACTTCAGCAATGTTAACTCTGCAAAATTTAACATAGGTATACACATATATGTATGTTGTTTCAAAACACAGTTGAATCTTTCCCAGGTCTCTAACAGAACCTGAAGATCAAGGTTTACGATGAGCATAAAATGTACAAGGCTATATTACTTGAGTTTACCAAGAACATAAAGTGTACAATTTTAAATTAGTTGAGAAAACAAGGTGCAATTATTTGTATATGATTACGTCATCGAAAGAGGAAGCATTTGGTTTTTTTTATTTGTGTGCATATTCCCATCTTGTCAATAATATGAAGA
>JYMV01031841.1_pt1 | contig 16277 bp, 15 predicted proteins | sample 338911 | NCBI WGS metagenome assembly JYMV01 (sample SAMN03354496, study PRJNA234377) | hydrothermal vent metagenome | biome: Deep sea; feature: Hydrothermal plumes at the Eastern Lau Spreading Center, Western Pacific Ocean; material: Seawater | place: Tonga | collected 2009 | depth 2000 m m
GCGCGATCACGGGGGACTCATTTTCGTGGACTTGTGGGATAAATACGGCATGACCCAGGTGGTGCTGAATCCTCAGATCGACCAACTGGCACACGACCATGCCCAGTCCCTTCGCGGAAATTTTGTCATTGCTATCACTGGTAAGGTCCGCGCCAGACCCAATGACATGGTGAACACGAAACTGAAAACCGGCAAAATAGAAGTTTATGTAGATGAGTTGCATATTCTCAATCCATCGGAAACCCCTCCCATTTCACCCTGGGAACCGCAGGATACCTCGGAAGTCCTGCGCTTGAAATACCGGTTTCTCGATCTTCGCGGGCCGGTTTTGCAGCGCAATTTGAAAACCCGTTATGACATCACAAGGGTGGCAAGAAACGAACTGCACCGGAACGGATTCATGGAGATAGAAACCCCCGTGCTGACCAAGAGTACTCCGGAAGGGGCACGGGATTACCTGGTGCCCAGCCGGCTCAACCCGCAAAAGTTTTATGCTCTGCCTCAGTCACCGCAGTTGTTCAAACAGATTCTCATGGTCTCGGGCATGGACCGGTATTTCCAGATCGTGAAATGCTTCCGCGATGAAGATTTACGCTTTGACCGGCAACCGGAATTCACGCAGATCGATATTGAAATGTCTTTCGGCAGTGAGAAGTTCATATTCCAAATGCTCGAGGAAATGATGGCGGAAATTTACAAGGAGATCCTCGATGTTAAAATCGACACTCCCTTCCCGGTCCTGAAATATCAGGATGCCATCGACCGGTTCGGAACCGATAAACCGGATATGCGGTTCGACATGGAAATCGTTGATCTGGGAGAAATTGACATCGTTTAAAGTGTTCGCTCAGGTGCTGGAATCGGGTGGACAGGTTCGCGCCCTCAATGTCAAAAACAGTGCCGATACGTTATCCCGGAAAATACTGGACGATTTAACCGAAATTGCCAAAACATACGGCGCCAAGGGGATGGCCTGGATCAAGGTTCAGAAAGATGGATTGCAGTCGCCCATCATCAAGTTCTTCGAGCAGGAAATGCTCGACCAAATGCTGAAGGCTTTGGGAAGCCAGCCCGGCGACACAGTAGTTTTTATTGCCGACACCCCCAAGATTGTGGCCGATGCTCTCGCCCATCTCCGTCTGGCTTTAGGTAAACAGTTGAACCTGATCGATGAATCAAAAAACGTCTTCACCTGGGTCACGGAGTTCCCGCTGGTGGAATATGACGAGACGGAAAAAAGGTATACCGCCATGCACCACCCTTTCACAGCTCCGCGTGAAGAGGACCTTGATAAATTCGAGAGCGACCCTGGCTCCATTAAGGCTCGGGCTTATGATCTGGTGCTCAACGGCAACGAGATCGGCGGCGGTAGCATTCGTATCCATCAAAAAGAAGTGCAGGAAAAAATGTTTAAACTCCTCGGCATTGGCCAGGAAGAGGCCGAAAGCAAATTCGGCTTCCTGCTTGACGCCTTGAAATATGGAGCCCCCCCGCATTGCGGGATCGCTCTGGGGCTGGACCGAATCACCATGTTGCTTACAGGTGCCGGATCAATCCGGGATGTGATCGCCTTCCCCAAAACCCAGAAAGCCACCTGCCTGATGACCCAGGCCCCCTCGGAAGTGGACCCGAAACAACTGCGGGAGTTGAGGCTTTTATCCTGACCCCATCTGTAGGTGAGTTTGATCCTGCACGAATTGCAGTAACGAAGGGAAAACTCCCACTTGCCGAAGCTCAATCTCCTTGTATTTATTGGCTCTCATGAACCCACCTTTCCTGATGTTCCAATTCGGATCAGAAAAGCAAATAAAAGCAAAAATTTTGTTTAAAAACATAGGAGTCTTCCGGAAGCCTCCGTTAGACTATTAGTAGTAGAGAGGTAAAAAGAGTAGCGCTTTTTACCTTCTCAAAGAACACCTCCTCCTCGGAGTCCGGGAACAGACACCCTCTGTTCCCGGATTTTTTTTGTCGGTGAGCCACCGCCAGCGTGATACCCCTTCGGGCATGCGTGATGTCCTCTTCATTAGTCTTCATGCCCTGAAAGGGTAAAGGCAAATGATAAGCATAACTCGCTGGACCCGGCTAGCAACAAGTCGTTGAGCCGAGATAACTCTTTGCTCGCCAAATAAAGCGATGGCGCACGGGCCCTACGCCTAGTAGTTGCCAGTTGTACCCCTCCGGGCAGGAAAGCTGAGGAAGAATATCACCGCCACACGCCTAGTGGTATGTTACTCTTGACTAGCATCAACTCTAAAACCGACCATGACACTCGACCAAAAAACGAAAAAAATCAAATCACTGATCCGGGAAATGGATAGCGTGCTGGTGGCGTTTTCTGGCGGGGTAGACAGCACTCTGGTCCTCGCCCTTGCCCATGAGGTCCTGGGGGAAAAAGCGTTGGCGGTTACCGCACAATCTGCCAGCGTACCGGACAGGGAAATGAAAGCCTCCCACCAGTTGGCCAAGGAAATCGGGGCAAGACATCTGGTCATCAAAACAGAGGAAATGTCTAACCCTGATTACCGGACCAACCCGGTCAACCGATGTTACCACTGCAAAACAGAACTTTATTCGCGCCTCAAAAAGGTCGCGCAGCAGGAAAATATTTTTCATATTTTAAATGGCACCAACACCGACGATCTGGGTGATTACCGGCCCGGACTCGAATCTGCCCGAGAACAAGGGGTGCGCAGTCCCTTGGTGGAAGCCCAGTTCAGCAAGCAAGAGGTCAGGGAATTGTCCCGGATGATGAAGCTTTCCATCTGGAACAAACCAGCGATGGCCTGCCTGTCTTCCCGCATTCCTTACGGCCAGCCGGTCACGCCGGAAAAACTTGCCATGATCGAGCAGTCCGAAGACCTCTTGCTCGCTTTAGGATTCACTCAGGTCCGCGTCCGCCATCTAGGAACCCTGGCCCGCATTGAACTCGACAAAAACGAAATGCCCCGTTACCAGAACGATAAATCCATTCAGAAGGCGGTGCAGGAAAAATTCAGATCTTTAGGATTTAATAGTGTGATGCTGGACCCGGAAGGATATCGGATGGGAAGTTTGAATTCCGCACTATTGGAACACAAAGACCATGTTTAAATATGAACTGCGACCGGAAATAAGAAAACAACTTAAAGACCCGGATGGATTTGAAAAAGGGTTGACCGCGGTCTTACTTGGGTTGACCGTCACCATGGCAGGCGTGGCAATAATGCTGTTCCTCTACTTCAATAAACCGGAACATGTCCTGCATCCCACATGGATTCTGTTCCTCGGTTTTGCCATCGTTGGCTACGGTGAATATAAAAAATTCCGTTGCAAATAGCCCGGCCACTAGGCGTGGAGCCAACTAGCAATGACTTTCGCTGGCAAAAAAAGTTACCTCGGCCCAACGAGCCTTCTACTCCAAGCCAGAAAATCAAATCCCCCCAACCCCAGTTATACCCTCTTCATTAGCCTTCATGCCCCGAATGGGGTAGCCGGGGTGATTTGAACCTCTCATTCTTATATTTTTACTGCGCTCAGCGGTGTAGACTTGCCTCATGGGCTATTGCTAGTCGCCACCGGCCGCTGGCCGGACTATAACCACACCGCGCATGACGGCTTGGTGCAGTTCGCAGTAATAATCGTAGAAACCGGCTTTGTCGAAGGTCACTTCAAACTCCTTTTTTACGTAGGCCGCGTGGAACTGTTTGTCAGGCGTGGGGGCTTTTCCGCTCGTTACCGTATGTAGAAGTTCCTCTGTATTGACCCACCGGATGGTATCGCCTTCCTTAATTTTTAGTACCGTGGGAATGAAAGTCGATTTGATGATTTTTATTTCCACCGTTTCCGACCAACCTTCCTGCGAACCGAGAAGGAGCGAAAATAGAATGCCGGTTATAATCAGAATATTTTTGGCAGTCATTGCAGTTTACTCCCTTCAATATCAGATGGGTTAGCGGCGCAGCGGAATCCTAGATTGTGGTGTTTCAGGGTGGGCGGGTACCAGTAGCGCGAAGCGGACCGGAGAAAAAAGGCTTCATCCTCAAAGGAGCCGCCACGAAGGATGACAAACTGCCCAGAAGTCGGGCCCAACGGGTTGTCCGCCGGTTCCGATGCGGCGATCATTTCATAATAATCTTCGCGGTACCAATCGCCAACCCATTCCCAGACATTGCCATTCATATCGTGAAGCCCCAAAGAGTTGGCCTTTTTTTTGTCCTACGGGTTTCGTACTGCCTGGCGAATTGCCACGATGCCAGGCAAAGGCAAAAGCGGCGGTAGAACCCGCACGTGCTGAATATTCCCATTCCGCTTCGGTGGGAAGTCGACCGCCGAAGGATCGGCAATAAGCATCCGCTTCCGGCCACGAGACATTTTCCACCGGCAGGTCCGGCCCCTTGAAACGGGACGGGTTGTTCCCCATAGCGCTCTCAAATTGTTTCTGGGTAACTTCGTGAACCATCAGGTAATAAGAATTGAGGCAAACCTTGTGTTCCGGTTCCTCGACCACGAACTCCTCACTTCCCATGGTGAAGCAGTCCGCTTTAATTTTTATCATGTCGGGAATGTTTGAAGTTTGGGCTTCTTCCGGGAGAGAAAAAGCAAAAAGGAGTAGAACGGTGAACCACCTCATGCGTTTAAAGAGTGAACTTGAGGTAATCATTAAGTAGCCTTTATCGACTGACTTGGATGCGAGACTTCCAGAACCAGACATTCTTCCTCGCAAATAAATGGCCCATGCACTTCACCCGGAGGCCGACTGGCGAAATGGCCCGCTTCCAGCCACATGTCGAAAGCTTCATCATAGAGCCGACCGGAAATTATATAAATTTCTTCCGGATAATCATGCGACTTCGCACCAAATTTTTTTGTATCAGCTCCAGCTTGAAATCGAGTTAACCTTGTGTAATCCCCTGTCACATCATCCATAGTTAAAGTCAATTGCTGCAACATTCCATCCGTGCCTTCAATCGGTTCCCATTTGCTGGCGTTTCCGGCTTCAAGCACATTCCAATAAGTTGTTGTATTTTTGCTCATACGTTTTCTCGAGGCAATAGGCCATTTCAATTTGCCCCTACGGCTAGTAGTTGCTCATTTGGCCCCACGCTTAGTGGTGTTTTTGTTGAGGGCGATTTGGCCCAACTCGCGGGAACGCAGGGTGGCATCTTCCACAGCATTCATCAGGGTGGTGTGAAAACTCCCCTCTTCCAGGGCATGCAGTCCGGAGATGGTGGTGCCGGCAGGGGAGGTGACCATGTCTTTGAGTTCGCCGGGATGTTTGCCGCTCTCTCTGGCAAGTTTGGCGGAACCCAGCACCGTCTGGATGGTCAGGGTATTGGCCACTTCGCGTGAAAGACCCATTTTGACTCCGGCATCAGAGAGTGCTTCGATCAGCATAAAGATATAAGCTGGCCCACTGCCACTCAAACCCGTCACGGCATCGAGTTGGTCCTCTTCAACATCGACGGTGCGGCCCACCGCTTCAAATATACGGTGGGCGATTTTCACATCGATTTTACGAACATGCTCGCCGGAAGCAATGGCTGTCACCCCTTCCTGAACCAGTGCCGGAGTATTGGGCATGGTGCGCACAATACTGAACTTTTTATTTTTGCCTCCCCGCAGAACATCATCCATGATGGCAATGGGAACTCCGGCGGCAATAGATATAACCAGTTTGTCACGTCCCACCAGCGAAGCAATATCACGCAGAACCTTTTGCACAATCTGCGGTTTGACCGCGAGAATGATGATGTCGCATTTCTTCACCAGTTCACGGTTGTCGGCACTGACCTTGATTTTGTACTCTGCATGCAGGGTATCCCGTTTCGCTTCTGACGGTTCCGAAACAAAAACATTTTTCGCTTCAATGAACGAAGCGGAAAGCAGGCCTTTTATCATGGCTTCGGCCATGTTGCCACCGCCAATGAATCCAATTTTTTTATTTTTCAGCACAACGATGATCTCCTCTTAAATTACTTCCGATCTATGGCCCGGCGGGGGCCAAAAATAGCAGTGCCAACACGAACCAGCGTAGCGCCCTCTTCTACCGCAACCTCAAAATCGTTGGTCATGCCCATGGAAAGTTCGTACAGAGAAATCCGGTTCTGTTTTTCGCATTGGTCGCGAAGTTCCCGCAATCGTGAAAAATGCCTGCGGGAATTTTCCGAATCGGGATGGTAAGGCGGAATGGTCATCAGCCCCTCAACCCGAATTCCTTTCAAACGGGAAAAAGCCAGCATCTGTTTTTCCAGTTCGCCCGGTTCCATGCCAAATTTTGCAGTTTCGCCCGAAACATTGACCTGTAACAAAACCCTCTGTACCCGGTTTTCTGTCTGGCATAATTTAGCAATTTTCTCCGCCAGTTCCAGACTATCCACTGAATGAATCAAGTCGAAGCGTTCATCGAGGAACTTGACCTTGTTCTTTTGCAAGTGACCGATGAAATGCCAGGAAATTCCTTCCGATCCCAGTTGGTCTACTCTGGGAACCGCATCCTGGATTTTATTCTCCCCGAATATCACGGCACCTGCTGTCCGGGCTTCTTCAATGTGGGCAATGTCCACCTGTTTGGAAACAACAACCAGGCGGACGCTGTCTGGATCTCTTCCCGACTTTTTGGTGGCTTGGGAAATCCGTTCCCGGACTTCAGCGAGATTTTCAGCAATCAACGGAAGGGTTCCAATTAATAGAGGGCCTGTTTGCCCCGCTCCCCGGTACGGACCCGGACGGCTTCTTCAACCGGCAGGACAAAAATCTTTCCATCGCTCAAGTTGCCGGTCTGCACCGTCTCCACGATCATGTCCAGCACTTCCTCCACTGCTTCGGCTTCCAGAACCACGGAAATTTCCACACAGGGATGAAACTGCGGAACTTTCAAGTCGGGGTCGGATTTCAAATGGCTCATCGGTTTGCCAATGCCTTTAGCATCAACCACTGATATTCCGGGCACTCCTAATTCAAAAAGCTTTTCCCGGACCGCTTCCAACTTTTCATACTGAATGTAACATTTGATCATTTTCATGGCGTGAAACCAATTTAGGCCAAATCAACGGCGTTTGCAAGCCACTAGGCGTGGAGCCAGCGTGCAACCGCTCTTTTTGGCGAGCAGTCGCGTTCTCGGCTCAACGAGTCATTGCTATCTGCCTCCCTCGCTAGAGGGTCAGGCTATCGCCGATTCGGCATTCTCGACGGAAGGAAGGAGCAAACGGTGCCAGTTATGCTTTTCCCAGTTCCTGGCATCCTTGAAGTTTTTGTACTCCCGCTCCTTCTTTTTAAATTCAGGGTGATGACTCTGCCAGGTTCCGTTCCTTTTGTAGGACGGGACAAACTGGTGGCACATTTCATGATAAACAGTGAGTTCCAGAACACACAGGGGTACAAAGTCCTGCTTCAACCGCGGATGAACCCGGATGAGTTTTTTTCCCTCATCGTAGGAGCCATATCGAAACCCGCTTTTGTTATGGGATTTTACATCGCGTCCCCACATGATCTTCGCCTGAACCCGGTCATTGAAATACTCCTTGTTCAGGCACGCAAAGATTTTATCCAAGTCCCGCTCGTTGACGGTTTCCGCAACTTCCTCTTCTTCCTTTTCTTCCTCCCGCAAGTCCTGCTCGGCAAAATGTTCGTGGATCAAGGTTTTCAACGTCTCCGGTAATTCCTTATCCTTTGACACCCGTCCGAGAACTTTCCGAGCTAAGTTGTCGAGCACAGCAGATTCGGGTTGTTCAAACTCCTCAAAATAATTTTCATTGAAGACCTCGATCCGAATGGCGGGGTCTCCAGGACGCACCCGGACCTGCCCCACAAAATCCATTCCACTTTTCTTTACCGTGAACATCCGGGTCAACCCGGCAGATTCGCCCACATCCATTCGGCATTTTCCAAGCGAGAGCATTCCTAGATTGAGAATTTTAACCAGAGTTTGAACAGGTACTTTGAGTGAATTCATCAGGCAGGCCATAAGAAGAGTGTTTATTTATCCAATTTTTTCGGCTGGCAATTCGCGTTCCTTTTCCAAAGGGTACGCTCATGGCCGTAGGAAATTTCTGGGGGACTCCTTAAAGAATAAAACTACGCAGCTAAACAAGAATGAATTTTACCGCATGGCGACAGAAAATTCCAATAAAATTAGCCACTTAGAGCAATCCTAAAACCTTTACAAAGATTTTAAAGTCCGATACTGTGTAAGCCATGAATATCCCGAAATTTTTTTTAGTTTTCCTGTTTGCCGTGTCGTGTTCTACGTTACAAGAGTCTGGCACAGTGCAAGAAGACGTTAAGTCTGAAGTAGGCTTGTTTCTTTCCACTCAGGACCCCGAGGTGGAAACCCAGGTGCTGGAGCGTTTGAAGTCGGCTCAAGTCTCAAACGAAATGGTCAAATCCCTCCTCCGTGCACAGGCAAAAAAAGGCACGGGCCCTGTCGGATTGCAAAAAAATTTACAGGTCAGGCACAATGGAAAAGACTACCCTTATGCCTTGTTTCTTCCTGAGTCATTGAAACAAGATGAAAAGATCCCGCTCGTTGTTGTCCTGCATGGGCTGGGCGGTAGCGGGGCCAACACCATTCCGGCCTGGGTCGAGCGTTTGCAAAAAGAGTTCGCAGTGTTGTGTCCCACTTATCCGATGGGAGCCTGGTGGGCACGGCCCGCCGAGGAAATGGTGCTCGGTCTCATTGATCAGGTTCGCGAACAATACAATATAGATTCGGATCGGATTTTTCTTACCGGGTTGTCCAATGGCGCTATCGGTGCTTACATGATCGGCATGTTTTATCCGGACCGGTTTGCCGGGTTGATCCCCATCGCCGGAAGCATCACTCCCCGGTACATGCATTTTCTGGTAAATCTTCGCAATACGCCGATTTATATGATCCAGGGCGCGCACGATCCTATTTTCCCCATCCAACTCAGTCGGCGGATTCATAAAATTCTCTCCGACATGAAATATCCCGTCACCTACCGGGAACATGGGGAAAGAGGAACGGCTCACGGAGGCCATTTCCTGCCCGAATCGGAAGTGCCCGCCATGGTGGAATGGATTCGCAAGCAAAAACGCCGGCTGAATCCTGACGTCGTCCGCATGACCCGGGAAGGCAACCATATGGGAGCGATCCACTGGGCGCGGCTGGTTCAAGGACAGAATCTCGCCTTGTTGGAACTGCCCGGACCGGAAAGCCCGAATCCAGTTAAACGGGATGGTAAAATCGCCACTCTGTTCGCTACCCGTAAAGGCCACAATATTTTTGAGGTGATGGGACAGCATATCATTGAATATGATTTGTATTTCAATACCGAAACCGTTGACTTCGATAAACCGGTCACCATCACCACCCAAAAAATCCAGGTTCAAAGCAAAAAGTTGGTTCCCGGAGAAAAAAAGACCAGCTATAAAAAGAAAGTGGAAAAAGACCTCGCTGTGCTCTTGTATGGATATAAAAATTTTCGCGATCCCAACCGTCTTTATGATGCCAGAGTGAGCATTCTTCTCGAGTCCACTCTGGTCCACTCCTCGCCGGAGGGGCAACGAGCAACAGCTGTGTCTGCCAGCAAAGAGTTGTCTCGGCTGGATGAGCCTTTATTATGAGCAACACATCCCTGATTGAAAAATCCATGAACCTTCTAGGCTGGGACAGAGTGGTCTCGGCGTTGGCCAACCATGCCTGTTCTCCCATCACCCAGGATCAATGCCAGCAGTTAAAACCCGAAGACGATTTTGATTGTGCAAAAGTTCTGCTTGAAGAAACTGCCGAGATGGTTGCCTTGCTGGCTTCTTTGCATTCCTTCCCGATGGATCGGTTTGAAGATATCAGCCCGATTTTCCGGGACGCTGAGGAGCAAAAGATGATCGAGCCGGGCCAATGCCTGTCTCTCATCAAACTTTTGCGACTGTGCCGGAACCTTTGCCGGGAAAGGGATAAAAAATCCGCTTATCCCCACTTGCATACCTGGCTGGAAAGACTCGACCCCCTCAGGGAGTTTCTGGAGGAACTAGCCCGTTGCGTGGATGATGAGGGAAACATCCGGGAAAACGCCACACCGGAACTGCGCCAAGCCATCCGCAATACAGAAACCGCAAAACGCAAACTGGAAGAACGTCTGCAACGTCTCTTCAAGACGGACAGTATCCGCGAGGCCCTGCAGGACTCCTACATCACCGAACGTGAAGAACGAATGGTCATCCCGGTGCGGGCAGAGTTCAAATCCCGGGTTGACGGCATCGTGCATGACAGTTCCGGAACGGGACAAACTCTATTCATAGAGCCCACTTCCATCGTGCCCCTGAACAATCAATTGAAAATAGCCCGGCTGCAAGTTGTGCAGGAAAAAATTAAAATCCTGCAATCGCTTGCTCTGCAAACCCTGCAATTCCAGGAACAGTTGGAAAGGAATCTGGAAACCCTGATATCTCTGGATCTCATTTTCGCCAAAGCCCGTCTGAGCAAAACCATGGCGGCGGTACATTGCCCCATGAACCACGACTCGATCATGGAACTTAAAGAAGCCCGAAACCCGGAACTGGTTCTGGATGGAGAAATGGTGGTTCCCAATACCATTGAGTGGGACGCCTCGGTCAGGGTAGTAATCATTTCCGGCCCCAATACCGGGGGCAAAACGGTGACGCTAAAGACCTTGGGCTTACTGGCCCTGATGGCCAGAGCGGGACTGCATCTTCCGGTCAAAGAAGATTCCAGGATTCCATTTTTCCCGAAGGTTTATTCCGATATCGGTGATGATCAGAATATTCAATTAAAGTTGTCAACCTTTTCCGGGCACTTGAAAAAAATCATTCATATCCTGGATCATGTTGACGCAGGCTCACTGGTACTTCTGGACGAATTAGGAATTGCCACCGACCCGCAAGAAGGCGCGGCACTGGCAGAAGCCATTCTTCTTGATCTTAAAAGCAAAAATGTGATGACATTGGTCTCTACCCACTATTTTACCTTGAAAATTTTGGCGCAAACGCATACAGGTTTCCTCAATGCCTGTACCGAGTTCAATCTCGATACGCTGAGCCCCACCTACCGTTTGATTTTTGGCGCACCGGGACAAAGCGCCGCCCTCGATACCGCCGAGCGGCTGGGCCTGCAAAAAAGTATCATCGACCAGGCACGAAATTTGTATCAGGCCAAGGAGGATCGTGCGGAAAATCTACTGGAAGATTTAACCCGCCAGAGACTGGAGTTCCACCGCGATCAGGAAGAAATAAAACGGCAGAAAGAAGAAACTGCAGCTTTGGCAAGGGAGCAGAGAATCCTGACCCAGCGATTACGAAATGAAGAAAAAGATTTCCAAAAAAACAAAACTAAAAAACTACAGTTGGAAGTGCGTGCCGGTAAAGATGTAATTCGAAAAATGATCCAGCAGATCAAAGGCGAGAAAGACCTTCCTAAAATCCGTAAAGTGGAAAAACAAATACAGTCCATGAACCAAATGCCCTTGTCCTCCAAAGTGGAAGACCTCGACGAATGGACCCTGCCGGCAGAAAATCTGAAAACCGGCGACACGGTTTTGATTTTGAACCTGGGAACGCTCGCCACCCTACTGGAATCTCCTGAGGGAAAGAAAAAACTACGGGTCAAAATGGGCAATATCACCACGATTGTTGAGGCCAGCGCCCTTCGCGGTAATCCACGGCAAAAAGGAAAAATACCCGAAAAGATATTTTCGATAAGTATTCATACCGAGTCAGAGGGCGGCCCGGTGTCCTCCTGCGATTTAAGGGGCATGAACTGCGAAGAGGCAGAAGTTGTTATGGAGGCTTTCATCAGCCGGGCCATTGTGCAAAAAGTGCAGAGGGTACTCATCATTCACGGCCATGGAATGGGAACGATCAAGACCATGGTGCGTAATTACCTGGAAAAAGCCGGGTTATGCAAGCAGTTCAACCCAGGCTCGCGCCACGAAGGGGGCGATGGCGTCACCGTTGTTGAATTTTGATTTTCAGGAGAGAACTTCACCTATCTTTTTTTTCAATTTCGGCACCAGATTTTTTTCGAACCACGGATTTTTCTTAAGCCAGATATTGTTGCGAGGTGAAGGGTGCGGCAAAACAAAGTAATCGGGTAGATATAGCTTCCAGTTTTTCACCGTTTCTGTCAGCGTCGCTTTCTTACTGAATTTTAAAAACCAAGCCTGGGCATATTGGCCTATTAAAAGTGTGATCTGCCTTTGAGGCAGTTTATCAAGAATAGGCGTCATCCATTTTTCTGCACATTCGGGACGGGGAGGCAAATCACCTGATTTGCCTTTTCCGGGATAGCAGAATCCCATTGGCACGATTGAAAAGTATTTCGTGTTGTAGAATTGTTCTTTCGAGACCTGCATCCATGCACGTAACCTGTCGCCGCTGGCATCGTTCCAGGGAATACCGGATTCATGCACTTTGATACCCGGAGCCTGGCCGACGATGAGTATTTTTGATCTTGCGGAAAAGGAAAAAATGGGTTTTGGTGGGAAGGGAAGATCGGCCTCGCAAAGAGTGCAGGCTTTAACATGTCTCTTTAATTCGGAGATGGTGTTGAGTTCGACCATGATAAAACCATGTATTAGTGGATTAGTCCGATCTTATCAGACCTAGACCTTTTTCCTGAATCAAAATGTGGGTGTTAAAGTCGTCGATCTAAAATGCTAAGATAGGGCAGAAAAACCCAGCTGATAAGGAGAGCTCATTATGCTTCATAAAATATATGGGAGTTTAATCCTGGTCCTGATTTTTGCGGGATCGAGTTGGGGGCAGGCAGTTACATTAAGAGGAAAACCGCTGACGTTGATTGGAGAAATAACGCAGGTGGGTCAAACACTTCCGACTGTCCGCCTTCCTGACCTGGGATTGAACATGATTGATCTAAAATCGTTCAAAGGCAAGGTGACAATACTGAGTGTCGTTCCCTCCCTGGATACTCCCACCTGCGAAAAACAAACTCACATCCTTAGCGAAGAGAACAAAGGGCTGGACCAAACCGCCAATCTGGTGACGATCAGTCGGGACCTGCCGTTTGCCCAAAAACGTTTCACGAAAGAAGCGAACATTCACAATATCCTGTTCCTTTCGGACTACCGGGACGCTGAGTTTGGCAAATCGACCGGGCTTTTGATTGAGGAAAATAGACTGCTGGCTCGGGCCATTATGGTGCTCGACCGTGAAGGGGTCATTCGGTATCTGGAAGTGGTTTCAGAACTGGCCCGACTGCCTGAAATGGAGAAAGCCTTCGAGTTTGCCCGATCTCTACAACCGGATTGAATGGCGTGTGAACCGTTGGTCTTCCCGCTTCTGCCGCTTTTTGAAATTAGTTTCGTAATCGCGGCAACCGTTCTTTAACTCGGACATCTGGTTCACTCCAAATGACCTTAAAAGGTCCAAAATTTCTTTGCGCTTGAGCTTCATTTCTCACCTGTCAAAAGGAGACTCTTCTCTATCTCCCATCGACAAGAAATACCGAAAACTTAAGCCCGGCCAACGCCACTAGGCGTGGGGCCAGCATGCAATAGCCTGTCAAGCAACCAAACATCTTTGCGCGCAGTTTGAAACCAGTTTCCTGGCAGAAAAGGCAACTGGGAAAGGGCCTGTTGAGCCAAGATAGCTCTTTGCTCGCTGGTTAGTTAAACACTTTGACCAGTTGGCTGAATATAGACTTGGATTTTTTGAGTTTGTCTTCGTTTCCCAGGGCACAGATATGGCCTCCATCCCTGATTTTTTCGAACAGGGGGGCATAGCCCTTTAAATCCTCAATCCGGGTGGATAATAGTTCTTCACGGAACTTCTGTTTCATTTCGTGAGTGCGTCCGGTGAGATGGTCGATCATCGATGCCTTGCCTTTAAGATCCGGGGTTAAAGGCGGATCCATTTTGCCGACACAGCCGATGATGATTTTGGTCAGTTCTTCAGAGGGCAGTTCCAGGTGATTCAGGAAGTCAGCAACCTCATCATAAACCTCTAAGGTTTCGGCAAGGTTGGGGTCCCGATAGGAGAGCAGACTATAATCGCCGGTGAAAAAATCGAATGCATTGCTACTGCCATATGCACCACCGTGAACACGTACCCTGTCCCATAAAAACCCGGTTCTAAGCAGGGCTTTGAGGACCTCAAACTTTCCGGAATATTTAAATCCCAAGTTATACAGGTTGGCCCCTTTGCCAACATGTTGAACGTTGCTTGCAGTCAGAAATCCCTCATTCAGAGGTACCGCTTTCAGGTTCCATTCCTCAACATTCCAGTCCTTATCGGAAAGGATGCCCACCGTTCCACCGATTCTTTTTTCTATTTTGCGGTAATCCTTTTGCGTTGCGGTGATATTGAAAAAGGCATTCTTCCGGGTAAACACTCGCTCCGCGACCTGTCGGAATCGGTCTGCAACCTCACCCGGGTCTTTCTCTACACGCTCCAGCAACTGTTCCAAAAACCGGTAATACGTGATTCCATCCGTAAGCTCATCAAACTGCCCGAGTCGGGACTGGTAGGACTGGAGCCGGGACAGCACATAATGATTTCCATGGGGGACAATCGAATCTTCCATATCGGACTTGGCGCTACGAATGATTTCAACCAGCCGCTTGTGGTCATCAAAACTGGAATCGCCGAGCAGTTCATCAAAAATATCAAACAAACTGTCCACTTTTTCCAGCAACGCCTTGCCACTGAAAAAAATATAGGAGAGGACTTGATGACGATCTTGAACCGTTGCCGATGAAAAATGGGAAGTACGGATTCCGCCAGTATGCATGCCGATCAACTTTGAAATTTCTGTGTAGCTATGCCTGCCGGTACCCATCCCCAGCACTAGAGTTCCCAGCAAGGAAATATAAGGAATCATTTCATCCGGTACTGAGTGCGTATTGAATCCTATTTGGATGTAAGCGATATCATTGGTAAACAAATCGTGGAACAATATTTTTGAATCACCTTGATTTTTTATTTCCAAGGGATACTTCTCTATTTCTTTGGGCACATCCTGAATTTCCAGCGAGGGAAGCGCGGCAAGCGCCTCAGGGGAGTCTGGGGTCAATTGCAATTCCTGCAGTTTTTTGGTTTCCGCGATCAGGTTGTCAATCGCATCGGCAGACAGTTTCCCTTTAACCGTTTTTAAAATTTTTCTCTCCCGGGCTTCCAATTTCTTGCCCAGGCCCGGTTTAGGAACTGCCACCAAAATACTGCGATGGTTATTTTCAATCAGGTAACGACGAATCAAATCCTCAAAATATCCTTCGTGCATGCGTTTTTTGATTTTCCGCATTACCTTTTCAAACCTGAGATGAGTAAAAGGATTTTTGTCGTATAACCAGGAACCCAAGGCCTGAATGTTATAAACAATGCCTTTTGGGAATCCGCCAAAATTGGCTTCTCGAAGCCTGAAGTCTATGGAATTGACCGCGGAGCGGACCATATCCTCCTCTATTCCATTTTCCGCCAGGTCAAGTAGGGTCGAATCTATGAGTGCAAGAACTTTGTTTTCATGCTCGGGCTCTGTTCCTTTCAAACCCACGGCAAATATCGTATCCGCACGATTGTCATCGAAGCCTCCGCCAATGACTTCACTGCCGAGCTCAGAGGTGATGAGTGCTTTTCTTAAAGGAGAAGCGGAAGACCCCAGCAGGAGATGGCTCAGTATGCTGAACCCGAGACAATGTTCATGGTTGATGGCCTTATCCAGCTTGGTGCCGACCAGGACATAAGTCTTCTTCTCCAGCGACTCATGGCTGGAAATCGGGTAGGTCAGAGTTTTTCTTTTTGGTTTTCTGAAAGACCTCTGATGAGCGATGGAAGTGTTGACATCCATGCGCTCAAAATCCTGCAAATATTTTTCCTGCAAAAATTCGAGGTAGCTTTGGGTGTCGCCATCACCATACAAAAACAATCTACTGTTGGAAGGATGATAATGCTTTTTATGAAAATCCTTGAAGTCGGCGTACGTCAGGTCGGGAATACATTTAGGGTCTCCCCCCGATTCATATCCGTATGGAGTGGAAGGGAAAAGGGAATGAGCCAATTGGCGGTCAATACAACTTTCCGGACTGGAGAACTCGCCTTTCATCTCATTCAACACCACCCCTTTATAAACAATTTTATCTTCCGGGGTGTTCAGTTCATAATGCCAGCCTTCCTGCTTGAAGGTTTCCTCTGAAATATTGGGATAAAAAACCGCATCCAGATAGACATTCATGAGGTTGAAAAAATCTTTCCGGTTCCTGCTGGCAACGGGATACATAGTCTTATCAGGAAAGGTCATCGCATTGAGAAAAGTCTGCAAACTGCCTTTCATGAGTTCCACAAAGGGTTCCTTGACCGGAAAATTTTTA
>JYMV01008219.1_pt1 | contig 16270 bp, 16 predicted proteins | sample 338911 | NCBI WGS metagenome assembly JYMV01 (sample SAMN03354496, study PRJNA234377) | hydrothermal vent metagenome | biome: Deep sea; feature: Hydrothermal plumes at the Eastern Lau Spreading Center, Western Pacific Ocean; material: Seawater | place: Tonga | collected 2009 | depth 2000 m m
AGAAAATGAGCAAGTCCAGTGGAAATTTTGTAACGCTGTTTGATGTTTTTAAAAAATATGATCCATTAACTGTTCGTTACTTTATTGCGGCAAGTCATTATCGTTCTGTAGTGGATTTTAGTGAAAGCACATTAACTTCAGCTGGATTATCCATGAAGCGCCTTCATCAAACTGTCCGGAATCTTCGTGAAAGAAAAGCAGATGGAGCAAAACCTGCCGGAAAATATTTTGAAGAGTTTCGCAAACGTTTTTGTAAGGCAATGGATGATGATTTTTCAACACCTCAAGCGATTGCAGTGCTGTTTGATTTGAGTCGTGATGTTAATACACTCTTGTCTGAAAAAACAGCTGAACCTGAAGCAATTGTTGATGCAGAGCATTTGTTTTCCAGCTTGGGTGGAGATGTTCTCGGGATTATTCCGGAGTCGCTGGAAGCATCTAAAACCGAACTTCAAATAAAAAATGTAATGGAAGTTCTGGTTGAATTACGGGAGAACTTCAGAGAGAATAAAGATTTTGCAAGTGCAGACCTGATCCGGGAGCGTCTACAGAAGATTGGCATTGAATTCAAGGATTTACCGGAAGGAACAACTTGGGAAGTGACTGATAATAAATAAATCTGTAATCTGTAACAAAAATTTTTTAAGCAAAGTTTTTTGTCATGATGGACAATCAATCCCGTCACATTGCCTGGCGACTGTATGAACTTATTGCCCCACTCAAAGGCTGGGTATTTTTCAGCATAGTTTGCATGGTGTACAATATATTTACTGCGGCACCTGCATATTACGCCAAAGATATTGTAGATGCTATTGCCTATGGCGACAATCCGGAACTAAAACAGTATTTTCTGGTTGGCTTGGGAATGATTATAGTTTTTGCAATCAAGGGTTTGTTTTTTTTTGGTCACAACTACAGTGTCGGACACCTTGTACAGAGCCTCATTGTAAAACTCAGGCAGCAGCTTTTTGACCATCTAGTCAATCTTTCACTCACCTTTTTTAACCGTTCCAAAACTGGTGACCTGATTTCACGCTTCACTAACGATTTACATGTATTTCAAAACATGCTTCAAGTTGGAGTCACAGGACCTTTTCGTGACATTCCACAATTTTTTCTACTGCTTGGAATCATGTTTTTTCGCAGTTGGCAGTTGGCCCTGGTAACCATGACAATTATTCCTGTTGCAATATTTTTTATCCAGATTTTTGGCCAGCGCAACAAGGTTGCAGTAAGTCAAAGGCAAATTAGTTTTGGAGATTTAAGCAGTTTGCTGGTGGAAACAATCACTGGTATTCGTGTTGTGAAGGCCTTTGGAATGGAAAAATACGAAAGCAAACGTTTTAAAGACGCAAACGATGATCTTTACAAAAATCATATGCGGTCGATCATGATTGATTCTTACTCATATCCGGTTATTGAAATTATTGGTGCTGCAGCTGGAGCAACAATTGTGGCTTATGGTGGTTATTTAATTATTAACGATCAGATCACTGCGGGAGATTTCACTTCGTTTGTGATTAGTTTTTTTTTGCTGAATGAACCGGTAAAAAAACTGAATGGTTTCAATTTAAAACTGCAGGAGGGAATCGCTGCAGTTCAGAGAATTTTTAATATTCTTGATGTTAAAGATGACATTGTTATTTCTCCTGATGCCACTAAACTGACCAGCTTTGATCGTGAAATAAATCTAAATATACAGGCTTTCCACTATCCGGACCAAGATGAACCTGCGGTTAAGGATTTTCAACTTACTTTGCAAAAAGGGGAAGCTGTGGCTTTAGTCGGCAGCAGTGGTGCCGGTAAAACGACCATTGCTAATTTGATCCCACGTTTTTATGATATTACACGTGGAGAGGTCTACATAGACGGACATGATCTTCGTGATTTGGATATAGCCTCCATGCGGAAATTGATTGCAATTGTGACTCAAGATACCATCCTCTTTAATGACACCATTGCCAGTAACATTACCTATGGACAGCCGGATTGCTCAAAAGAACGGATGTATGCAGCGGCACAAGCTGCTAATGCTCACAAATTTATTTTAGAACAGTCTGATGGTTACGAAACAGTGATTGGCGAAAAAGGTGCAAGACTTTCCGGTGGACAACGGCAACGCCTTTCTATTGCCCGTGCTTTGGTCAAAGATGCTCCAATTCTTATTCTGGATGAAGCAACTTCTGCACTTGATTCTGAATCTGAAATTGAGGTGCAGCAGGCTATTGAACATCTAATGGAAAATCGCACTACCATTGTGATTGCACATCGACTTTCGACCATTCGGAACGCTGACAGAATATGTGTGATGGAGAATGGACAGATTGTAGAACAAGGTACTCACAATGAATTGCTATCGAAAGAAGGTCGTTACCAGCAACTTTATGAAATGCAGTTCCAGGATCAACCAAATGGTTCAGTTTCTGAAGAATCCAAAAGTCGACTGGTGTCCTGAATTACAATGAATAAATCCCCATTTTCAAGAATCAATACTGCCGTCATACTTGCAGCAGGGATGGGGGTTCGTTTGCGAAATGTGATTGGAGTATGTCCAAAAGGATTGTTGGAAATCGAGGGAAAATCCCTGATTATTCGCTCACTGGAACGCTTAAAGAGTGAGGGTATTGATCGGGTCATAATTGTGACTGGCTTCCAGGATACAATGTACCATGAACACCTTGAGCCTCTGGCAAACTTGCCAAAGATTGAATTTATTCACAGCCCGCGTTTTGCTGAAACCGGAAGTATGCACTCGCTTTTTGTAGCACAGGAAGTTTTGCAGGATGATTTTTTGTTGTTGGAGTCTGATTTGCTTTATGAATCCCGTGCTTTGTCCTCAGTCTTAAATTATGAGGGTCCGGATGTGGTGCTGGCCTCAGGAAAAACAGGTTCCAATGATGAAGTATACATCTATGGAATTAATCAGGGGAAAAATCATAATTATGAGACCTCCAGCAGCATTGTCAGCGGAGATATTGCGGCTATTTCAAAACAGCCTCGTCCACATTTACAGATTCAGGGAGAATTAGTTGGAATATCTATAATATCTCAGAATTTGTTCCGCCGAATGTGCGCTCTGCATGAAGAAAACCTCACATTTCCGTGCAGTAACCATTATGAAGAATGTATTTCAGAGGTAAGCTCAGAATGGGTGGTTCCTTACTTGCGGATCGGTGATTTAGTATGGACTGAAATCGATGATCAATTTCATTTTGACCGGGCAATAAAAATAATATATCCCAGAATAAAACAACAGGAAACCTCAAATAAGACAGGATGATGAGTGATTCATACGTATTACAGCAGGCACCGTTTGTGGTTCCAACAACTGACGGAAAATTAATTGAAGAACATGTTGGACGTGCTGTGAGTAATGAACCCGAAGTGAGTGTTGCTCATATGGTTGCACCTCCTGGTTGGAGCGAACCACATCAAAATCCGGAGTTTGATGAATACACCATGATGGTCCGGGGACGTAAACAAATTGAGATTGACGGTGAAACTGTTACGCTAAATGTTGGTGAGTCTTTGCTTGTCCGCAAAGGCGCCAGAGTTCGTTATTCTAATCCTTTTGATGTAGAAGCAGAATATTGGTCGGTCTGTATGCCGGCTTTTTCACCTGATTTGGTGAATCGGGAGGAAGATTCAGGAAGCTGAACAAATTTCATCGACTATTCGGGCGGCCTCATAATCTGACGCTTCAGAAAAACTAAGTACCTGCTGACGCATATTATGGAATTCAGAGTCAGAAAGTGCCCCTTTTTTCATAACCGACTCAATCACATTTCCCAAATCCTCCACTTTACATACCCCATCTGCAAAATCATCCCTGAATTGTAAATCGGCACCACCTTCATATTCAGCAGGTGTTTTCAGGAAAATGACCCTTTTGCCATATCCCAGGCGGTATTCTCCACCTACACTGCCAAAATCTGTTATTAACAGTGAGGATTCTTCGGCTAAATTTTGAATACCGGACAATTCATCAAAATGAATATGCTCAACACCTTTCAGCTCTTGACACATAAATGCAGTAACATAATGTCTCCGTGAGGCAAGTGAGGGATGCAGTTTGATTACAAAATTGTAATGGGACATCTTATTAAAAATTTCGAGAAGCCCTCTGTCCAGTGCGTCAAACAGTAAGCTAAGTTCCAATGAAGGTGCATAAAGCACAACAGGTTGGTCGGAATCAGGGAAACAGCTTACAGGGCTGGAAGCAGCCTGCAGTTTTGGATAACCCACAGAATGAACTTTGATCTCTTCCTGAAACTTTTGCTCGAGCTGCTTGTAAGTGTATGGCGGTCGAGTTGGAAGAAAAACATGGTTGAAGCGAATATTCTCCGGAAGCCCAATATCAATTGCTTTGGGCAGAGCATAATGCGGCAGGTAAATGCGTTCCGGAACAGAGAATGTTTCCTGCCTGATTGACTCACAGGTTACATGAACATCCGCGTCGGGAAAAGATGTGTATTCCGATAATTCCTCATGTGAAAAATGCCGTAAAGGTGAAATGTTTAGTTGCAGCAGACGTTCTTCGACTTGTTGGCGAAAATGAAGAAATTCGAATCCTTTACCGATGCGATGTAGTGTTGTGGAAAAATCAATGTAAAAAACCTCATATTTCCCGGGAAAAGAGCGCTCAAGCGCTAAATCAATTGGTGCAAACCAATCCAGAAAATGAAGAGTGCGAAAAGTGAAATATATTATTCTACGCCCGGAAGACTTTTCAAGCAGGGTTTGTTTTTCTTGCCGTAAATAAGGTTGGGCCTTAAATAGTGAATCGCCTTTCAGCAGCAGGCGCCGTATTAAAAATTCCAGTATCTTTTGAATTATTTTGTTCCAGTGTAATTGTATGCGTACTCCCTGAAAGCGGAGCCTGAACAATAAGAGCTTTCCTTTTGAGACGAACGAACTCAAGATTATTTTTGTTCCAAAATTTGAAGAACTCTTTCACCCATCTCCTGGCAACCGATGAGTGTTTTCCCTTCGGCCATAATATCGTCGGTGCGATATGTTTCAAGAGTTTTTACGACAGCCTGCTGAATCATTTCATCGGCTTCAGTGAGATCAAAAGAATAGCGCAGCATCATACCCACTGAAAGTATCATGGCCAGTGGATTCGCTTTGTCCTGTCCGGAAATGTCCGGAGCAGAACCGTGAACAGGTTCGTACATTCCGTTTTTCCCACCGATACTTGCAGAAGGGAGCATTCCTAAAGAACCGGTCATCATGGCAGCAGCATCACTGAGGATGTCGCCAAACATGTTGGTTGTCACCATGGTATCGAACTGCTTTGGATTGCGGATAATCTGCATGGCCGCATTGTCTGCATACATGTGACTCAGCTCAACTTCCGGAAAGTCCTTGCCTACTTCCGTTACAATTTCCCGCCACAATTCAGTTGATTCAAGAACATTAGCCTTATCAACAGAGGTAAGTTTTTTCTTGCGCTTCATGGCAATTTCAAAGCCGACTTTCGCAATACGTCGAATTTCTGATTCAGAATAAACAAGTGTATTAAAACCAACCCGTTCGCCGTTGCGTATTTCCACACCACGTGGCTCTCCAAAATAAATACCTCCGGTCAGCTCACGTACCACCATCAAGTCTGCGCCATCAACGATTTCCGGCTTTAGTGTTGAAGCATTTACCAGATCACCGTATATTACAGCAGGCCGTAAATTTGCGTACAATTCCAATTCGGAACGCAATTTCAGCAAACCTCGTTCAGGACGTACCGAAAAATCAAGTGGCTCCCATTTTGGGCCGCCCACTGCCCCCAGCAGAACTGCATCAGAATTTTTTGCGGCTTCTAGCGTTTCATCCGGAATTGGGGTACCGGTTAAATCGTAAGCGACTCCACCAACAGGTTTTTCAGATAATTCGAGTTGAAGTTCAAAACGTGGTGCTACAGTTTTTAACACATGAATAGCCTGTTTTGTTACTTCCGGACCAATCCCGTCTCCGGGGGTAACAAGGATTTTCTTAGTGATCATAATACCTTTTTTAGTGTGAAAATTTCTACTCCTGAAAACTATTAATCCTAATGAGAAGCTGTTGCTAATGCAAGAAAAAATGTTCAGATTGATGCTTGGAACGGGAATTATTATTTTGTTATCTTCCGTTTTGTGGGCAGCAAATCCTTCTCAATCTAAGTTGGATATTCAGTTAAAATCTCTGGTCCGTCACGGAAGCGTATTGATCGCCAATGAGCAACAGGTGCTCTATCGCTATCCTCCAAATAAAAACCCGTTGCTGATTCCAGCCTCAGTGCTAAAATATGCAACTGCACTGTCAGCTTTGCATTATTTTGGATCAGAATACAGTTTCAATACTGAATTTTATATTGATCAAAATCATTCCCTTGTCATCAAGGGCAAAGGCGATCCTTTTTTAGTTTCCGAAGAATGGCAGCGAATAGCACAACAAATAAGCCTGCTTCCCGATGTCCCTAAAAAAATGCAGGGCTTGTTTTTTGACACCTCACTCTTTAGTGAAAAAATTAAAATCCCTGGAATTTCGTTTTCTAATAATCCTTTTGATGCACATAACGGTGCACTGGTGGTTAATTTCAACACAGTGTTCGTGAAAGTTGATTCAAAAGGCCATGTCACTTCTGCTGAAAAACAAACTCCACTGACCCCTTTGGCACGTCGCCTGGCTAAAAAATTGTCACCAGGAACCCATAGGATCAGTATACAACCTAACTTAAGTTTTACTTATTCAGGAGAACTTATAAAATCATTTTTTCGCAAAGAAGGATTTTCATTTGAAAACAAAAACGTTGCTTTACGTTCTGTTAGAAACGGAGATCACCTGTTTTACACTCACAGCAATATTTTAACATTGAAGGAAGTAATTGCGGGCATGCTGCGCTTTTCCAATAACTTTACGGCAAATCAGCTTTTATTAACCGTTGGCTTGCAGCGTTACGGCCCTCCGGCCACTCTGGAAAAAGGAACACGCGCACTTACAGAATATTTACGACAAGAAGTCAAATTACCCAAAGAACAATTTAAGTTGGTTGAAGGTTCAGGAATCTCGCGCAAAAATCGTCTAACACCGGAAGCCATTTGGCAGTTGCTAAAGGATTTTGCTCCGTATCAGGATTTGCTTCAGGAAGATAATGGTGTTTTACTAAAAACGGGTACCCTCAGAGGGGTTTACACTATGGCCGGTTATCTGCCCGGCACGCAACCGCTCTATTTTGCGATCTTGCTTAATCAGTCTCAAAATTATCGCAACAAGATACTCCAGATTCTCTTATCAACAGATTTTTCTGCCGGCAAATTTTGAAATCCAACCCGATAATTTCTATCCTGATGCCGGTACGTAACGATGCTGCAATGTTGCGCAACTGTCTTACTGACATTCAAAACCAGAGTTTTACAAATTACGAACTAGTTGTTGTTGATGACGGTTCAGCCGATGAAACCCCGGTACTGCTGGAAAAAGCAAGTCAGGATGATTCCAGAATCCGGATGATTCGCACAGAACCGCAGGGCATTGTTTCGGCACTTAACACTGGACTTATTGAATGTAAAGGAACTTATATTGCCCGGATGGATGTCGATGACAGGATGCAGAAAACAAGATTGGAAAAACAACTGGAATTAATGCAAAAAGATCCTGAATTGGAGTTGATAGGTTGCAGGGTGGAAGGTTTTACTGATAAAGGACCGCTTCCGGAAAGCGCAGTTCATTACCAGTCCTGGAGCAATTCCCTGATGTCTCATCAGCAAATTGAATGCGATTTGTTTGCAGAATCACCAATTGTTCATCCGACTTTTTTTGCAACTCGGAAATTATTCAACAAAATTGGCGGTTACTCAAACAATCCCTGGGCAGAAGATTATGATTTTATTTTGCGGGCATACGGCGGCGGAGCAAAGTTGGCTAAACATCCGGAAATACTGGTCCGTAAATATTTTGCCCCCGGACGTCTCTCAAGAGTTGAAGCAATGTATAAACGTCCGGCCATGTTTGACGCAAAAGCACATTATCTCCTTGAGTTTGGTCTACTCAAAAAACGTCGTGGTGTTCTAATTGTAGGCTCAGGTCCAACCGGCAGACAGGCGGCACAAAGTTTTGAAAACAGAGGGGTTCGTTTGCTGGGTTTTGTGGATAATCGTCCGGGGCCACCTGACCGTCAGGTGAAAAACCGGCCGGCATGGGGTTTTAATAATCTGCCTCCTGAGGAATTCATGCATAAATTCCGGGACTCTTTGATTGTGCTGGCTATTGGAGACTCCACTGGTCAAAGAGTTTTTGCAGAATTTTTGAGAAAATCGGATTTTGTTGAAAACCATGATTTTGTGCGTGTGATTTATAACTGGCCTCCTGTGCCTAATTCAATTTGACTGTTATTTCGTGTTCCTGATTGTGAAGATTCTTGTTTTGAAGTAAAATAAAGTTCTCTGTCTACCAGTCAACTTTGCCTTAAATGAGGTGGATTTCTTTCAAAAAAATATATAAATGACTCTGTCGAAAATAAATTTGCTTCGGCTGTTTTTTTTGCTCTGGCTGCTGGTTTTTGTTACTCCCTCTGCACAGAGCAAACAGGCGCCACTGGCTGGTGAAGAACGAAAATTACTAAACAGTCTGCGCATTACTCCTGCTACAGCCTGGATTGAGGCACATAATTTTGCGGGAAAACTTCCCGATGAAAAGACAGTCAATCTGAAAGACTACCGTGGTCGATTTATTTTGTTGAATTTTTGGGCCACCTGGTGTTCGCCGTGTCTGAAAGAAATGCCGGATTTTGAGAAGGCATATCAGCAAATGGGGCAGGAAAAATTGATCGTGCTGGCAGTTGGAATGGGAGAAGACACGAAAAAAATCAGCAAGTTTGCTGAGAAATACGGTTTCACGTTCCCGATGGTAGCAGATCCAAAGCTGGAAATTACCAACTTGTACGGCGTCAAAAACATTCCTGTTACTTACCTGATTGATCCGGAAGGAGTAGTTTTGGGAAGAGCATTAGGTATTCGGGATTGGGCAAATCCGGATTTACTCGCCTTTATAAAATCCCAACTTAAATAAACAAAAACAACACGAAATTTTGCAGATTTGCTGTTGAGAATCTGTCAGTAAAAATAACTGAAATTATTGGTTCTTGCATTGATTTTCTGTGGTAAATTCAGTATAATTCTTGAAATAGAGTTTTTTCTTGAAATTATACAAACAGATTATGGCAGGCACTAATCCTTATATTGAGAAAGCGGAATTTGAATTACCTCTTCAAAACTATGATGTAACGTTTCTGCCAATGCAGAAAAAGGTGGCTGTTTTATCTGAAAAAATTACAACTGAATCCGACGGACTTCCGGGTTCAATTCTCAATGCAGCCCTGGAAGCAGGTATCGATATGGACCATTCCTGCGGAGGCGTTTGTGCCTGTTCCACCTGCCATGTCATTGTACGGCAGGGACTTGAAAGCTGTAACGAGGCTACTGATGATGAGGAGGATATGCTGGATTTAGCACCCGGACTTGAACCTCAGTCACGTCTTGCCTGTCAATGCGTACCTAATGGTACCCAGGCCCTCATTATTGAAATACCGGAATGGAACCGAAACCTGGTCAGTGAAGACCACTGACGCTGGAGAAACTATGATAACACTTACAGAAAATGCGGCAAAGGAAATTCAGAAAATCATGCTGGAAAATGAATTGGCAGAAAACGTTTGTGTAAGGGTAGGGGTTAAAGGCGGAGGTTGTTCCGGATTTACCTATACACTGGATTTCGATTCAAAAAAGACAAAATTTGATTTAGAGTTTGAATCACAAAATTTAACAATTCTGGTCGATAAAAAAAGCCATCTATACATCAAGGATACAGAAATAGACTGGAGCTACAGTTTGATGGATCGTGGGCTTAAATTCAACAATCCATCAGCCAAAGGTTCATGTGGCTGCAAAACTTCATTTATGTTTGAACCACCGGAACAGGAAGAAGATTTTAAACCAAGTTGGATGTAAATTTAATGCAGGAGGATTTATGAGTTTAGCTGGAGGTCAGAAAACTATTGAAGAACAAATCAAGGAGGCAATTGAAAAATCTGTTGCAGACTCAACTGCTGAAGTGGGCGGGGACGGACGGCATTTTGAAATCCAGGTAATTTCACCTGTCTTTGAGGGAAAACGTACCCTCGAGAAACAGCGGATTGTCTATGCAGCTCTCAATGACCTGATGTCTGGAAGTAATGCTCCGGTTCATGCGATTGCCCGCCTAGAAACTCTAGTGCCTGAATAATTTCGGATACACTTGTAGCTATTCAAACTTTGTTGAACATGAAAATTGAAGAAAAACGAGTAACTTTTCCGAAGACTTTATCAGTCAAATATGCAGGTAAAATTGTTGAAGAAACAGCTACTCACCTGACTCTGGAGGGCGAGGATGAAGATTCGTACCTAAAAATTTTTACACCTTTTCGAGGGGTTGCCAAACTGCTGCTGTTTGAAAATGATAAGTGGGTGGATGCAGAAAACTCATCTGCAGTTTCCAATTTTGATTTTTCTTCACTCGGACTGGGAGATCTTTCAACTTTATCTGCCGGAGATGAAGCAGACTCTTCGGGAACAAAAAAATAACTCTAGTTGATGAATTGATATAAAGCAAAAAACTGCGTAAAAAGTATTTAACCACAGAGTCACAGAGAACACACTTAACTTTTTATATTTTTACTCCCAGAGGCCTCTGTGTCCCCATGGTGACGGTTTTTACGATACTGAGCTATTTTCGAAACCACCTTATTTTTTAGCACCCAAATAGAAAATTACAATGAGTGAAACAAAAATTACTGACGGACTTCCGCAAATTCAAATCCAGACCGATCGCGGCAATATGACAATTGAAATGTTTGAAGACGATGCTCCAAACACGGTGGCCAACATGATTTCTTTGATCGAAAAAGGGTATTATGACGGACTTAATTTCCATCGTGTAATTCCGGATTTTATGATCCAGGGCGGTTGTCCGCAAGGTACCGGAACCGGTGGCCCCGGATATGATTTTGATGATGAATGTACACCGGAACGTCGGCATGACAGCGCTGGAATTCTTTCGATGGCCAACGCAGGTCCCGGAACCAACGGAAGCCAGTTTTTCATCACAGGTAAGCATACTGTTTTTGGAAAAGTCACTGAAGGCTTGGAAGTTGTCAATGAAATTAAACAGGATGATGTGATGGAAAAAGTTTTGGTGCTTCAAAAACGCGATCATGTTTATGAAGTAGAAACCGTTTAAGGGCTGATGAAAATTAGACTGATCCTGAAGATGCTGAAAAATGAAATATCTGATAGTTATAGAAGAAACTAGAACCGGATTTTCTGCTTTTTCTCCGGATATTGATAGATGTGTCGCCACAGGTGCAACCAAAGAAAAGGTAGAGAAAAATATGTTGAAGCACTTGAGTTTCATCTGGAAGGATTAAAAATGGGAGACCAAACTATTCCGAGGCCTCATACCTTTTCTATTTATCTTGAAATTCAAGTTGTGTCCTGAAAACTAAACTTCAAAATTAACTATTTTTGAACCATGAGCGAAACAATACTTGAAGCAGATATAGTCCACGAAATGCGTGACTCCTACATGGAGTATGCTATGAGCGTCATAGTTGGGCGCGCAATTCCGGATGTCCGTGACGGCTTAAAACCTGTTCACCGGCGTGTACTGTTTTCAATGAGTGAACAGGGTAACGATTTCAACAAACCTTACCGCAAATCTGCACGTGTAGTTGGCGATGTAATTGGTAAATATCATCCACATGGAGATGTTTACGACACAATCGTTAGACTGACACAAAATTTTTCGATGAGATATCAGTTGATTGACGGACAGGGTAACTTTGGTTCAGTTGATGGTGATTCTCCTGCAGCAATGCGTTATACAGAAGTCCGCATGCGGAAAATCGCTCATGATATGCTGGCAGACCTGGAAAAAGACACAGTTGATTTTATTCCAAATTACGACGACTCCCTGGAAGAGCCGACAGTCCTCCCCTCGCGTATTCCAATTTTGCTGACCAATGGTTCGACCGGAATTGCAGTCGGTATGGCGAGCAACATTCCTCCGCATAATCTTAAGGAAGTGTTGAATGCGTTGTTGTTTTATATTGATCACCGCAACTCTGCCACAGTCCAGGAATTGATGGAATTTATTCCCGGCCCGGATTTTCCTACCGGCGGTACTATTATTGGTAAAAGTGGAATTTATGACGCCTACACAACAGGACGTGGAATCATCCGGGTTCGTGCCAAAAGTCATTTTGAGCAGACTAAAGATGGACGTGACATGATCATTGTTGATGAACTACCGTTCATGGTCAACAAGGCAAGTTTGCTGGAAAAAATTGCGGAATTGGTGCGACACAAAAAAATTGAGGGAATTTCAGATTTACGGGACGAATCTGATCGCAAGGGAATGCGCATGTTTATTCAGCTAAAACGTGGTGAAACTCCGGATGTGGTTTTGAGTAATCTTTACAAACACACAGCACTGCAATCGAGTTTCGGGATCATTATGCTCTCCATTGTAGACAAGCAGCCCAAAATCCTGGCCTTGACGCAAATGCTGGAGTTTTTTCTGCAGCACCGTATTGAAGTAGTAACACGCCGGACACGTTATGAATTAAAACAGGCCGAAAACAGGATGCACCTGCTTGAGGGTTTGATGATTGCGCTTGAAAACCTGGATGCAGTGCTGAATATTATTCGAAAAGCTGAAAGCGGCGGTGTGGCAGAGGATGTTTTGATGGAAAGCTATGGTCTTTCCAAACGTCAGGCCCATGGAATTCTCGATATGAAATTGCAGCGCCTAACCGGAATGGAGCAAGATAAAATACGCACAGAACATGAAGATGTTGGCAAAGCCATTGAGGATTACAAGGATATCCTGGAAAAAGATGAGCGTGTCATCGAAATTATCCGCAAAGAGAGTATTGAAATTCGCGACAAATATGGAGACGAGCGCCGTACAGAAATTATTGAAGGTGACAGTTCAATCCTGATTGAGGAACTGATCAATGAAGAAGACATGGTGGTCACTCTTTCCCGTGAAGGTTACATAAAGCGCAGTTCAGTCAGTGAGTACAGACTACAGCGCCGTGGCGGAAAAGGACGCCTGGGAATGGGTACGAAAGATGAAGATTTTGTCGAACAGATGTTTGTTGCCTCCACACATGATTTCCTTCTCTTTTTCACTGACAAAGGTCAGGTTTTCCGCAAAAAAGTTTTTGAACTTCCCCTGGCCGGACCAACCGGACGTGGAAAAGCGGCAATTAATTTGCTGCCTTTAAGGGAGGGTGAATCAATTTGTTCCTGTCTGAATGTTCCTAAAGAAGCAGAAAATAAATATATTTTCCTTTGCACAGAAGGAGGTGTAGCCAAAAAAACACCAATGCTGGATTGCGCAAAAATCCGAGTTACCGGTTTGCGTGTAATTACTCTCGACGAGGGAGATTCAGTGATTTCTGTTCAGCTAACAGATGGAAATCAAGAATTGTTTTTTGCCACACGTGACGGTATGGGATTGCGCGTTAATGAGTCAACTTTACGTGCCATGGGGCGGCAGGCGCGTGGTGTGAGAGGCGTCAAACTTCGCAAAGGCGACAGGGTGGTTTCTGCACTGGCACTTTCCGGTACAGGTGAACTGCTGACGGTTACAGAAGGTGGTTACGGCAAAAAAACGCCGATAGTAGATTACACTCTTGCAAAAAACAGGGGCAACTTTGGAATGCGTACAATCCGGATTACTGATACAAATGGTCCGGTTGTGAATGTACTGGAAGTTGAAGAGCATTTTCAGCTTTTTCTGATCACTCAGCTTGGAAAATTGATCCGGATTCCTGTTGAAAATATCCGTACCATCGGCCGCGTTACGCAGGGTAATCGTCTGATCCGCCTTGAGACGGATGAACAGGTGATCGGCATTGCTCCGGTGATTGAGGATGAGGATGATGACGAGGTTGAAGTCAAAGAGGAAAATTCAACAGACTCAACAACCGTCTCAGCGGCTGAAACTGCTCCGGAAAACTTGGTGGAAGAAAACATTCCAGAGGAACCACAAGACCCTTCTGACTCCGACGAACCTTCCGATTCATGACTGCTTTTCTATAGTGGCTCATTTTCTGCATTTGTAAGTTGGTGTCTCTACCACCGTAGTGCTGGTGTGAGACTCCACATGCACCTTTTTCCACTGCAATTTCATGAAGCAGTTTTTCCTTTTATTAGTACTCAGTCTGCTGTTTTTATTTCCAACAGCAGGGTTATCTCTCTCCGTAAGTTCCGGTCATATGCTTGACCGCTTCGAATTGATTCCGGATGAGAAAACGCCATTTCTGACCTTTAAAGGTTTTTTCGATCCAGGACAATTTCCTCATATCCAGATTTTCCCAAGAAATTCCAAGACCGAAACTTCCGTTCTTCTGCCCAACACATTGATCAACAGCATTCTCCTGCCGGAACGGGAAGTAACTTCCTTTTCAGAGGAGGGTATCATGGAGAAAATGCTACTTGAGGAGAAAATCACAAAAAAAGAAAATGGGGAAATAGAGTTCCAGGTGACCCTCACTATTTCAAGTACTGAAGAACATATTCTGGTGCTGGATACAGAAAAATCAGATTCACGTCATTTAACATTTGCCTTGCAAAAGCCCGTAAAAAAAGAAACCACAAATGCTCAAGAACAGCAGAAAGTGGAAAGTATAATAATTGATTTGGCACCGCCTGCGATTAGTCCCCGAGAGGAGATGCTTTTGCATCCAGTGACCGCACTGATGTCGTACCGCCGTGTTGTTCAACTGAATCTTACGATACTGAACGCTTCTCCTCATCCGGACTCGGCACAGCGTCTTGCAGTACTGTTGGACCGTCAACAGAAACGTACGATTGAAAAGCGGATTGGAATGAAGTTAAAAATCGTTAACATATCTTCGGTCCGTGAACAGACAATCCTGCCCAAAACCAAAATTTACTTTCATGCAAATTTGATGAGAGAGGCCTTGATTTTGGCGCAGATTTTACCGGGAGAACAGGTGATTGTACCAATGCCGCAGAGTAGAATAAGTAAACTGGCAACCGATGTGGAAATTTATGTGGGAAAGAATTTTGAATAAAAAAATATACTTCATCTCTCTTGCATTGGCCCTGTTTGTGACCGGTTTCAGTCTGCCGGCATTTGCCTTTCCGGAATATACGTCACGGCAAAAAGCACTCAAACTGGCAGGTGTGCTGGATCATGGATATTTCAAATCCATCAAAATTTCTTCTGTTTTTGTCAAAAACAGGGGTAAAGACGACTATTATCTGCAGGCAATTCTTGATGACGGTTCCAGCCGAAAGTGGTTGATAAATCGTATTCGCGAATGGGCACAGACTGATGAACTGATTCTCAGTAAAAATCGTGCACTTGTCTTTCCTACACCGGAAAGTACAGATTTTGGAGTACTTGACAAGAATAAGTTTTACCGCATCATTTTAAACTCAACTGCCTTTGTCAAAACATTTGGCAAACATGACATCCTGGACGGCAAGAGCCTTGTTTTGGGAATTCGCCGCTTTCGCATTCTACAGGCAGAAGATAGTAAATACATGAAAACCGATAAATTTGGTGATCGCTACCGTTATGTTTTGGAATTAGAGAACGGTTCACGGGAATTCTTCACTTACAGTGATGCTTTCCTGTTTCTCCAGCGCACCGCATTATTAGAGAAGGCTCCGGAAAATGTCAGTGTTTTACGAAAAACTTTTAAGGTCCGCGAACTGAAAAAAATTCCGCTGCAAATTGAAGATGAGTTACGTGAAATTAGGCGCTTTGGAATTGAGGTGGTTTTTGATGGACCAATTTTAATGAGTCCTGATCGATTTCCGTTTCAGGTTGTTGAACAGAAAATGAGGGATCCTGAGACAGGAAGATACAAGGCCCAGTTTTTCCTGCAGATTATTTTTCCAAACTCCGAAAAAATCCGTGAGATTCCAGGATTTAATAATCATGAGTATTTACGTTATGTGGAAATTGATACCGATGTGGAGCACCAGAAAAGAGTAATTCTGAGTGCAATGGTAAATCCGAATGCACTGGATTTGCCTCCGTACATTGAGGTTACAGACAGAAACTCGGTTGTGGTGAATTTTTTCAGTTCAACAGACCAGAGTTTGATACAGCCCCCTGACTTACTGGCATCACACTCTGCAGGAGAATTACCGCGCTCAGTTTTCACTCCGGATCAACTTGAGACAGAATTTGAGACACACTACATGGAGGCCGT
>JYMV01022710.1_pt1 | contig 16269 bp, 18 predicted proteins | sample 338911 | NCBI WGS metagenome assembly JYMV01 (sample SAMN03354496, study PRJNA234377) | hydrothermal vent metagenome | biome: Deep sea; feature: Hydrothermal plumes at the Eastern Lau Spreading Center, Western Pacific Ocean; material: Seawater | place: Tonga | collected 2009 | depth 2000 m m
CGCCCGCTTGCACGAAACTTCGGAAACTCATTTGATCAACATCGTTACTATTCTTTTGGCATTGGCCGTGGGTTCTTCCATGACCGCTGATTCATTTTTGCGGCTTGAAACCCTTAAAATTATTGTACTGGGCTTGCTGGCTTTCTGTTTCGCCACGGCAGGCGGAGTGATTTTTGGAAAAATCATGTGTAAAATGACCGGAGGCCGGGTGAATCCGCTCATCGGTTCGGCAGGGGTTTCGGCGGTTCCCATGGCAGCAAGGGTTTCCCAGAAAGTAGGTTCGGAAACGGACTCTTCTAATTTTCTACTGATGCATGCAATGGGACCAAATGTCGCGGGTGTCATTGGCAGTGCCGTGGCCGCCGGAGTATTCATCTCCCTGTTCGGAGATGTCGCGGTCCTGGAACCACATGCCGAGATCGCGGATATAGTTGGCACCGTAGAACCTGGCGCCAAAGCCGCTATTGCCCAAGTGATCGAGGTCCTGCACCCCTAATGGAAGCTTCATTTCTTTCGGCAGTCAACGTTTCTATCCTGGCTATTGCGGTGATTTTTACCGTTCTAATTATTTTAATCTTCACCATTCAGCTATTGGAGAAGTTAATCCCCTACGAAGCTCCGCCTCCTAAAGCGCCGCACCGTCAACCCGCTTCCACTCCTTCTGTAAGTGGCGACCAGGACGATCATGTTGCCGTCATTACAGCGACCTTGGCCATGCACTTGGGAAAGTCTCCTGACGAATTCCGAATCGTCAATATTTCTCAGCCCTAAGTTGACCTGAATTTTTTTTGTAAACTGCTAATTTTCGGCAGGGACTTCGGGAGATGATTGCGTTGCTTCGGGTAGGTTGTCCGTGATAGGAGCAAGGATGGCCTGCGGAGTCTGCAGAATTGCCTGAAAAATTCCCATGACCCGTTTTTCCAAGGACGTAAAAGTAGTCAATGTAACCTCTGGATCATTAAAATCTCCTTTTACGGTGTAATAGGTTTTCAATATGCTTTTTTCATCCCCGCCGGTAATGATTTTTCCCACTACGGGAATTTGGGTCAGCAACCGGTCCAGCCCTGCCAAGGGAGCAATTCCGACCACCGTATCCATTTGATTGTTCACTAAGTCAAAAGTGCCGACTATGGAGGTTCTTCGATTTTCTGTTTCAATCACAAAGTTCTGCGTTTCAAAAACCCCGCCTTTAGCAACAAAATCTCCGGAAATCTGTTTAAAGGAAGACGGGGTTTCATTTTCCATAGGGTGCGGTTGAGGAATCGAACTGAACAGCCTGCGAACCCCTCTTTTAAGCTTTTCCAGGTTTATGCTTCCGGATTGGAGATCCAAGGATAAATTTCCGGACAAGGACCTGAAAATTTCCTTCCAATCCTTTCCACTACCTTTCAGACGAGCATCAACCATTTTCACATCCCCGCTCAAACTGTTTTCAAAAATATCGCCAAAAAAACTGAACAGGTTTTTTGTTTTCATGTCCTGAGCCTGAACGCTTCCCTCAAAATGGCCGACACCCTTTGCATCGATCAATATCCGTCCACCACTATTGATAGATGAGTTGGAATCAAAAACCAGGTCCTTCATTCCTATTTCCCGATTATTAAGCACAATGCTTCCGGCAACCTGATCCAGGGTAAAAAGTTGGTAGTCCAATTTATCCAGGTTAAATCTTATCTCTCCTTTCCCCTTGGCGAAAAACTCAGATTGGTTCAGTCGGTCCATGAGAGAAGTCTCTTCGCCTTGCGGTTCAGGTAAAAATTCATCAATATTCAGTCTCCCCCCGGTGAGATTCAGCTCCAGGCTGGGTACATTGCCTCTTTGATAAACGCCAGAAAACCTTACCCCGCTTTCATCGGACTTGATATTTCCGGAACGAATGTCCAAGCGGCCTTCTTTAAATCTCAGGCTGGCATTAACGGTCAAGGGAGATAATAAATTTTTTGGCCGGATTTTCAGGCCCTTCAATTTCATTTCACCCTCAAACTTTGAATCTTGGAGGTTATTCAAGTTGCCTGAACCCGTAATATTAAAGTCTGTAGTTCCGTCCATCTCTGCATCAAGAAAACGAAAAATCTGCCGGGAAGGATAAACCTGAAAATTATCGGAAGCCATGCTGATCGTGAATTCCGGGTTGTCAAGATCGGGAATGCCGGCGGTTCCGGAGACCTGGTTCCCGCCCAACTCATACGACCAACTGTCGATGATAATGCCCCCATTTTTTAAAACGGTTCCTTTGGCCTTGAATTTATTCAACGCGTTGGGCCGTTTTTCCATAAAGCCGGGAATTTGATATCCCACCCGTGCCAGATCGGCTTGATGTTCAAACTTAAAGGAATCCAGGTCTCCATCCAAGTTTAGGGAAACGTGGGCAGGACCCATAAATTTGAAGTCCTTGAAAAGGGGAATATCCTTCAAGTCGGCATGCACAAGTTCCGGGAAGTTCAGGCGAAGAGCATATTCCAGCTTCTTGATATTTTTGCGGTCGATTTTCCCTTCAAGCTGAAACGGTGAATTTCCATACCGGCCGTTCCAGTTCTCCAGCCTTATCTTTCCATCTCCATAGGAGATATTGCCGTTCAGGTCCATCATCGCCATCAACCGGTCCGGATATTTCATAGAGAGGTTTTTCAACTCTATTTTTCCCCACTCCTTTTCGGTTTCTGGCTTGGCCGGGTTGCCCTGCGACCGGTATTTCAGAACCAGCCCGCCGGAAATAAAATCCAGCCCCTCTTTCAAGCCCACCAGAGCATCTTCAGAATCATCAGACAAAATATAACGCAAATCGCTGGAAGCTAATTTGTAGGTCGCTGACATTTTTTTCAGAGGTTCTCCATTGCTGAAACCCATCTCCCCGTTCATATCTGAAAAAGAGCTTTTGGAAAAATTACCAGAAAGGTTGTAAAACTTGATAACCGGAATCCAGTAGGCATCCTTGCGCTTGGCCGCCTCCGGAGTGTGGGAGTAAATAATCTTTCCATTGAGGTTTTCCACCCGTAGCCCAAATCCTTTCTCATCGTATGAAACATTCTCAAGACCTATATTTCCGGTGATCGCCAGCCTGTCAAAATCATCAAGCGGACCTTTCACGTTCAGGCGGACTTTCGCGGTCCCTTCAAAGTTATCGTAGACCGCAATGGAATCGAGCAAGGGGTTGCCCTTGAAAACCCGCTTGAGAGTTCCATGAAACTGGCTCATCTCTACTTCGTTTTCGACTTTAAGATCCGCCGTGGGCCGCGTCATGAAGTTATTGATAGTTCCATGCACATTGGTGATGGGCTGGTTTTCATACCGGGCTTTGGTAATGTACAAGGCGGTGTTTCCCTTGTTCACCCTGAAAGTTCCCGTCACATTCTGCAACGCCGGCAGAGGAGACTGCCAGTCCACATGCTTCATTTCCAATTCTGAAAAAATTAAACCCCGGTTTTTTTCCTTCGCCAGTTCTCGAAGCTGATCCAAGCTTCCTTCGAATTTCAAAGACTTTATTTTTATCGAACCGTTTTTAAACCGGGACTGCACCAATGCATGATATTCCTCAGGGAAAAACTTTAACGGCAGGTAGTCGATACTTTTATTAACCAGAAATGAATCGGTAACCAGATCAATGGATACGGAAGGATCATCGGAAAAGAAATTTTTAAGGGCGCCTTTGGCAGTAAATTTAAATGGACCCAATTCCGATTTCAATTCTTCGATATAAATTGAGTCCTGATTAAGGGAAACCTTGTACTCCAATTCGCCACGGTGGGGCACACGAGCATCTCTCAATGTTGCGCGATTTTTATTCAAGTTGGAAGAATATTTCAACGTGCCCTCAGATTTCAGGGCGCCGCCTAGATTTCCTGAAAAGCTGGAGTCCAAAGACAACCAGCTGTCCTGATGAGTTTTAGCCAGAACCTTTTTCAAATAGGGCTGAAAACTTGAAACATTTAGTTCATGGACCCAGGCTTTGCCATTAATGGAAATACCGGTAAACCCCTGGTTTTCGGAAAAATTGTCGAATGTCCCGGAAACCTGGAAAGCGGTGGGCGATCCCCCGTTGGGAATCTCCCCTTTCAAGGTGAACTGGAATGGTGAATCAAGAAGATTTTTCCGCACGGAAAAAGAAATATGCTCCAGGTTCAATGGAAGGGGATCTTCAGGGGAACGATTGAAATAGTCCTGAAAATGTATGGCTCCGTCTTCCACCATGAGTTGGTTCATGAGACTGGCTTTTAGAATTTTGAACAAGTTGCTTTTGGCAGGCTGGGTGATCCACTTTTTCACATCTCCTAAACTGAACCGCCCCTCAGCATCACGGACCATTCTGAGAGATAAACCTTGGACAATGATTTTCTTGACTTCAACACGTTTATCTAATAACGGCAGTAACTGGACCACCACCCAAACACTGCGTGCCGTCAGTTCCGGTTCCTCGGCCTTTCGAGACCTGACCGCTACATCTTTTAAACGAATGCTGAGGCCGCGGACAATATCCATCTCCGCCTCACCGATTTTCACTTCCCGTCGGGTCAACTCCTCAAGCTTCTCTACGGCTAACGCTTTGAATTCTCCTAAGTTGCGCAACTGGTAATAGGCCAGGAGAAGAACGGAGAAAACCGCAAGAAGTAAAGTAAACAGGGAGTAGAAAATGATCCTTTTTCGGGAAATCGCCATATAAGGTTTACGGATTGCAGAAAAAGGTTAAAATAGCCTTCGCGGTTTTTTCGCGGGAAAGAAAATTTTTTCGAGGAAATTGTAAAGCCGGTTCGTAACCGCGCAAGGATCAACGATGGATTTCAGCCAGATAAATCCAATATTTTCATAAAGTTATAGATCAATTAGGACCATTCGTCCAGAAAAATCCCGTACCACCCCGTCACTCTTTTAGAACGAGTTTCCATTTTACCAACGATGAAACCTACGGAACAAACTCTAATTGTTGGAATTAATTCGGTTCGTGAAGCGCTTTTAGCCTCTAAACGCCGTTGTTACCGACTAATCTTCGAACAGGGCAAAACCCCTCCACGAATCCAGGCTGTGATCAAATTGGCCCGGGAAAAACAAATTCCTATCGAACCCCTGCCCAGGGCTGTATTCCAGAAAAAGTTCCACAACCAGGTTCACCAAGGCATCGCTGGGTACTTTTCCATCATCGTCACTCTGGAATTGGAAAACCTGATCGAAATTGCATTTCAAAAAACTTCCCTGCCTACGCTCGTCATTCTGGATGGAATTCAGGACCCACAAAACCTTGGGGCAATCATCCGATCGGCGGAAACCCTTGGCATTCAGGGACTGATTCTGCCTAAACAGGGTACACCGGCCCTAAACGAAACCGTTGCTAAATGTTCCTCGGGAGCCATTGAACATTTACCGATCACTTGGGTCACCAATTTAACACGCTGTATCGAACAACTCAAAGAAGCTGGATTCTGGATTGCGGGAGTCGTCCCCGATGGGGAAATACCATGCTACCAATACCAGTTCAATACTCCGTCGGCACTGGTTATTGGAGGAGAGGAAAAAGGCATTCGGCCTTTGCTGAAAAAATCCTGCGATGTCACGCTCGCGATCCCCATGAAAGGCCAATTGGCATCCCTGAACGCGGCGTCAGCCAGTGCGGTGGTCTTTTATGAAAATTTACGTCAGAAAAAATTGCGGGATGTGACCAAAGAGTAAAACGGACGCCCTACCTCACACACCTTAACGCAGGATAAAAAGGAATATGACGAAGCCTAAAGCCGGTTGTAGGATCGCATGCGGCGCAAGGCGGCTTTTCTTTTTTTCTTGGCTTCCTTTTGCTTTCGTTTTTTCTTTACGGAAGGCTTCTCATAAAATCGGCGCCGCTTGAGTTCTTTCAGCAGGCCTTCCTTGGTCATTTGTCGTTTCAAGACTTTTAAGGCTTTGTCAACTTGATTTTGGTAAACTGTTACTATCAAAAACCTTTACCTCCTTCCCTGAGTTTTTAGCCGGGATAAACAACTTTTTTTATGGCTCAAAATAACGATTCGCTAGCAAATTCCCGGCATTAATTATTCCGTCACCTACGGGAAAAGCCGTCTTAATATAAAGTTTACGATTATCAACAAAAACCGACATAAAGTCAATACCCCAAATTTATGAACCCCAATCCGGTCACCCAAACCATTCGGATCATCATGGCGGCCTTGTTTTTATTCTGGCTATTGGTTTTTTCCCGTGAGGGACATTCTGAAGAATTTGCGGTGCCCAATCACGGGTCTCCCTACCTGGATCTGGGCAATCTGGACGTAGACCAAATCCTTCATCTTCCGACCGGAATGGGTGTCAGCCTGAAACAGATGATGGATTCCATTTCGGCCTCCCGTGTCATTTACATCGGGGAAACACACGACAACATCGAAGCCCACAAAGTTCAGTTGCAAGTCATCCAGCTTCTATCGGAAAAATATCAGGTGGCTATTGGACTGGAAATGTTCCGCCGCTCGGCCCAGGAAAAATTGAACCTCTGGAACCGGGATCAGCTCTCACAAAAGCAATTTAAAAACCTCTTCCACACAAACTGGGGAGAAGGATTTGGCCTCTACCAATCAATATTTAACTTTGCCAAATCCCATAACCTGCCGTTGATCGGACTCAAACCTACCCTTAAGGTGGAAAACCATTTTCGCGCAGGGGACCCGGCTCCCGGCAACACGCTTTATCCAGAAATAGATGACACCGACCCCTATCACCGGGCTTTCGCCCTGGCCGCTTTCGGCGGCCACCGGGGTACCACAAAGGCGCTAGAAAAACCTTATAGAATGTTACTGTTGTGGGAAGAAACCATGGCCCAAACCGTGGCAGAATTTTTACACAATCCGATCAATAAAGACAAAAAGCTGGTGGTGCTTGTGGGTGGGTTCCATATTCAATATGGATTCGGCATCCCCAAACGTGCTTACCGAAGAATTCCGCACAATTATTCCATCATTCAGCCCACCATCACCGAAATTCCAGAAAACTTGAAAGACCGGGAAATGACCGTGGAAAAAGTCTCTATCCCTCTTTACGCCGCGGACTACGCCTGGAAAGTGGAATACCGAGTGCCCGGTCATAACAAAGTGAAACTGGGTGTGCGGCTCGCCCAGGAAAAGGACGGCGTGCGTATCAAATTCGTAGCAGAAAAATCCAACGCCCAAAACGCCGGCATGAAAATGGGAGACCTTCTACTCCGCATGGACGGCACGACCCTTTCAGGGGTGGACGATGTTTTGGAAATTTTGGGGGAGAAAAATTTTGATGACCGGTCCACCTTCCAGCTGCGACGCAATAACAAAACACTAAAGGTTGAAGTGGTGTTCAAACAGCCAGAAAAATAAGTTTAACCACAGATGTACCCCTTACGGGGCATGAGGGGTATGTCGAAGGATCAACCCCTCTTTGTGAAAGAGGGAGCAAACCACCTCAAGTCGAGAGAAAGTATGCTAGCCAGATAACGCTATTGCTCACCGCCTCCCTCGCTAGAGGGGTCGGTGAGTTTCAAAAATACCGCTTCGAGGTCGCCATGCTGGTGTTCGGCCTGGGAACGCAACTGGTCCACCGTCCCCAATGCTATCATTTTGCCTTTTTGGATGATGCCCACCCTGTGGTACATGGCCTCGGCCACACCCATGGAGTGAGTGGACATAAAAACCGTGGTGCCGTTTTCGCATAAATCCTGAAACAATTGTTTCACTTGGCGCGCGCCTTTGGGATCGAGCCCAACCAAGGGCTCATCGACAATGATCACCCTGGGCTTGTGGATCAGTGCTCCGGAAATGATGAGCTTCTGCTTCATGCCATGCGAGTAGCCTTCGATCAGCTCATGGGCGAACTCTTGCAAATCAAAAAAAGTGAAGAACTGTTCCGCCCTGTCGCATGCGATGGCCGGTTCCAGGGAATACAGGCCCGCGACAAACTCCAGATATTCCCACCCTGTTAGTTTGTTATAAAGAAAGGGTCGGTCGGAAATGTAGCCAATGATTTTTTTTACCTGAATAGGGTCCTGCTCCAGTTTGACCCGATCTATGCGGATGGTTCCGGAAGAAGGTTTGAGAAGACCGAACAGCTCCCCACCGGGGATCCCCAGGTTGAGTCCGTCTACGGCCAGGGCCGAGTCGTATTTTTTAACCAGCCCGTTAATGGAAATCATAAAAGAGAGGGTTGATCCTTCGATGGACTCAGGATGACATAGAAAAGCAACCCCATCCTTGCCGTCATTGCTAGTTTACCCCTGCGGGGCACGAAGGTTTACGAAGAATACCACGGCCACCGGCCGCTGGCCGGCCCACGCCTAGTGGCGAATTTTGAAGGTGTTCAAGCTTTGAGGGTTGACCCACTCAATATCCAAGCCAGAGACCTGAGCCGCGGGGGGCCCTTTTCTACACCAGCTGATAAACCGCTCAAGGATTTCTTTTTCCCCTTCAGCATAAATTTCCACCGACCCGTCCAGGCAGTTTCTCGCCCAACCACATACGCCCATCTGCAAAGCCTGCTCCTGGGTGGAAGCCCGGAACCAGACCCCCTGCACACGTCCGCGCGCAATAAGATGAACCGCGGAACTCATCGACACTGCCCCCTATTATATCCAGATCACTTATTCTTTCGAAACGCGTCATCAAAAAGATGCTGAATTTCCCGGTAAACCTGGAATTTGCTTCCGTCCCCTATTTTCTCTCCAAACTTACCGAGGTCACGCATGATGCGCTGGAACTCCTGGGTCTGTCCCTTGAAATTATCAATGAGAGGACGAAAATATAATTGCTCATCCTCATCCAACCGATCGCAGATTATCCGGAGCCGGTTTTTTAAGGGTTCAAAATCTCGTTCCATGCCTTAATACTAGCCTTCAATAAACTGGATAGCAATTGGGTAAAATAAGAGGTTCTCTTAAACTTGCAGGAAACCGATGACTTATTTTTTGAGGCGTTCTTTCACGATGTTCTTCAAACGTATAACGGCGGGGCAGGTATCCGGGAGGGTTAGAAATTTTTCGCGGGTAAGAACGGCGATTTCACAATCTTCCAGGGCTATTACCTTTGCGGTACGCTCGCAGGCTGAAATCATCGCCATTTCCCCAAACAGGTTGTTCTCTTTCAGTTTGGCAAGTACTTTTTTGTTGCCTTCGGCATCTTCAAGATAAACTTCCACCGTTCCCTTTTTAATCAGGAACGCACTGGTGCCGTGGGTGCCCTGACGTATAATCTTTTTTCCCTGGCGGTATTCTTTAATGACAAATATGAGGGCCTTTCGCCCCCGAAGCGAAAGAAAATGATATCATTTTTACTATAAAAAATTCTAGCCCAATTTTCAATCCCTACCAATGTGGGGGATTGGCTAACTTTCGAAAATATCAACCCTTATTAAAGGTAAGTCATCATTTCATATTGTCCAGTTGCCTTTTCGGCAGGTTGCTGAAACCGGCAAAAATACTTTTTTGGTAACCTGCTAATTTTGCGGTGTCATCGTTTTGTCCTGATATTTTAAATACAGAAGATTTAACTGGCGTTGCACCTTTCTTATCCGGGCGTGATTCCTTTTTTGGGAATATAGATCCTGAGCTCGAAGCATATGCTTGATGGCGTTGGGACCATCCTTTAACAAATCGTAAGCCATACTCAGGTTATAATGCGCCGCAGTGTATTTAGGGTTGAGTTTGATCGCCTCCCGATAGGCTTCCACCTCTTCTTCATGTCTGCCCATGGCGAGGTAAGCTCTTCCCAATTCAAAATATGCGCTCGCGTTCAGTGAATCCTCGCGAATGATTTCCTTGTGCCGGGAAATTTCTGCCTGGGCTCCTTTAAGATAGGTTTTAAAGTCCACTGCCTGGGCCAAAGCCCATTTCGCCGGTAGCCCCAAAACACTAGTTAACACCCACAAAACGAAAAGTCCTTTTGCTAAAGGATGAAAAATGCTATGACCGACGGAATAAAAGAAGCGATTAAGCAAATGGGATGTCATTTCCCCAATGTATCATTTTTTTGAGAGGCGAGCATGAATTACCGGACATTTGGCAACACCGGCTGGAAAGTTTCAGAAATTGGCCTGGGTACCTGGCAGATTGGAGCAGATTGGGGGGATGTGGATGATTCCACCGTCGAAAAAGTCCTGGCGACCGCGGTCGAAAATGGAGTTACTTTTTTCGATACCGCCGATTGCTATGGCGAGGGTCTTTCGGAATCCCGACTCGGAAGGTTTGTTAGAACATTATCTACAGAAGTGGTGATCGCGACCAAGATCGGTAGGTTCCCCCGGCCCGGCTGGCCGGATAATTTTTCCCTGAAGCAGTTTCGCAAGCACACGGAAGATTCCTTGAAACGATTGGGAATGGAAACCCTGGATCTGACCCAGGTGCATTGTCCCCCCACCGACCTTCTGGAACGCGGTGAGGTGTTTGATTGGCTGAGAACCTTGAAACAGGAAGGTAAAATTAAACAATTCGGATTCAGCGTGGAATCCATGGAGGAGGCTCAGATCTGCCTGCGGGAAGAAGGGGTGGCTTCATTACAAATCATTTTTAATATTTTGCGGCAAAAACCCATTGAATCCATTTTCAAGCAGGCTCAGGAAAAACAGGTGGCTCTCATCGTCCGCCTGCCCCTCGCATCCGGCCTGCTCTCCGGCAAATTGCACCGGAATACACCTTTTTCCGATAACGATCATCGCAAATTCAACCGGGACGGGCAAGAGTTCAATGTCGGGGAAACCTTTTCGGGACTTCCATTTGAAAAAGGACTGGAGCTTGTTGAAAACCTGAAAAAACATATGCCGGAAAACCTTGCCCCGTCGGCATTGAGGTGGATTCTGGATTTTGAGGCTGTCAGCGTGGTGATCCCGGGTTCCAAAAATCCCAAGCAGGTGATCGATAATTGCACCGCAAGCTCATTGGCCCCCTTGACTCCGGCAACGCATGAGGCCTTGAGTGATTTATATTTTATGGAAGTCGCCTCCCATATTCGCGGAAAATACTAGCCCACCCCTACCCCTTCGGGCCAGGAAAGCGAGGAAGAATATCACCACCACACGCCTTGTGGGCGACTGGAAAAAGTAAATTGTTTTCTTTATGAATGTGAATATGCGTGTCTTCCTCCAATTCTTTCAGCCCTTCATACAAAAGCTGGAATGACTGGCACCCGTCTTTCGGCAGAACATAACCGTTAGCCAATGTTCTCATTTCTTTTAACAGCTCCCCTGCCCCATCATGCTCAGAACGCATGACCCGGATCGGTCCTTGTACGGCTCTCCTTTGCAACCCCAGATAATCACCTTCCAGTTTTCGTATCAGAGGAAAAAGCATCTGTTCTTCTTTGAGCAAATGCGGTTCCAGATCTGCACGCAAATTTTCCAAAACAGTCTTCAATCGTATCTATTCAGCATGCCGGGGGGAATGCGCCTGGTGAACTTTATCCATCAATGCCGCTAAACGTGGCAGTGCCTTTTTGAGATAAACATGGTGCGTGGACTCGATATGATCGGCCAATTCAGCCGGGGTCAAACCTGAAAACATCTTTTTCGCTGGTTGAAGGCGCTGATGGCAATTCCATTAGACGCAGATAAACCCGGTGCGGCTCCAAATCTTTTTCTTCACAGGCAGATAGAAGAGATGTATCGCCTCCACAATAAAAATCAATGTTCAATTCCTCAAAAACTTCGGCACACCGGGGATTATTCTCTACAAGGCTTTTTACTGGATCGTTGACGGTCAAACTCGTTTCCATCTTTCAACCCTTTCCGTATTAATGATAATTTCGAGGCAGACATAATTTAAACAAGCGAGTCATATAAAAGATATACATATTTTTTTATATTTGATATAAAACCTGTATCATTACTTGTCAAGGTATGAGATCCCTAACAACAGAAAAATCGCAGAGATTATTTGAACCTCAATTACCGGGAATCCATCTTACCTTTGAGATGAAAGGTAAATCACTAAATAACTAAGGAACCATCATGCAGGAAGCCCAACCTAAAACGTTTTCGGTTGAAGAGATCGAAATGACCCCCAACCCCCGCTCGATGAAATTTATTCTGGACCATAAGGTAATCGATTCCGGTTCCAAAACTATTGAAGAGGGGGGCTATCTGGAAACCGATACCTTTGCCAGCAATATGTTCGCCCTGGAGATCGTTGATGTGGTCTATTTGCGGGAGAATTTCGTGTCCGTCACCCTGAGCTCGGCTGACCTTTGGGTAGTTTTTAAGGACAAAGTTGAAAATATAATCGAAGCGGATTTGGGAAAATATGAGGATGGGGATGACGAAGTTTCTTCATCCATTCTTGATGATTTTGATAAGGAAAAATATCCCCACCTTGCCGATGAGGAAAAAGTCATCATTATTGATGCCCTTCTTGACTCATCCATCCGTCCAGCTCTGGCAAACGATGGAGGAGGTCTGGAAGTGATCGAAGTGGAAGGTCACATTGTCCGGATCCGTTATCAGGGTGCCTGTGGGGGATGTCCCAGTGCCACAGGAGGCACCCTGCGTGTCATTGAAAATCATCTCCGGTCCCAATTAGACCCTGAGATCAAGGTCCACACCTATCTTTAGTCAACACCCCATATCGCCATCTAATAAACCTATTGATATACAAGGGTTTATGGGAATACCGCTACCTCGCTAAAATTAATGTAATTTTGCTTTTTTTCCGTTAAGCCCTATAAGACAGGACAGGTATGTCCTGTTAGGGGCCCTACCCATGAATAATAAGAAACTGATATTGTTGATGAAATCATTGCCTTGGCAAAGATTCTATGGGATAGTTGAAAAATCCTGAAAAAAAGCTATGAAGTCTCCAATACTCATTCTAATCGCTTTGTTTCTAATGGTGGACGTATTCTGGTCTTCTCGTTTGGACCTTGCCTTGGCCATTGAAAACAAAAGCCGGGTCATTTCCCCATACTGGCAATCCGATTCAGGAAGCTATACGTTCATTGCTGTTTCCCATTCCTCTTTATCGTCTATCGCAACACAAGTTGGCATGGTTATTAACGCCATTCAAAGCGATTTAACAGCTTTCGGGACCGCTATCACCTTTACTATTTCTGGTGGGAGTACTGAAAGAATTTTTATCGTGCGGACCAATAACTCGATCATCAATTCGACAAGTATCTCATCCGCACGATTTATTGTCGGGACCACTAATTTTAAGCACGGGCATCTTCGAATCGAGCCGGTGGCAACGAATCCGGCAGCAACTGTCGGCTTCAATGCTGGACGCCGAGACATCACCATGCTTAATTTCTGGGGAGCGGTGGTTATTGAAACCAATACAACCGGATTTGCCATGGAGTTTATCGGTGACATGCAGGACAGTGCCGCAACTCCCAGCATGGACGATTCCGCCCCCGTGGCTGGAGTCAATTAATTTTAATTTGTATAACTGAAATGGATAAGAAAAGAACAAAAATAATTTCTAGGTTTCCCCAGAAAATTTTGATTTTCCCTGCGGGGGTACTGATCGTCTGGCTTTTCCTGCCTTATTTAGTATTTGCCCAGGTGGTGGTACCCTTCACGGATGATAAAGCAAGAATTGTATTGTCCCCCTATGCCCAGGCTGTGCCCAACGACAGTTATACCTTTATAGCGATCAATCACCCTTCCCTGGATACGGCTTTAACCCAGATAGGTGTAGCTCTCGAAGTTAGGGGCATGACCACAGTCCCTGATAACACGGCAGGCCGAGCAACCATATTTACTGTTGACGCTGGAGAAACCCATAGAATATTTATTGTGAATGTTTCAAATTCGACTATTAATGCTGCCAACTCTTCCTTTACCGACTCACGAACCCACCTGATTTTGACCGCGGATTCGGCCCAGTTTGGAAATATTAGAGCAGTCGGCATCAATCAAAGTCCTATCAGTCCAACAACCGTTAACAGCATCAGGAAATATAACAATCTCGGTCAATTGAGCTTCTGGGGGGTGGTGTTCATTGATTCCAGTGGAACCGGGTTTGCCATGGAATTTATGGGCGATGCCCACGACTCAACAATAGGACGAAATTTCGGGGACAGTGCACTGGATGGACTAGTTACATCCGGGAACTCCAGCGGGGTTGCCCGGGGTATCAATTAAATAGGCCTTCTTTCTTAGGCCGATTAAACGGATTTTCCCAAGTTATTTAAAGAATTGCCCGGTAGGTGTATTTAAAAACAGCTCCAGCGATAAATCCTCCTGCTTTAAAAATCCCTGCCTCGGCAGGCTTCCTTGTGAGACCAGATCAATGACCGCACAGACTGACGAGGCGGTAGTCCAGGATATGGCCTTCCATATCCTGGCTTTTATCTTCTTAGGAAAGTAACTGCGCACAAATTCTTCCCGGACCAGCTTACCTTCCTTCCTCCCTTCTACCGCCACATGGACGTAAACGACATCATCCCTGACCGGTGGCTTGGCATGAACCAAAATTTCCCCAGCCTCATTTCGGCGGTCTCTCATATACAATTCATTAAAGAAAAACCGCATCAACTCGCCATGCCCAGGATAGCGAATTGTTTTATAGTTCAAATGGTTCACCTTTCCATCATAAGTTTCACATAAAGTGCCTAACCCTCCTGATGTGGTGAACGCTTCAAGTTGCACACCATCAATCACTATAGTCTCCAGTCCTTCCATAGCAGGCACTCTGGCCCTTTGCCCATCTTGAATAACTTCGCAGTCACTGAGGTATTCATTAACCACCCCTTCGGGAGACCAGTTAAAGGCATATCCAAGAAGTCCGCGCGGATGCTGTGGCAGAGCCCCGACACGGAGTTCCATACTGCGTAACAGCTCGAATCCCCCAGCAAGATGCGCCCCGCAAATTCCCACAAATCCGGGAGCCAGTCCACATTGCGGAGCCATGATTCCCTTTGCGGATTCCGACATTTCCCGAATGGCGGATGTGGTGGGGACATCTTCCGTCAGATCAAAATAATGCCTCCCGGCCTGGTGCGCTTTTTTGGCCACCTCCAGATTCAAATGAAACGGCAAACAAGTAAGTATGGCATCGTGCCCAGCAATGGCCTTCTCCAGCACAGGTTCATCCTTAATCGTTCCTGAAATCACCTTGAAAGGGTACTCCTCATCTGGGCTGGTATCAAAACCCGTAACCTGATATCCGTTCGACTCCAATAGAATTGCCGCCAAACTCCCTACGCGCCCAAGCCCGATTACCAAAACAGATTTGACATTCTTTTCCATTCGGAGCCCTTCAGTTATTCATCAACCTGCTACCACTCTATAATACAATATTATTCCCAACAGGAAGAAATAGACCATGAATCATGAGAATTTAAAAACAAGAAAGGACACCCGTTTTGTCCTGGTCCATTTTACCGGAGAAGATTCGCCCACCTATGAATGCATTAAGCAATCGCACCTTCAAGAAGGTGAGCCTGAAATCGGTTTCCATTTCATCATTACGGCACAGGGTCAAGCTTTGATTGGACGACATGTTTCAAGGATAGGTTTCCACCACCCAGAACTGGATGACACCAGCATCGGAGTATGCGTGATAGGAATCCGGGACGAAATGAGCGATGAGCAATCCATTGCCCTCACTTTATTGCTCGAAAATTTGAAGTCCGATTACCCCTCCCTGGAAACCGTCAAATACTTGTATAAGAAAAATTAGGTCGCCGGGCCACCCGTTAGCATTTCACTTTTCTCTTTCCGATATTTCGATATACTGCCCACAAGGAGGGTCGCTCTATGATCCGGCAGGTTCTAAAAGTTTTCCAAGCTTTAAACTCTAACGAAAAACCCTGGCAACACAGCCTCGGATAGGCGTTTGCCGGCATCATCGGCTTGATGCCGCTGTGGACCCCGCACAACATTGTCCTCCTGTTTATTGCCTTTATCATCCATATAAATTTTGCCCTGTTGCTCATTGGGTTTTTCTTTTTCTCTGGCATCGCATACATTCTTGGTCCCCTTTTTCATCAAATTGGTTTGGCAGCTCTGACTTCAGACGGAATGCAAAGCTTCTGGAACGGGTTCTTCAGCAATCCCCTTTTACTGTTTGACAAACTGAACAACACGCTTGTTATGGGGAACCTGATTTTTTCCCTGATTTCAGCAGTGCCCCTGTTTTTTCTCATCAACTTTCTCATACGAAAATCCCGCGAGCATTTGAAAGAATTTTTTGAAAAAGTACCTCTGTTTAAATCTCTAAAACTGGCCAAAGCATTCGACACTTTCACGGGAGGCGGGTCATGAAAATTTTCCGCTGGCAGGGGGTTCTGGCATTCGTTTTGATCGGTGGTCTGGTCGGAGGTTTTCTGATCCTGTTTCTTGATGGAA
>JYMV01024622.1_pt1 | contig 16268 bp, 15 predicted proteins | sample 338911 | NCBI WGS metagenome assembly JYMV01 (sample SAMN03354496, study PRJNA234377) | hydrothermal vent metagenome | biome: Deep sea; feature: Hydrothermal plumes at the Eastern Lau Spreading Center, Western Pacific Ocean; material: Seawater | place: Tonga | collected 2009 | depth 2000 m m
CTATGATCTGCGGGTACACACTGAAACCTGGGAAAGGGTGCAAGTGCCGTCTCAGGATAAATTAAAAACCTCCATGGATATCTCGGTGACTTTCAGGATAAATCCATCGCATACGCCAACAATGCTGCAGGAAACAGGAGATCTCAATGATGTCATTGTTAAACTGCTGACACCCAAGGTTCGCTCCTTATTGAGAGAAGCAGGGAAAACTGTCGCTAAATCCCAGGACTTTTATCTCGATACCACGCAACGGGATATGCAATTGTTTATGGAAGATGGCTTGACTGATTACATGTTTAAGAAAGGCATTACCGTTGAGGCAGTTTTGTTCCGGGACATTACTCTTCCTCAGGTGGTGACCAGTGCAGTCATACAGACTAAGGAACGTCAGGAACAGCTTGAGCGAGAAAAGGCCCAATTGCGCATTGTTGAACAACAAGCTCAACAGCAGGTAAAACAGGCGGAAGCTCGTGAGCAGGCAGCGAAGTCAGATGCAAATGCTGTACGCACACTCGCTGACGCCGAAGCTTATCAGATTGAGAAACTCGCTGATGCTCAAGCCAGGGCCAACACCGTACTGGCCAAATCAGTAACCTCTTCATTAATTAAATATAATGCGATTGCCAAATGGGATGGTGCATATCCTCAAACCTTAATGGGCGGAGGTCCAGATGGTTTGATCCTGCAACTTCCAGCAACCGACTAGGTCACAATTAACTAAAATAGGTGCATCGAAAGGGTAGGGCAAGATTGATATTGTCGTTCTGGCCTTTCTCCCACTCACTAGAGTACCTACGCTGAGGGTCGCTGGGCCGTTTCATGCGATGCCAATACCTCCATCGAGGTGCGTTGGCCCAGTGTGAACTATGAAAGAGCCAAATCCAAAGAAGAATTAAAGACAGCGGAGATAGCAACAAAGGCAGAAAGATTTACAGTGCTAGTGGGGTGTTGGCAGTAACTAACCCAACCTCCCCACCAAATCCTCTGCTCTTAAATGCGTATAGCGCATTAACATTCTTGCTGTCTTTGTGGCCGGTTATGGTGGCCACTTCGACTGGGTTTAAACCCTTCTGTGTCACGTCACTAGAATGCGCTTCGTTGTAATTCTGGGAATAGCTGTGCCGAATGGTTGACGGGAAAATCCTACTCCGAAAATTTTTTCAGATTGTTATTTGAAATCCTGAATCTGTGGAAAACAAAAATCTCAATCTCTATAAATCATTCTCATTCGTTGGTACCCAAACTCGGGGGTTCTGTAAATGTCACAGAATCAGATGTCTAAAACCACTGTATTTGCGTAAGTTTTGCGGAAAGGATTTAGCTGTTCTCAATACAGATGCTTATAGAACTCTTACTACACAGTAGTATCATGCGGGAGACAACGTCAGCGGTATCAATAAGCTAATGTCAGATCAGCCAGAAATCCCAACAACACAGAAGATGCCGTTTGAATTTACCGGCAATGGGGTCGAGTACTTCCGTATCTGGATAGTCAACGTACTGCTCACAATAATTACCTTTGGTATCTACTCGGCTTGGGCCAAGGTCAGAACTAAACGTTATTTTTACCGGAATACGAAAGTTGATGGATCGCCATTCGAATATCACGCTAGGCCGATCCAGATCCTCAAAGGACGACTTCTCATTTTCGCAGGTTATGTTGCCTTTATTGTAGTCAACCAGTTCCAACCAGTGATTGGTGGGATTATCGCCATCATTTTTGCTTTAGCTATGCCGTGGCTGATTGTCAGATCACATGTATTTACGGCTCGAAACTCTTCCTGGAGAAATATTCGCTTTGATTTTAATGAACACTCAATCAAAGATGCTATCAAGACTTTCCTAATTGTCCCGATACTGATCCCATTCACATTGGGAATGATAATTCCTTATCTTTCCTATCGGGGATGGAGATTTTCGGTCACAAACAGCAGGATCGGGAGACAGCCATTTTTGTTTCAATCGGTTCGGGTAGGGGCTTATTACCGGGCATTTTTTGCCATGGTGTTCCTCTTGGTGGTGATTGTTCTTGCATTTTCTGGATTAATAGCCGGTTCGAATCTGCTTTTCAGGGTGCAGGATCTTGACCCTCGTGGTGGCATTGCCCTATTCAGTTTAGTTCCGCTTTTCCTGATCCTTTTCCTCTATCTGATTGCCGTGCCGGGCTATCGGGTGATGACAAGAAACATTTCATTGAATGGTACGACTCTTGGCGATCATACCTTTGAAAGTACGCTGAAGGTGTGGACAGTGATCTGGATCTACGTCAGCAATGCGGTGGCCATTGTTTTTTCAGTCGGCTTGCTTACACCATGGGCGAGGGTGAGGGTATCAAGATACCTGGCAAACCATCTGGTCCTGAATGCGGCAGATGATCTTGAGTCGTTTGTGCAGGCCGAACAGAGAAAAGCGAGCGCATTTGGGGAAGAGGCAACTGATTTCCTGGAAATTGATATTGGTGGCATCTAATGGAATGTCTTGCAGATTGCTATGACGGGAGAAAGTCTGAGAAACAACGCGTTCGACTAAATTTTAGCCGGAGAGGGGTTGTCACTGTAGTGACCGACCAGGGTGAGAGAAATTATCCTATCCGAGAGGTCGTGGTTTCCCCTCGACTCGGTGGGACCGCTCGTCGGCTTGAAATGCCAGACGGTATGGTCTGTGAGGTATCGGACAACGATGCGGTCGACAAGTTCTTTAGATTATCAGGCACCGAAGTGCCGGGAAGGTTGATTGACAAACTTGAGTCGAAACTTCGCTATGTGATCATCGCTGTTGTTATTACGTCGCTAGTTGTTTGGGGGGCGATCAGTTATGGGATTCCAGTACTGGCAAAACACGTTGCGTTTATGATCCCGGTGACGGTTAGTTCTGCTCTTGGAGAGGATGTTCTCGCTGTGCTCGATCAAGTCATTTTCTCGGAATCTGAACTTGGCGACACCGAAACAGAAGAGGCGAAAGTTTTGTTTTCGCGAGTAACAGGCACAGCAGATCCTGAGTATCGGTTCAGACTGGAGTTTCGCCAGGGTACAAATATCGGCCCCAATGCATTCGCGTTACCCACCGGAACCATCATCGTGACTGACGAACTGGTTCAACTCATTGAGGATGACCATGAACTGGAATCGATTCTGGCTCATGAAGTTGGACACGTAGTTTACCGGCATAGCCTCAGGCAATTGATACAAGGCAGTACAGTTTCTCTTGTCATAATGGCAGTAACAGGCGATATCTCAACGGTTGCTGTACTGGCAGGTTCTTTGCCGACACTACTCACAGAAACCTACTATTCGCGTGAGTTCGAACGAGAAGCAGACAAGTATTCCTACGAGTATTTAACAGACCACGGCATTTCACCCATCCACTTCGCCAATATCTTGGACCGGATGTCCGATTCAGGGAAAGGAATCGGGTTTCTTTCTACACATCCTTCGGTGAATGAGCGACTGCAGATGTTTCAGCGTAGTGAACGCTAGAGAGCAACCGCTAAGATACGGATCTAACCCATTCTGATGACCAGTTAAGGGCAATACCCTGTTTCGATCACAGAATTGCACGTGAATACCCAATATTTGGCTTAAAACCTAGGTTTTTTGCCTTAAAGGTCCCTCTCTTTAAGGCTCACAAAATGCCTTATTTGTAGACTTTTTCGATACCCCTGGGTTTTAAGAATTGAAGCAAGCAAACTCCAATTATTTTAGAAACCTTCTATTTATAGAGTTTCCTATACCTCTCCGCCTGTACCTTTGTCTTGCTGTCAGCCTAGGCGTTTTACCAAATCCTCTGCTCTGGTTGCCTCTCTGTAACAGGAAATAAGATAGCGGTATGAAATGATTGATATCAATTCTCTTTCTTTATGTTTTGATAACTGACCAACCAATGGAGTTCTAATAATAAAAAAATCTGCCATTCTTGAAAGGTCTGTTTGTTGGAATCGCAATCGCTACTATTAGGATTAGCAGGTTAAGCAGCGACAATTTTTTCTCAGCTGTCTTTTCATAGATAGCCCGGTGGTCCACCGCCGGGCTATCTCATAGGCTACATTCTGGGCACAGTGCCGATACTTGCTCATTGACAAACACCCCGAGACATTCCCGCAGATATAACTAACTTGACCAGGAAAATCCTTCTCTGAAATTCCAGCAGGGGCCCCAGTCGGGTCTCAAGATTGATCCCCTTTTTTGATGGAACGATCCACACCCCGTTAAGGCGAATAATCGAGATCGATCCACGCAGACTGACTCAAATGGAGTGGAGAGGACAGAAGGGGACTCCAGTCTGCTCCACTTTGGCTCCATCGCAGGGAGAACCCACCCCCATTCGACTCATCGCCTATTCAATATTCTGTCTCCACACACTGGTGGGAATCTTCGGCAATAATTGTTCCCCTTCGTGAACAGACGGTAACTATTCGGCCATATCTTCGGGCGGATCACACGACTCAGTACCCATATCAGCCGGAACCGACATCTCAAGCAATTCAAAGGTCTCAGAGGTAGCCGTCTCGTTATGGCGTAATCCGCCTGGAATATAGATCGAGTCACCTTCACCGATGCGAACCTCATCACCGTTTTCAAACACCAGGTCGACCCAGCCTTTCAACATAAAGACAAACTGACCTTCGCAAACGTGGTAGTGCCACCCGGTTGGTTCGGAAAGACCTTTTTCTGTGGAGGTAATCTGAGCGCGGAACTTGCCGTCGCTTGCCCGGGTAACGCCCAGTTCTCGGTACTTAAAGAAAGCACGGCGACCGGTGATGTATTCAGGTGTGTTCTTTCTGCTGACGGTCGGACCGTCGATGCCCGTCACTTTTGCTTCTGCAACTGCATGTGTCATGTTTTGTCTCCCAGATTAGTATGGATGATCAATATAGATTGTCGAAGCCGTCAATTTTGTCTCCGTCCGATATTCAATCATACTTCGCAACTACGGATCAGTGGTAGCCCTGGTAAAGGGTTGATGTGGAAGGGCAAACTACATAACTTCTTGAATACTTGGGGAAACGCTACTTAGCAGCTATAAATTGCTTGCTGGCGCAGCATTCGGTCGTAATGAACTTGTCCCTCTCCTGCTGTCTTCCACCTCGGTGACCATTTTCTAGCCAATAACACTGGGGCGTTCGCCTTTGCGCAGCCGCAGGTTGTGTTACAGTTATTACGACCGCCGTGCTTGAAGGCGGCCCGTTCACAATCGACCGATTATCATCAACAGATGTCGACTATAAGGAGGAGCATTATGGCAATAAACCGAAAACTTCTATCCATTGCCCTTGGCGGACTACTGTCCCTCACGGCGATTTCGACTGTCCAAGCAGTGGACGAAGTCCGTCTAGGTACACTCTATCCAATAACAGGGTCTGCTGCGCTGGCCGGGGGTCGCGCATTGGCGGCAGTGAAAGCCGTCGTGGATATCGTTAACAACAGCTACGATCTTGATATTCCCTTGGCCCGGACCGAAGGTTTACCCAATCTCGGTGGTGCCAAGATTAAATTGATTGTTGCCGATCACCAAGGGAAACCGGAAATTGGACGAGCCGAAGCCGAGCGTCTTATTGACAATGAAAAAGTGGTCGCGCTTTTCGGCGCGTATCACAGCAGTGTCTCGGCCGCAGCCAGCAACGTCGCCGAACGTCGCGGAATTCCATATCTCACCGGCGAGTCCTCGTCACCAAAACTACATACCCGTGGCTTCAAGTGGTTCTTCCGTACCGGTCCTCATGATGGGCATTACACCAAGACTATGTTCGATTTCATCCGAGACTTTCAGAAGAACACCGGAATTGAAATCAAAACCGCCGCGATCATGCACGAAGATACCCAGTTTGGTGTCGACAGCGCCCGTGAGCAGGTACGCCTTTGCAAGGAAAACGGCATCGAAGTTGTTGCTAAGATTGCCTACCGTGCGAAGACGCCTTCTCTGACCGCAGAGGTACAACTACTCAAGGCAGCTAACGCCGACGTATTTTTCCCAACCTCTTATGAGGGGGACGCTATCCTGACAGTTAAGACCATGAAGGAATTGGGCTACACTCCCAAACTGTGGCTTGCCCAAAATGCCGGCTACAATCAGCCTGGCTTTGCCAAGGCCGTAGGCTCCGATGCTGAGGGCATTATCTCCCGATCTCCATTTTCCATGGACATGGCCGAGAGAATTCCGCTGGTGGGGAAAATTAACGAAATTTACAAGAAGCATTCAGGCGTCGATATCTTTGATCCGCCGATTCGGACCTTCGTTGGAGCCTTGGTCCTGATAGACGCAATCAACCGTGCGGGCTCCACTGACCCAGAAAAGATCCGGGACGCTCTTCGGGCAACACGGTTCCCGGCAAGCGCAATCCCTATGCCTTGGAATGATATTGAGTTTGGTCCGGATGGCCAGAATAATGGCATCAGCACAGCACTGATCCAGATGCAGAATGGAACCTATTACTCAGTGTACCCATTTGAAGTTGCGGCCAAGGAAGTGATCTACCCCAAACCGGCGCTGTAGCAGAACTGTCTAATTGTCAAAAGGCCGGGTCCTTCGCTATGTGAAGGGCCCGGCTTTATTTTTTGTAACCAACCCTCAACGTCGTTGTACCCGTCAGATCGACACTGCTATCGGGAAAAAGCTTGACCCGGTAATCGTTTTCCGCACTTTCCGTTGACACGAGTCCGTTTCGAACATCGCGCGCGACCTGGTTTGGGTCCCGCGCGGCAGGGTCACCGAATCCGCCACCGCCGGCCAGTTCAAGGACCAGAGAATCGTTAGCCGGCACATGCTGCTGCCCTTTGGGCCGCAGCGTTGGCCCCGAGCCCAAGTAAACCTTGCCCGGCAGACCCTCGTGACCTCCGTTACGACCACGTGGCGCATTGTCGACACGTTCGAACATCGCCAGCACATCAAACGGAATTCCGTCGATGCCACCGATTTCAATCACCTGGCCGCACCCGCCACGGTAGGTTCCTGGCCCGCCAGAGCCTTCCCGGAATTCCTTGCGCCAGAAAACCACCGGTGAAATAGCCTCGGTTGCCTCGACTGGAATACCGCGAATACCACTCGGAAAGGCCGTCGCGCTGAGACCGTCCTTGGTCGGCCGGGCACCCATGCCGCCAGCGTTGAAATGGAGAAGATCGAAGGCTGGGATTTCACCGTCGAAGTCCGCTGCGTCCCCAACAGCAGGCCCACCCCTAAGCTGCACGTTCCACAATGAAGCTGACCCCTCGGACTGACAACCAGATTCCAGCACCTGGTGCAGGCAGCCAAGCACGGTGTCGGGCAGCAGGTGGCCGATGATATGACGAGCCGAGACGGCGAACGGTCGTTGAACATTCAGGATACAACCCTCCGGTGCAGAGAACGTGATCGGCAGTAACGACCCGTGGTTGTTCGGAATATCCGGTGCTACGGCACACTTCACGCCAAAGCACGTATAGGCCTTGGTGTAATTGAGAACTACGTTGATCCCGTATTTGCTCGCCGGTGAAGTGCCGTTGTAATCCACGTGAATAAATTCATCGCCGATCGTCAGTTCGGCAACAAGGGTCACCGGCACGTCGTAGCCGTCCATCGTCACACTGTTCGAGTATCTTCCTTTTTTGAGCTTGCTGATTCTTTCGATCGTCGCGAGCCTGGAATTTTCAATGATGAACTCACCGAGTACCCCCAGGTTATCTTCGCCGAACTCGTCCAGCATCCGGACCAGGCGCTGGCAGCCGACGTCGTTGGCGCCCGCGAACGCATAGATATCACCGATGACCTGGCGTGGTTCGCGCACGTTAGTGCGCAGGATATCCATCAGCACGGTGTTCACCTCGCCTTTGTGGAACAGGTGCATAATCGGAATGTTCACGCCTTCCTCAAAAACCTGATTCGCGTCCGGCCCGAAACCGCGACCACCTATGTCAACAACGTGGCATGTGTTGGCAAACAATCCGACGACATTACCGTCGCGAAAGGTCGGAGTGACAACGGTGACATCGTGCAGGTGCCCAGATGTCTTCCAGGGATCGTTGGTGATATACACGTCACCCGGCGCCATTGTGTCTACAGCATATCTGTCAATGAAGTGTGGGATCGCTTCGGCCATGGCATTGATATGGCCCGGCGTTCCGGTCACCGCCTGCGCCAGCATCCGGCCCTGGTTATCGAACACAGCCGCCGCCAGGTCACCTGCCTCTCGTACGCTAGTCGAAAATGCGGTCCGAATCAGCGTCTGAGCCTGTTCTTCAACAACCGAAATCAGGCGGTTCCACATGATCTGCATGCGGATCGATGACATTTCTGTGACTGAATTCATGATCCCTACTTCTCTGTCGTCTTTACTTCCATAACTATGTAGTCGGAACGGATAATCCTGGCACGAAATCGCGAAGACACCACGGTCGCTGTGTCTTTCTCGACGATCACAGCCGGCCCTTCGATCGCATCACCGGGCTGCAGGGACGCTCGATCAAACACCAGCGCCTCCTCGTATTCTCCCAGCTCAGCGTTCATAACGCGTCGCTGACCGGTCGGCCTAGCTGGAGATTCTTCCAGGTCATCGAGATTCAGCACGTCATAGTCCCGCAGTGTCGTGACGAGCAGCATCCACGTCAGGATTTCAACTTCCAGACCCGGTATGGTTCTTTCGTAGAGACGGTGATACTCCTGCTCAAAAGCAACCCGCAGATTCTCAGACGCATCATTATCCAGCTCCGTTTCCTTGACGACTACAGGTATTTCGACACTGACCTCGTGACCCTGGCCCATATACCGCATGAAAGCCGTCCTCGTTTCCCGAGTCGCCTGCCCGCTTGCGCCCGCCCTGACAACGCTGTATGCCTCATCACGCATTGCCTGGATGAGATGGTTTGTCTGGGCAACATCGAGTTGGTCCAGCCGCTGGTGGTGACTGCGAACGACTTCGTAAGCCACAGGCGCCCGCAGAAACCCCAGAGCCGACCCTACACCGGCACCGGGCGGAATAACGATCCGTTCAATATTAAGTTTTTCCGCTAGCCGCGACACATGTATAGGAGCTGCACCTCCGAACGCGACTAGTGTGCGGTTCTCGATGTTCTTGCCGCTCTCGACTGCGTGCACACGTGCCGCGTTGGCCATGTTTTCATCTACCATCTCCGACACCCCCATGGCAGCGTACTCGGTCTGAAAACCCAGTCGCTCACCGATTACTCGATCCAATGCTTGACTGGCAGCCGCTGCATTCAGTTGCAGAGAACCCCCAGCAAAGTTACCCGGATCAATGCGCCCCAGAACGACATCGGCATCGGTCACTGTCGGCGCCTGACCCCCGAGCCCGTAACTGGCCGGCCCCGGCTCTGACCCCGAACTCTCCGGTCCTACACTGATGCGGTTCATCGCATCAACATTGGCAATTGAGCCGCCTCCGGCGCCGATCTCGACCATCTCGATTACCGGAATTTTGAGTGGAATGCCGCTGCCTTTGAGAAAACGGTACTCCCGTGCTACCTCGAACGATCGAGATGTCTGCGGCTGTCCTTCATCGATCAGGCATATCTTTGCCGTAGTGCCACCCATGTCGTAGGACAGCACCTTCGATAAGCCCAACAAGTTTGCAATATAACTGCTGAATATAGCGCCCCCAGCTGGACCAGACTCAACGAGCCTAACCGGGAACCGCACCGCGGTCTCCAGCGTGGTGATCCCCCCACCGGATAGCATCAAAAAGAGAGGGCAGTTGAAACCGTCCTCACGTAATAACTTGTCGAGAGATCGCAGATGGTTACTCATCAGTGGCTGGACGTACGCGTTCGCACAGGCCGTAGAGATTCGCTCAAACTCCCGCATTTCGGGTGCTACTTCAGATGAAAGCGTTATCTCTAGTTCCGACGTCTCAGACATGACAATGTCTCGGGTCCGCTGCTCATGGTCCGGGTTCCGATAACTGTGCAAAAACCCTATAGCGACACTCTTGACACCGGACCGGCACAGGTCAGGCACCAGTCGGGCAACGTGATCCTCGTCAAGTGGCAACAAGACCTGGCCCGCCGCACCGATTCGCTCGGGTATACCAAACCGCAGCGAACGGGGAACCAGTGGCGATGGCAGGTCGATGTTGACGTCATACTGTTCGAACCGGTTTTCGTTCCGAATCTCGATACTGTCGCGAAAACCACGTGTCGTCAGCAGCGCAACCGGAGAACCCTGTCGTTCGATCAGCAGATTTGTGGCGAGTGTCGTGCCATAAATAATGATATGAACTGCGCCAGGCCCTATGGCTGCATCCGACAACACCTGCCACACGCCGTTGAGTACACCCTCCTCAGGGTTGTCCCGGGTGGTCAGAGTCTTGGCTGTAAACTGTCCTCGTGGACCTTCTAATGCTACATCGGTAAAAGTCCCTCCAACATCCACGGCCAGGCGGAAATCATCTGACAGGTTTTTCATCGAATTGTGCTTGCGGTTACGGCCTGAACAATGCCTTGAACCAGGCCGGCTAGTTCAGCCACTAACGATTTCCGCCAGCTTATCGGCCGCTTCAGTGACGTCATCCCAACTAACGTCGAGGTGTGTCGCTGACTGCGCTGATCCAGATGCCGTGGTCACGTAGCCGGTCAATGCGATGCTTATCTCGGGCCGGTCATCCACCAAGGAAAACCCGCTTAATCTCACCGCTGTTAAGAAGCTCAGAGGACGTCCCCTCGATGACCACCTTACCACTTTCGAGAACATAACCCCGATGGGCAAGAGACATCGCTGTCTGAACGTTCTGTTCAATGAAAAGAATGGTCACCCCCTTCTGATTAATTTGCTTCAAGACTTCGATCGTGTGGCGGGCGACTGTTGGTGCAAGTCCTAGCAACGGCTCATCGACCATCAGCAGCTTCGGATCTGCCATCAGCCCCCTGCCCAGCGCCAGCATCTGTTGTTCCCCGCCACTCATGGAATGGGCCAACTGCGTTTTCCTTTCCCGCAATTTAGGAAATAACTCGTAAACCCGTTCGAGGTTCCTTTTGCGCGCGTCGCGCACTGTTGGGTTGTAGCCCCCCAGCCACAAATTCTGGTACACGGTAAGGTAGGGAAAAACTCGCCTTCTTTCAAGGATATGGGCCAGGCGTAGGCGTACGATTTTGTGAGACGGCATACTTTCAATGTGGACGCCGTCAAACTCGATCACGCCAGCCTGGGCCGGCCGAAGACCGGAAATCGAGTTTAAGATGGTGCTCTTGCCGGAGCCGTTGGGCCCCAGTAGTGCGACGATTTCGCCTACGTAGACTTCCATCGACACCCCACGAATCACCTGATAGTCCCCGTAGGATACTTCCAGGTCCCGAATGCTAAGCATAGGAAGCGCCAAGGTAAGACTCGATGACTTGCTTGTGGGCCTGAATTTCCTGCGGTCTGCCATAAGCGATCTGCTGCCCTAGGTGCAGCGCGACAACATGGTCTGCCAGGGACATCAGAACCTTCATGTTGTGCTCGATCAGCACCACGGTGGTTCCTTCGGTCCGTAAACGTTCCACCAGACTAACCAGTTCGGGAACCGTTTTTTGGTCTACTCCACCGGTGACCTCATCTAAAAGCAGCAGCTTGGGCCGGCTTGCCATCGCCCGGGCGAGTTCCAGGCGTTTTCGTTGTCCAGTGCTCAATCCGTGGGCGTAGACCGACATTTTGTCGATCAATCCAACAAACTCGAGATACCGGTGAGCTTCCTCGCGAGCCTCATTCATTTGGGAGACATGCTGCATCAAGCCAACCATGACATTCTCTTCCACGGTCATTTGAGGGAACGGCTTGAGTTTCTGAAAGGTACGCCCGATTCCCAACCTGTTGATCTGGTCAGGTCTCAAGCCGAGGATCGATTTCCCAAGGAAAAGAACATCTCCGCTGTCTGGCTTTTCAAACCCTGTCACAAGATCAAACAGTGTCGATTTGCCCGCGCCGTTGGGTCCGATTACACCCAGTATCTCGCCCTCAGCGACCTCGAAATTGATGTTCTGGTTTGCCTGGAGGCCACCGAAACTCTTGTTCAGGTAGTTAACTGCCAGCATCGTCTCTACGCTTGATTAGGCGTTCGATCAAACCGAACAGTCCGCGGGGATAAAACACGGAGATGATGACAATAAGAAATCCATAGATCATTAGATCCTCGGCGCCTCCTTGGCCTCCGAAATAGATTCGTGTTGCCTCCGAGATCGGTAGCAGAACCGCCGCACCGACAACAGGACCCCAGATCTGCCCCAGCCCACCTAACATGGTCATCAACACGATTAGTATTGAGAGTAGCAGCGGGAAAACTGTATCCGGGTCGATCACGAGGATATACTGGGCGAATTGACTGCCCGCCAATGACGCGAAGGTCGCTGCAATCATGAAGGCGAGGAGTTTGTAGCGGCCGAGATTGACGCCCAGACTACTGGCCGCATCGGGCTCGTCACGAATTGCGCGGAAATATAGGCCAAGCTTGGATCGCTCCATCCAGTAGGTAAACGCCAACCCCCCTGTAAGGAATGCCAATCCAATGTAGTAGGTTGGGATCTTGCTGTCATGAAACTGGAATGCGTACCACGGTTCGTCCCAGACAATAGGAATCCATATTCCTGTTGCCCCGCCGACGTACTCCCAGTTGATAAATATCGTCTGTGTGATCTCGCCGATAACCAGTGTTGCGATAGCGAAATAGTGCCCCCTGAGGCGTAAGGTTGGAAGCCCGATTCCAACCGCAACCACTAGTGAAACAGCGACGCCAAACAACATCCCGATCCAAGGGGTGATGCCAAAATTCGCGAACAAGAAGGAGGTACTGTAAGCACCAATGCCGAAGAAGATCGCCTGGCCAAGGGAAATCTGCCCGCAGTAACCGGCGATGATGTTCCACCCCAGCGCCATCAGGCCATAGATGAAAATCATGATCAACACGTGCTGGGTGTGGGCATCTTCGAAGACCCAAGGAAAGGCCAGCGCGGCGACAGAGAGCAGGATAAGAGGAATACGTCCTCCGAGTCGACGCGGGGTCACAATTCTCGTATCAGAGCCTTCAGTCACCATTTATTAGCAGCGATCATACGAAAATTCGAGTTGCCAGTTTGAACCTAGAACCGACCGAAAAGTCCTTTTGGCCTCAGCAGCACCACGACTAAATAGCACAGGAAGATGATTCCGTACTTAAATGCCGGGGAGACCAGAATCGCCCCAGCCGCCTCGATCAAGCCGATGGCAATACCGGCAATCAATGCACCGATAAGACTGCCGAAGCCACCCATAGCCACCGTCACATACGCCAGGAGTGCGAAAATAATACCCACGTCCGGAAATACCATGTAATAGCTGCTGATCAGTGCCCCGGCAACTCCGACACAGGCGGCACCTATGCCCCAACCTAAGGCAAACATCCGGTCAGTTTGAATACCCATCAGACCGGCTGCTTCCCGATCCTGGGCAGTGGCCTGCAGTGCAATTCCGGTCTCTGTTCGGTTGACAAAGTAATAAAGGAACCCAAACGCCAACAGGCAACCGGCGCTCGCAACTACCTGCGGCAGACCCAGATAGATGCCCCAAATCTCGATGCGCCCGGACACGATCGGATCATTGATCACCCGATAATCTGCACTCCAAAGGAACTGAGCAAGACTTCTAAGAAATATTGCCAGGCCAAACGTAGCGGTGATCTGAACCAGCATAGGCGCATCTAGGATGTGACGGATGATCCCGTAATGCGTAACCACACCGATGACAAACAGAAGTGCGATGCAAATCGGAATCGAAAACAGCGGGTCCAGACCGAACAGAGTGTAAAGCCAGAATGTCGTGTACATACTTAGCATCATGAACTCGCCATGGGCAAAGTTGACAATTTCCATAAGCCCGAAAATCAGACTAAGCCCAGCTGCGACGAGGGCATAGATGAAGCCCATCAGCAGACCGCTAATCAGCGCCTGAATGATGATTTCTCTTGTCACCGCCTGTACCTAAATTTTTGCACCGACATCACTGCTGGCATTAATCTGCTTCGGTCCGACAATACGGCGCGGTTCTTCCTGAGCAGTAGGTGCAGGCTCGAGATGTCCGACAGCACAACGCTGTGGCCCCGCACAGAAGCGGAAAACTGACATGGATTCTTGTCTTCCTGTGTCCGCCGCAATGGCAATGTTGACCTGCCCCTCAAACCGAGTCCAGGTGGTAGGAGAGAGTTTGGGTTGAACCTTCATTGTGCCTGAGAAGGTGTGGGTTGAACAACAACAGCCGGCATCGCTCGAGGCAATGGTCTGTAGTGCCGGCGGTTGGTATCCAAGAGCACTGTGAAATCTTTGGGTGTTGTAGTGTATTGGCCACTGTTCGATGATGATGGTTGCCTCTTTGAGGCTGTAGAAGATCTCTCCGTTGAGTAGCTGGTCCCTGAGTTTGCCATTGAAGGACTCGTTATAGCCGTTCTCCCAGGGACTGCCGGGTTCGATGAACAAGGTCTGAACACCGATCAGTTGTAGCCAGTTCCTGACCCGTTTAGAGGTCATCTCGGGTCCGTTATCCGAGCGAATATGTTCCGGGATGCCATGGCTCAGCATGGCATCGGACAAGGCCTCGATAACTTCCAAGCTTCTTAAGCAGCGCCCGATCAGTACTTCAACCTGGCGCAACTTGGTGACAATCTCTTCCGGCGTATGACGCTTGATTCCCATAATTTGATCCTCCTAAACTCACTATACCGGTGGACCAATCTAAAGGGGGTGGATCAATCATACAGATAGACGAGCAGTACAGGGTTACCACTGACCCGCATCAGTGGACCATCCAGATTACCTATCGGCAGGACCTCATTTTCATCGAACTATGGCAACGAACGCTTGCCGGCGTTCTGTCAGAGATAGGCCGAGAAACTGGATTCAATACCTTTCTCTTTGAGCCAGTCCGCGATGTTGCCGAATGTCGAAGGGTCACCGGCGAAGCGTTCCCGGATAAGCTCAGCCAGCATCTTTCTCGCCCCGGCCGGTGAGACCGTGCGGTTAAACTCGTAGTCATCGCTGTTCCAGGCCATTTCCGGCGCAGCGCCCAGATCGTACCCTTCGATTCTGAACGAGCCGTTCCTGCCAACAGCAGCCGAGGCCCAATGCTTAGTGCCGCCAAGGTCGACCTCGCAGAGCTCGATCTTGAACTCCTTGGCATCTGGGTTGTTGACGGCATCGGCTACCAGGGCCTCCAACAAGGAAAACGTATCATCCAGATAGGCAATTCCTTGCTACAGTGAATTGGATACGAAGCGTATCCGTCAACGGGTTGTGAAGGGGTGAACCCACAATATCTATTGGCTGAATAGGCGAAAGATGAGAGGGATGAGGATGACAGTAGGGGGTAACTTTTTGAGGACCTTAAAAAGATCCACATCGTTTCAGACACTTGCATTCGAGTATGAGTGACGCCGCCCCACCATTTTCTTGTCTTATACCGTCCAACGCCAAGGGGTTCAGGCTTGTAAGAGGTCGACTACCGAACCGAGCAAATCGGGATTACCCAGGAACAGAGTACGGCCTTGGGATTCGAGTGTGAGTGGCCGACCGCGCCAGTCGGTCGCTGATCCACCGGCACCTTCGACGATCGCTACCGGCGCGGCAAAATCGAAGGGATCCAGTCCGATGTCTATCGCAATATCCAGCTTGCCGGATGCCACCATGGCGAAACCGTAGCTGCCAGCGCCACAGATGCTGAAGGATCCTGCATCGGTGAGTCTCGAAGATCCAAGATTCTCTTCGGCGCTGCCCCGGTCCGAATCACCGCGCGCCACGGTCGCGCGGCATAAGCCGGCGCATTGGGCAACAGTCACGGGTCGGCCGTTCCAGCAAGTCGGATAATCGCGTCCACCTATCCAACGGTCTCCGGTTGCGGGAAAATCCATCACTCCGAGCACAAATCGACGTGCTTCAGCCAGTGCGATCAGCGTACCGTAGACGGGAATGCCGGTAGCGTACTGCTTGGTGCCGTCAATGGGATCGATCACCCATACCCGTTCTGCATCCGTGTCCCGATTCGGGAACTCCTCGCCTAAAATGCCGTGATAGGGGTAGCGGGCATCGATACGTTCCCTCAGTCTTTGTTCGACCTCCCGGTCCACCGGTGTCACGGGCGAACCATCCTCCTTGATCTCGTGACCCATGTCCTGTATTGGGTGCGAGCGTATAATGCTGCGGCTCAACTCCGCGAGTTCAGTGCAAAAGGAGACCAGCGCATCAATATCTTTCATTCTTAGTGGCTCAGGATCTGTTTGAGAAACAGCTTGGTTCGGTCATTCTTCGGATTATCAAAAAATGTCCCTGGCGGCCCTGACTCGACGATTT
>JYMV01035559.1_pt1 | contig 16267 bp, 18 predicted proteins | sample 338911 | NCBI WGS metagenome assembly JYMV01 (sample SAMN03354496, study PRJNA234377) | hydrothermal vent metagenome | biome: Deep sea; feature: Hydrothermal plumes at the Eastern Lau Spreading Center, Western Pacific Ocean; material: Seawater | place: Tonga | collected 2009 | depth 2000 m m
GTACTTACCGATTCTGAGGGAACCAATCTCTCTATCGGCGACGACGTGGCTATCACCCCCGGCTCGAGCCGTGAGGTCTCAGCCTCACTGACTCCCAGCTCGGCCGGCGTTCTGAACATGAGTTGGGAGGTCGGGAGCGACGATGGAGGAGTCTCTTCGCTGCTTCAAGGCTCTCTGGAAATCCATGTCTACGAGGCTCAGTCTCTGGACCTGAGTTTCGACGAGGTCGATTGGACCTTGGCGGATGGCCTGGATTCGCAGATCTCAGTGGCGCTGTCCGAAGGAGAGTCCAGAGACGTCAACATCTCCATCGCCTTGGGTTACCAAGGAGTCGAGCATGTGGTGCAGGGGTTCTCAGTCACTCTCGAGCCTGGCCTCAGGACATTGTCACTTGACTTGGGGGAACCGGAAGCAGATTACCTCTCTGTGACCCTTGAGCCACGAGGATGGACGACCAGCAACTCGGCCTCCAACTTGACTTGGCAGGTCGACTTGGATGCTCCTTCGATATCCCCCTCCGTCGAACTCGGCCCGCACTTACCTAACAAACCAAGTCCCGGTGACTCAGTGAGCCTGCCATACTGGCTGAACAACTCCGGGGATGCCGTTACACTATCGGGGGAACTCAGGGTTGTCCGAACCTCTGACGGCATGCTGCTGGCTGAGAGGATCGTGTCTTCCGTCTCCTCGGGGGGGACGTCGTCGGGCACTATGGAGATCAGCCCGTGGCCGGATTCGCAGATCGTCGAGCTCGAGGTCACTTGGTTCATGGAAGGCGCCGCAGTCTCAGAGTTCCTGTCGGTCGAGTCCACCAATTCCGGGGGGGGGACTGAACTCCCATTCGATCTCATGGCGGCTTTCTACGGCACCCTGTCGGGCTTCGCGGTAGTGCTGGTCGGCATCATCGCTTGGCGGACCGTCTCGGAGAGGACACCCGGCACCGAGGAAGGTAGGGGAAAGATGCTCAGGGACTCAAGAATCACTCGCAGGTTCGAGAAGGCGCCCGCGAAGCGAGAGATACAGTGCCCGAACTGCGAGCAGCGTCTGAACATTCCCTCCGAGCACACCGGGACGGTCCGCTGCCCTGCCTGCATGTCACAATTCTCCGCCGAGCCCGCTCAGGAGGAACCGGCAGTCCAGTTCCCTACTGAGCCCCGTCCGCAGGGTCCAGGGTCTTCTGAGGGGGGCACAGCGGAGCCCGAGCCTGCTCCTTCGTGGCCAGTAGCAAGATCCAATGAGGAGATTCTATCTTGCCCGGAGTGCGACCAGAGGCTGCGGGTTCCGCTGGAGCGCAGACCCGTCCGCTCCAGATGCCCGGCATGCAGGACCGAATTCATGGCCGAGGTGGGGTGACGAGGTGAATTATGGCTGAGTTGAGTGAGTTCGAGGAGATGTACCTCAAGCGCCTCTTCGAGGCACATGTCGACAAGCCTGACGCCATTGTCAAGACGACCCAGCTCGCTGAGATGATGGATGTGAGCCCCGCATCCACCTCAGAGATGATCCAGCGACTGGCGGGCCGCGACCTAGTCACCCACATCCCGTACAAGGGATGCCGCCTGACGCCGGAGGGATTCCAGCGAGCTGCTAGGATAAAACGCCGGGAGGGGCTGATAGAGATACTACTCACCGAGGTCATAGGGTTCACCGGCGACGTCTCTGAGGCCGCATGCAGGTTGGAGCACGGCATAGACGATGAGCTCGAGGCAGCGCTCGATAGGATGCTCGGCTATCCCGAGAAGACCCCCAGTGGTGAGAGGATCCCGCTGATAGAGAGGAGGGTGGAGCCTGTCAGGAGCGGATTCCTCCTGCCTATCTCGGCATTGCCATCGGGCTCCTCGGCAACTGTCGAGTTGATTGTCATGGACGCCACCGACGCGCGCACGCTGGAGGTAGCCGGTCTCGGCCTCGGCACCAAGGTGCAATCCACTGAGGACGGGTTATTCTGTGGCGGCTATCGATTGCAGATGTCCAAACCACTGTCACTGCGCATACTGGCCAGGACCGAGGAGGTGTGACCATGGTGAATGACGACGGCGATGCTAACGATTTGGACAGCCTCGCCGATGCTTTGGATGAATCAGTCCCGCCCGCTCCCGATATGCCGCCTTCTCCGATCTCCCAAGCGACTCAGTCGAGGGAGACAGGCGAGAGGATTGAGAGGCTCAGGGGCCAGGAGCTCACGCTGATCAGGGTTGACAGGCTCCTGATAAGCGACGGTGCTAGACTGGTGTTGTACTTGCCGTTGCTGGTAATCGTGCTTTACGGACTGGCGCAGTCTTTCAGCAACTCGAACCCGCAGTGGTGGGCCGATCACGTCGAGGGTGCCGCAGGCGGCCTGCCGATGTCGACGGGAATCTACGTCATGGCGCTGCTCATGCTTGTCGCTGACATCACCTTGCTGCTCATCCTGCTGAGGCTGATGATGGTCACTAGGACGATTTTCCGGCTCGAGGCAGAGGCGCTGACCACTGCGGGCCTGACTTTCAACAGCGCTCACGGTTACACCGAGATGAGGGCTACCATGGACGGTGCCACGCGGCAACTCGTGATCACGATTACCCTGATGGCTCTCGCGGCCGCCCTGCTTGCAAGCAGCCTGTGGTTCTCCGAGAAGGTCGCAGACGCGCCCTTCCTCTTCGCCTTCTCCACCGGTGCACTGCTGTCCGGCCACGGAGTCCACATGGTCTCCGAGCGCTCGCGCTTCAACACCGCTGAGCCCTGGGGCATGCTGGAGGCCTTCTCCCCCCCAATCCACCCAGCTCTGCTGAGCCGGCCCTTCACTGATGTGATTCGCGCTCACATAGACCCCCTTCTCGCTGTCAGGATATCCGAGTACCTTCGCTCCGTCGAGTCCAAGATCCACCGGGGCAGCAGCAGTCGCGAGCTCCAGGAGATGCTGCTGCACCTGCTGTATCTCAGACGCTCTTCTCTGATTGACGAGGACGAGTTCAGAGCGGCGCTGGAGCCGATGGTCGACTCGGCGACAGTCGAGGGGCTGTTCCGCCATCCCGAGTTGGGCGAGGAGACTTGGGACAGGCTACTCTCTCGCGCGCGCACCAAGTGCGCTCCTTTCTTCAGGCTCCACGACAGGATGCGCATGCGCGGGCAGTCCGGGCGCACTGGCGACGGTGTATGGTTCGATGTGGGCATGGAAAATCTGGTAGTAGGTCAGGCCAACCTGTTCGCCTTCGTGCTCAACGAGGGCCATGAGTCGAAGAATCTGGTCCTGAGGGTACAGACGCCCGACTTCAGGCCTCAGGAATGCGTCTACCGCTTGAAGGTGGACCCCTACTCCCCGGAATTGGACTCACTCATGCCAATCCCACTGAGCGCGTCCCTGCCTAACGCGCTGTCTGCTACGAGGATAGTCTGGCAGAGCCTCTTGCCCTCGACCATGGGCGAGGCGACGGTCACCGTTAGGCTTGAGGACAAGGCTGGAAACCTGATTTCCGGGAGGGTCCTCACAGTCCAAGTAAGGTCGGACCTGTTCACCCGAATCAGGATGACATTGGGGGCCCTGTTCATGGTTGGGGCGGCGATAGTGGTACTATCCCCCATGGTACCATTCATGCTCACACTGCTGGGTCTGTAACGACTCAGGTCTATTGAAAGGGGGGGCCAGTGTGGTTGTGCCGTGCTACGAGATACAGACAAGCCTGAGGATGACCTCAGGACCCGACTCCATGCGATGGAGACTCGACTCAGGAGGATGCGGGAGCAGAGGAACGGGCACAACGAGAACAGCCGACGCGCAGCCGATTCCCGTAATTCAGTCCAAGAGCAGGCGCGTGAGTTGAGGGAGCGAATCAAGGAGCGCATGGAGGATCAGAAGGAGGTCAGGAACAGGGCCAGGGTGCATCAGGCGAAGCGAGACGAGATCCAGTCTCAGATGCGCGAACTGATTACCCAGCGGCGTGGAAAGAGGGGCAAGGGTGGTACGAAACCCGTCGTCATCCAACTGTCTGAGACGATAGGGGAGATCGACCGCATCGAGAACCGTATAATGACTGACGGTTCCCTGTCGCTCAGCAAGGAGAACGCCATGCTCAAGCGCCTCAAGGCGCTCATAGCCAAGCGCGAGGAGCTCATGCCGATAGCAGAGGAGTTTCAGGTCATCGAAATAGACCTCGGCGATATGGAAGGCTCAATCCAGCTCCTGAAGGCCGAGGCCGACGCCCAGCACAAGGCCATGTTGGAAGCCAATGTGGAGGCGGATGGGATATGGGAGGAGGTCAAGCCCATGCTGGAGGAGAGGGACTTCCTCCGAGCCGAGGGCGACAGGCTCCACAACGCCTTCGTGGCCTCCCGAGAGGCTGCGGACAAGGTTCACTCGGACATGAAGGGCCTGCTCGATCAGGTCAATGAGATCCGCAACGAGATCAAGGCCCAGCACGAGGAGCGGGAACGTATCATCAGGGAGCACAACCAGTCGGTCAGAGACGCCCTGAAGACTCCTGACGAGGACGAGGAGCTCGCAAACTCGCTGGCCGACCAGCTCCTTGAGCGGGGCTCGATTACTCTCGGCGGCGCTAGGAAGGAGGACAGGTCCCCCTCTCGACGCCCGAGCAAGGCGAAGAAGAAGTCACGGCGACTCGGGACGACTAGGCGCAACAAGAGCTAGGCTACCAGCCGCGCTCTTCCATGCGGACGTCCAGCTTGTCGAGCTCGAGCCCATCCATCGCCTTTCCAGCCATCATGGAGCTGGCCTCCATCACCCGCTCCGGGTCGTTGAAGTGGTGAGTCGCCATCACTATGGCGGAGGCGGTTGTCGCCGGATGCTCCGACTTGAAGATCCCAGAGCCGACGAAGACCCCGTCCATCCCGTGTCTCATCAGCAGGGCCGCATCGGCCGGTGTCGCGATTCCTCCAGCGGAGAAAGTAACGACCGGAAGCCTGCTCATCTCCCGCACCTCGCCCATGATTTCCACTATCGAGTCATGGCAGGCGTCCATGCTTCCGAACGGGGTGTTCTGAACCACCAAGTTGTGCTCGGAAGCCGATTCGATGCGACGCCACCCATCCGAGATGGTACGGGCGATGACCTCGAACTCGGCATCATTCGAGCTCTGTAGAAGCCTGATCTCCTCAGCCACCAAGCGCGCGTGCTGCACAGCGGCGACCACGTTGCCTGTCCCCGCTTCGCCCTTGGTCCGAATCATCGCCGCGCCCTCCATGATGCGCCGGCACGCCTCTCCGAGGCTGATGCATCCGCATACGAAGGGGATGGTGAAGTCGTTCTTCGCGATATGGTAGAATGGGTCAGCAGGTGTTAGGACCTCGCTTTCATCGATCATATCGACTCCAAGCGCCTGCAGCACCCGGGCCTCCTCGTCGTGCCCTATCCGCGCCTTGGCCATCACTGGGATGCTGGTCGTGTCGATGATGCCGCGTATCAGGTCAGGATGGCTCATCCTGGCCACTCCTCCATCTGATCGAATGTCTGCGGGTACCCTCTCTAGGGCCATCACCGCAGTCGCTGCGGCGTCCTCGGCTATGTGCGCCTGCTCGGGCGTCACGACATCCATGATGACGCCGCCTTCCTGCATCTTGGCGAGGCCGCGTTTGAGCAGCTCCGTCCCGTGACGCATCTTCTCGAGGTCCAGCCGAGACATGTCCCAGCCTCCCGGCATGTCCTCATGAACCTATGTCCAGCCCGAGAAACGGGTCCCAGACCGCTCACGAATCGGCGAGGACAGGCGAGTCACCCTCGGCGAGGGGCAGGTCGACAGCCTCGATTTCGTTGCGCTCCAGCCACTCCATCTCCTCGTCGGGCAGGTCGGTATCGGCGTAGATCGCGCTCACCGGACATTCGGGTATGCAGGCCGCACAGTCGATGCACTCATCGGGGTCGATGACGAGGTACTCATCGGCCTCCCTGAAGCACTCTACAGGGCAGACTGCGACGCAATCCTGATACTTACATCGCACGCATGCGCTGGTGACTACATGAGTCATGCCGATCCTCGTCATGGGCGATGTGAATCCGAGTAATAAACTTGCTCAGAAACGAAGCGCTACGACCCTACTCGACACTCAGGAGGGAGCGTATCGTATCGTTCATGACATCGGCCGGATCGCTCCCAGGATAAGCCTCGATCTTGAACTGGCCCTTGGCTGTAGCCCCGCTGTGTCCATCGGGCGAGAGCCTGACTTCCCCCTGAACCAACTTAGCCAAGTCGACTCTGACGTGCATCACCTTGTCTTCGTCAATGCGCTTGGCGAGCCCCTCTTCGACAAGACTCGCCAACGCAGCCCCGCCCAGCCTCGCCAGTGACTCCCTAGCAGCCTTCTTCCGACTGACTCGGGCCTGTATGATGGTCTGCGGTGAGCCATGCCACGACTTCCCCCTCTCCGTGGTCAGCTCGCAACCGTCCCCGGCCAGCCACCTGAGGCTGCCCTCGAGCAGCCCGAGATCGTCCACAGCGCTGGCATGGACCCTCCAGGTCGCGCTGTGCAGTCCCATGCCACCGGCACGGGAGACTCATCCTTGAATACGACGATTGCGACATCGTCAAAGTCCCCCCACGTGGGCTTTGATTCAAATACTCGGGGTAGGTCGCACGGTCGCGAACGGGGTAGCCCCCGATAGACGAGGTCGTTGCCATGGCGAAGGGAGCAGCAGCACGGGCGGCGGCACGCAAGCAGCGGGACAAGTGGAAGTCCAAGCGCTGGTACACAATCCGGGCACCCCGCAACCCCTGGTTCTTCAAAGTGATCGGCGAGACGATGGCCGAGGAGGAGTCGGTGCTGATCGGCAGGCACTACGAGATGCTGCAGTACGAGCTCGACGGCGATTTCTCGAAGATGCACGTGAAGGTACAGTTCCGAATCGTCAGTGTAGTCGGCGACGATGCTCTGACCGAGTTCATCGGACACGAGATGCTGAAGGACCACATCCGCCGACAGGTCCGACGCGACAGGGGCAAGATCGACGATACGGTCGATGTCGTCACCGACGATGGCTTTTACGTGCGAATCAAGCCACTGATGATATCGAGGAACCGCATCAAGGGCAGCCAGAAGAAGGAGATGCGCGCACTGGCGCGGGACGTGATACTCAAGATTGGTGCTACCAGCACTTGGATAGACCTGCAGAAGGCATCTCTGGACGGCACTTTGGAGAGCAAGATCAAGGAAGCGGTCTCCAAGATTCACCCGGTGAGGGGCGTGATGATCCGACGCACCCAACTGATTCAGACCGGCGTCGTAACCCAGGATGGCCCGACGCTCGATGAGATTCGCGAGCAGGAGAGGGCCGAGGACTCGGAGTTCGACGAGGAAGCGGAAGAGCCGAGCGAGGAGGAAGAGGAGCCAGAGAGCGAAGCCGAGCGGGAGGCTGCCGAGGAGCCCGAGGCGGCCGACGATGCTCCCGACTACCCATCGATGACCGTGGTCCAACTGAAGGACCTCCTGAGGGAGGCCGGCAAGCCCGTATCCGGCAACAAGGCCGAACTCATCGAGCGCTTGAAGGAGTGAGTACTGTGGCCCGCATCGCGGTGCTCTGTGGTACTGGAATGAGTGCGTTCACATCCGAACTCGCTTCGATGCAAGGTGCAACCTCGGATGCACTCCGTATAGACTCAAACTGGGGCCAGGTGCCTGCCACTCTGGTCGGGCTCCCAGAGGGGGAGCTGCTGCTGATCGACCGCCACCACTCCGACGACGGCAGCAGGACTCCGCCTCACATGATCGAGCATCGTGCCAACGTGCACGCAGCCGCGAGCTGTCAGCCAAACCTGGTGGTGAGCATCAACTCGGTTGGCACCATGCGCGAGGACATGCCGCCTGGGACCATTGCAGTCGCGGGTGACGTACTCGACCTCGCTGAGAGGCCTTGGACGTTCCATGACGATGATGCGTCACATGCCGACAGGACATCACCCTTTGACTCAGCCGCCTCCGAAGCTTGTGTGAGGGCCATTGAGGTAAGTCAAGGAATAGCGCCGAGCGGGATAGTTGTGGCGCAGTGCATCGGTCCACAGTTCGAGTCACCTTCGGAGATCGACGCCCTCGAGCGGCTCGGTGCGGACGTGGTCGGCATGACTCTCGGCCCCGAATCACGATTAATGTCCGAACGTGGAATTCCTCATGTCGCACTCTCGTGTTGCTCCAACTGGGCCGCTGGAAGAAACCCGGGCTCTCCTGGTGCTGCCATCGACCATGAAGCGGTCGATGCTGTGGCGGCCACCATGAGTGAGCGCCTCGGCGATTGCATGATGGCGCTTCTAGCCGAGTTGGGTGATTAGTTGGACAAGGATCTAAAGATCGGCTTCGTCCTGATTGGGTGCGCCTTGCTCCTGTTCCCTATGACGATGGATCTGATGCAGGAGCACGACGACGCGGTCAGGGAGCACCAGCGCGAGTGTGACATGGGGTACAGGCTACTTGTCCTAAATACCGTTCAGTCTCCCGATCCAGTGTTGTGCGGGGAGTTGGAGGGGGAAAAAGCGCGCAAGACGACGAACTTTCTAGGGTCACTGGGCTTGTTCGTGGTAACCGGAGTAGGCGGACTGGTCATGGTGCTGCCATATGAGACCAGGGATCCCAAGCAGCCGCCACCGGGCAGGGAACTACGTTGATGGGGCTCCTCGCGCAGCATGATTCATGGAACGACCCGTTACCGTGGACGACTGGATTGAGATCGAGGCGCAGGATAGCCCTGACGGGTCTTGGATGACGATGATGTCCCGAGTGTCGGCGTTCCACCACAAGCACGCCTTCGCCGACCCCGAGAACAACGGTCACGACATGGGCTACCGCATTGCGCTCACCGTCGAGGAACTGGGGGAGTTCGCAGCGGCTATTACCAAGGGCAAACCACTCGAGGAGGCTGCCGAGGAGTTGGCCGATCTGCTGATTCTGCTTATGGGCCACTCACTCGCGATGAAGGTAGACCTCGAGTCTGAGTTCCACCGCAAGATGGACCGGATAATGCAGAGGAAGGCGCGTAGGGGGAATCTCGGAATTCGAGTCACTGAGTATACCGACCAGTGAATCGATGGGTACCCTATGCAACGTATCCGAGTCATAGGGTTCCTCAGCAGAACCCAATGAGACATTGTCCGTTGCAGAGGGTTGCTCTCATGCACCCTATGAGTCACGGGCGAGTCAATGGGGTTTCAAAGGGCTCCGCGTTCATGGGCAACCCCCTTGAGCGCGGGCCTGTCTGAGGGGGGCATGGCATACGAGATTGAGTGGCATACCTGGGAAGCAGTGTGGGAACCGACCGGCATAGGGTCCAACCGCACTTACGAGATCTTCTGCGCGGAGATTAAGGCAGACACGATGGACGAGATAGGCAGCGCGATAGACGAGGTCGAGGCGAAGTGGCGTGGGTCTAGAAGGATGAGTGTCGAGTACACCCGCCAGGAGAAGGTGGCCAAAAGGGGCCTTGCCGAGTTCAAGGATAGGGGAGGGGCCCCGGCGAGAGTCAGGGGGAGATGGCACATCCTCTGGGGGACGGACAAGCGCAAGGACTGAGGTGAGGGCATGGAACCCGAGAAGGGATGGTGGGAGGAAGAGGACAGCCCCGAGATCGAGTCCACGGCTTGGATCAGGGCGTCGCAGCGGGCCAGGTCCGCCGAGGTCAGGGCTCAGCGCAAACTGGAGAAGATCCAGTCGACGCCTGAATGGGAGCCTCTCGATTTTTCCGAGGGGTTTGGTGGCCGAGTCCTGAAAACTATCGCCACCATCGTCGTTATCCTCGTCGTGATGGAAATCATGTTGTGATTCGACTGAACTCATGGCGGACCCATTGAAACACCTATGACTCACCCGTGACTCATAGGGTGCATGAGTGCAACCCTATGCAACGGGCAGCATTTCATTGGGTCCTGCTGAGGGACCCTATCATCCGGATATGACTCATTCATACCGAGTGACTCAGGGGCGACTCATTCGCTACCCATTGAATCGGTGAATCCTCGTGAGCCCGGAAGCTCAGGGGTTTAGATCCACGAGGATTCAAGGCTCACGACGCCATCGGTCCAACATGGCCCGCGCCCGTGGAACGGCCCCGGGCCACTCCCGAACACGCAGGCCCCGGACGTCGGGACGGCAGGCGAACCTCAGGGACCGCGCCCAGGCGTTCGTGAAGGGGCCGAAGAAGGCGAAGAAGAAGGCGGAGCCCCGATGCGAGGCGATGACCGGCGACGGCGGCAGGTGCAAGCATCCAGCGAAGCCCGGGGAGCACGTCTGCGCCTACCACCTGACGCGCCGGAAACTCGGGTACAGGCGGAAGTGGTGACGCAATGCCGAGGAAGAAGGTCAAATGGATGTGGTCTTCTCCCGGGACTGATCCCGCCGACCCTTCGGAAGATGAGAAACGGATGTCACCCCGGCTCATCGCCTTCTATGTCTTCGACGTCTTCGTGCTTCTCCTGATCTTCATGACGGTGCTCGACACCTGGTGGTGAACGATGGCTTACATCGAGGGCACGCTGCTGTGGTTCGGATTCCTTGCGATTGGGGTCGCCGTACTCGCACTGACTGTGGTTCTGTTCTGGCAGTTGGTGTAGCGTCATGCGATCGCCTCTTGAACGAGGCGTTGACTCTCGTGGATCTAAACCCCTGAGCTTCCGGACTTGTTTTCTGAACTTTGAGAGATTCTACAGGTGAGCGAATGACAACAGTGCAAATCAATGTCGACAATCGTCAAGCTAAGCGAAATGTCGCTGTCTTGTTCTACGCACAGGCGATTCTCGGTTCGCAACAATCGATCAATATCATCCTCGGCGGGCTAGCAGGATTCGCTCTCGCCGGCAACAAAGCATTGGCGACATTGCCGATCTCGGTCATGCTTCTCGCTTCGATGCTTTCGGCAGGTCCAGTTTCGTTATTCATGGGACGGTTTGGACGTAGGGCAGGATTTCTGCTCGGAGCAGCAGCAGGACTGCTTGGAGGAGGTTGCAGTGCTTTGGCATTGTATGTCGGTCGATTCGACTTGCTTTTGCTAGGAGCGGGCTTGACTGGAATCTTCCGCTCGACCCACGGATATTTCCGCTTCGCGGCAGCCGATACGGCTTCTGAAGAATTCAAACCGAAGGCGATTTCTCTGGTTTTGGCCGGCGGATTGCTGAGTGCATTCATCGGCCCAGAAATCGTTCGCTCGACAACCGATGCAATAGATTCAACCCCTTATGCTGGCGCTTATCTCGCAGTAATCGCAATCAATGTGATCGGCTCACTCGGACTATTATTCCTCGATATCCCAACACCCCCACGAAAAAAGAAAGGAGAAAAATCAGGTCGAGATCTCAAAGAAATCTTCACTCAACCAAAAACGGTTGTCGCAGTTATCTGTGCCATGGTTTCCTACGCGATGATGACGCTTGTGATGACTTCTACAACGCTGGCGATGACAGCGACTGGATTCACCACCGCGGGGGCTGCAGACGTGATTCGCTGGCATATCATCGCGATGTTCGCGCCGAGTTTCTTCACCGGCGCGATAATCTCTCGAATCGGTCAATTACGGGTGATCACGATTGGCCTTACACTACTTGGAATCGCGGCGTTCATCAGTGTCAGTGGGGATGAGGTCGAAAACTTCTACTTTGCATTAATCGCATTGGGGCTCGGATGGAATTTCGGTTTCATCGGAGCAACAAGTCTGCTGACGACGACACACACAAGTGAGGAACAGGCGAAGGTGCAAGGACTGAATGATGTGCTGGTGTCAGGCCTCGTGACGATTGCCTCATTTGGCTCGGGCGCTATCCTGCAAATTTACGGTTGGGAATATGTGCAATATGCGATGATCCCAGCTCTTTCCTTGGCTGCCTTGGCCATTCTCTGGTTGGCGATCAAAACGAGACGTGCACGGAGCATAGAACCGAACTTCGGAGGTATGCGTAGAGGTCTAGGAAATCCGTGGTCCCCCGTGAGCCTTGAATCCTCGTGGATCTAAACCTCTGAGCTTCCGGACTCACGAGGATTTACCTCGTGAATCATAGGGGTAGGCGGGGTAACCCTCTGCCCCTATGAGTCACGGGTGAGTCAATGGGGTCTCAATGGGTCCCCACTCTCTGAATTGGAGGAACTCGCTGTCGAGATTCCCGAAGCACAGGATTGAGAACGGGAAGTAGGCGCGGCCGACTCTGTCCTGATTGCCGTGACGAAGGTTTGTAATGGCGAAGGGTGGGGGAGCGAAACATGGCAGATGAGGGTGCGGGTGTGCAAGAGGCGAAGGTGCCTGAGCGAGTGGTCGACGGGAAGCCGACTCTCTACTGTTTCGAGACCTGTCCGTTCTGCTGGAAGGTCCGTTCACTGCTCTCCTGGAAGGGCGTCGATTTCTCGAAGGTCGAGGTCGATCCGATGAAGAAGAAGGAACTCAAATGGTCAGACTGGTCGGCGGTGCCGGTCTATGTCGAGGCCGACGGCACACAGGTCAACGACTCCAATCCCATCCTCCACTGGGTCAACTCCAACCACACTGGGGGAACACCCTTCCCACGGGCGGGCGAGGATGAGAGCCAAGACAAGTGGATGGACTTCAGTGGTGATGTTCTCGGGAAGTCGATCGTTGCCGTCATCTACAGTTCATATGGTGACAGTCGCAAGGCGCTCGCCTACGTATCAGAGGTTGAGTCGTTCAGCCGTTGGCAGGCGTTTCAGGCGAAATGGCTCGGCGGGTTCATCATGCGGATGGTCGGCAAGAGCCGAGCCAAGATGTTCGAACTTCCTCCCGAAGAGAACCTCGAACCTCTCAAGCGCGCTCGCAGGCGATTTCATGGGCGGCGAGGTGCCCAACGGGGCGGACTTCGCCAACTACGGGATTCTGCGAGCTATGCAGGGGCTGCGCGGCTTCCCCATCGTCGAGGCTCACGGCTCGATTGGACCGTGGTTCCAACGGATGAAGTCGACTTCTGGCGTCTGATTAGTCGATGCGGGGCTTTGGCAGCGCGAAGGTCAGACCGAAGGCGACTCATACTCCACCCATTGAATCGGTGAATCCTCGTGGGTCCGAACCCACGTGGGTTCGGAAATACTCAATACTCAGACATACAAGTCAGCATCGTGAATTCCACTGAGTCGGGTTTCCCAACGAAGCTCGCCAGTGCGTTGGATGCCATTGGCAACACACCGATAGTCAAACTCCAGAAGATCGTTCCCGAGGGCTGCGCTGACGTATATGTGAAGTTGGAGTCATTCAACCCTACCGGGTCGAAGAAGGACAGGATGGCCCTCTCCATGATAGAGGGCGCAGAGAGGAGGGGGGAGCTCCGCCCTGGAATGACGGTGGTCGAATACAGCGGTGGCAGCACGGGCTCTTCACTCGCTTTCATCTGCGCTGTCAAGGGCTACCATTTCCACGTCATCTCGGCCGACCCATTTGGTAAGGAGAAACTCGATACGATGCGAGCCTTCGGGGCTAATCTCGAGGTCATGGATAGCCCCGAGGGGGAGATCACGGCCGAGGTGGTCCGCGGCATGATTGCCCGTGCAGCCGAATTGGCCGAGGATGAGAACTACTTCTTCACTGACCAGCTGAACAATGACGACATTATCCTCGGATTTGAGAGGATGGGGGAGGAGATCATCGAGCAGATTGGTGGACCCATCGATGCCTTCTGCGATTCCGTCGGCACCGCCGGATCACTTCTCGGAGTCAGGGAGGCATTCCGCAAGGCGGGTCAGGACACGAGGATAGTCGCCCTCGAACCCGCTTCCTCTCCGATAATGACGGAGGGGCGAAAGGGGGGGCACAATGTCGAGGGCATTGGACTCGGATTCATCGTGCCTCATCTAGAGGGTGAGCCGTATGACGAGGCGCGAGCCGTCGAAGAGAGCGTGGCGCGTGAGACGGCAGTTCGCCTAGCTCGCGAGGAAGGTATCTTCGCCGGCACATCGAGTGGGATGAATGTCGCCGGCGCTCTCGAACTGGCCGCCGAACTAGGCCCGGGCAAGACTGTCGTGGCGATTGCCGTCGATACCGGTTTGAAGTATCTCTCAGAAGGGTTGTTCTCTTAGTGAACTTTCGTGAGTCCAGACTCACGAGGACTTGGAATCATTCGTCTTCAGCCGAGAGGTTCGCACTGATCTGCTGGAGTATGTCCCTGATCTCGACGAGAACGTCGTTGGACGGCGACTCCTGACCGCTGATGCCCGGTGAGATGGTCAACGAGTCGCGCTGCTTGAGGACGATGTCACGGAACTTGGGTCCGTCCTTGACGCCCGTGAGGCTGAATGGGGTCGAGCCCGCGGTCTCGAACGTCATCTTGACCACTCCGAGAGCGTTCAGGATTGGCCCCTCGTGTATGGATACGTCAGTGAGTTTGTCGAGCGGTATGTTCTGCTGCTTCTTGAACAGCCATCCCATGCGGATGTTGATTGAGCGGTCGGTCAGGGCGCATGCCAGGTGATCGTACTGCTTCCTGTGAACCAACCAACCGAACGGCAACCAGATAATCAGCAGGGGTATGCCGACGAAGCTCACCGTCAGAGCAAACATTGCCGAAAGCCACCAGTATACTATCACCTTCCTGTCGAACTCCACTGAAACTATGTGTCCGCTGTCGGCGTAGCCCTCTGTCATGGAACCACGATTTCCCTTGTCTTCAATAATGTTGGTAATACCATGCCTAGGGCCAATCCCCGAGAATCAACTCCTCTTCCAGAGGACGATGCTCGTGTCGGGAAACGAAGGAAAAATGGCTTCCGGCACGATGCGACTACGTCGAGGTCACCATTGGACCGAAAGGACTTGTTGGTGCCTCTTGGTGCGTCCGCCATGCGAGGAATGGACTGGCTGCCCCGACTCATGGCAGCGGGTTTCGCTGACCGGCCGAAAGCGGCGATGCTGCTGCTGCGGCTGGCGCTGGGCGTGACGCTGCTGCTGGCGCCGGGCAACCGCTCCGCCGAGCACCTGCTGCTGCACGAGGTGGCGGAGGATACCTGGGTCCCGCTGGGGCTGCTGGGAGGCGTCGAGACCGCCTTCCGGCTGGTGGACCTGCTGGAATACGGGCTCGGGCTGCTGCTGCTGACCGGCTGCTTCACCCGCTGGGCGGCACTGGCGGCCGCCGCGCTGTTCGCAGCCTTCATCGCCGGTATCGGGCTAGTCGAACTCAACCGCGATGTCGGGCTGCTGGCAGGATCCCTAGCGCTGGCGCTGCTGGACGATGGCGGCTGGAGCGTCGACCGGCTGCTGCAGCCCCGGTGGAGTTTCCCGGCCCGCGCCGGAGCGTGGCTGGAGGCGCGGCTGGCGCGCTTCCCGCCGAGCACGGCGGGGCTACTGCTGCGCGGAGGCCTCGCGTTCACGCTGATCGCCACGGGCGTGCTGCTCTTCCGGGGAGTCGCCAGCTTCGGCAGCCCCATCTTCCTCAATCCCGAACCGGCACCGCTGATCGCTACGGCGGAGCTGGCGCTCGGACTGTGGCTAATCTCCGGCTGGCGCATCCGTGCGGCGGGCGTGGTTGTGTGCGGATACTTCGTACTGACGCAGCTGCAGTTCGGCTTCGAGACCCAGATGCGATCGCTCATCCTGGCGGGCTGCGGCGGGGCTCTGGGCTGCCTCGGCGGCCCGGCGCTGGCGTGGGACGATCTACGCGGGATCTGGAGCGACGGCTGGTCGCTTGCGCCCGCCGCGACGCGCGCTGGGGCGGCCGGGCTGGCAGCGCTACTGCTACTGGCGCTGGCACCGGCGCTAGCCTGGGGGGCAGGGGCAGAGGACCATCACGAAATCTACTTCGAACTCTACACGGACGAAATCGGTCCCTTCACCTATGATGCAGATGAGGGGCAGACGGCGAGCGGTGTGGAAACGCTCAGCGTCTTGAACCTCACCTACCTCTCATTCAGCCTAGCGGTGCAAGACTCCGACGGGGATCCGGATCAGGTCTCGATCGATGTCAGCAGTCCCGGTGGCGTCTCCCTGTCTGGGGCAACCTCCGAACAGCTGGTGCTGCTGTTCCAGCTGGGTGATCTCCCCCCGGAAGGCAACCTGCCGGAGGCGGCGGGCGCCTTGTACCAGCATACCAACGGCACCGGCCCCTGGAACCTCGCCATGGAGTGCGAGGAGGCCCCGGGGACCGTGGTGCTTGGGCAGGACCTGGGCGATGACGGGGTGTGCGACTGGACGGTGGGCCTCATCTACCAGTTCTTCGAGAGCCACATCGTCGAACACGGCCACTGATTCTTCCCCGCCCCGGTACCAGTCGCTCTCGCAGCGCTCAGCGCATACCTCCGAAGTTCGGTTCTATGCTCCGTGCACGTCTCGTTTTGATCGCCAACCAGAGAATGGCCAAGGCAGCCAAGGAAAGAGCTG
>JYMV01000067.1_pt1 | contig 16262 bp, 17 predicted proteins | sample 338911 | NCBI WGS metagenome assembly JYMV01 (sample SAMN03354496, study PRJNA234377) | hydrothermal vent metagenome | biome: Deep sea; feature: Hydrothermal plumes at the Eastern Lau Spreading Center, Western Pacific Ocean; material: Seawater | place: Tonga | collected 2009 | depth 2000 m m
AAAAAAAGAAGCATTAAAAAGTATAATAACTTTTTTTCATACTGTAGTTTTGTAATTGAAATTTCATAAGTAATTAAGACGCTGGATACAAAATACAGTGATATTATTCCATCCATCAAACCGTTAATAAATAATTTTCCTGAAAAAAATAACATTAGAAACAACCAAAGAAGAATTAAAATTTTCTCTTTAAAAAAGGAAATTAAAAAAATTATTGGAGGAAAAATAATAATTACATTAGTTGATTTAGGAAAAATTTCATTCCAGTATCCTAATAGTTGCGCAAAAGTCGCACTAAGAGCTGCAGGTAATTTAGGGCGATTATTTACATTCAGATAATTATCGTCTAAATAATTCACATACAGATTTGATTCATAAAATAAGACCTTTCCAGAAAAAAGATACACAAACCACGAGTCTATTGATGTTGTGGGTGTTCCAAGACAAATTATTATTAGTAATAGTATAATTACTTTTAAATACCAGTAATCTTTGAATTCACTTGATACAAAAAAATAAATGAGTGTAAAAAAGATGATAAATAAATTTATAAATTTTATAATTTGCCACGAATTTATTGACCAAAGAAAATAATTAAAAAGAATTAGCAAACTTAATGCAGTAGCATATTTAATTAAACTCCAATTTATATAATTATTTGCATTCATAAATATTAAAATTCTTAGTAAACAATAATAACTCGCAATTTGTTTCTACAATCTCTTTTTTGTGAGCAACAAGAATAGGTGTATTTTTTACTTCCCTAATTGGATAGTAAAATTCCATCATTCTGAGGTAGTAAATTTCATGATTTTTCTTAATTTTGTCACTTAATTTAAATTCCGTAATATTTTTACTTAAGAAAAAGCTTCTCATTGGAATAACATCATCAGCTGTAATACCCAAAGAACTTTTTTCACCACCGTCTTCCTTAAAACTATTTATTAGTAGATTTGGAGAAAAATTTAAACTTCGACCTGCAATATCATACAGTTTGATTAAACACAGAACAAAAAGTAAAAAAACAATTTTCTTCCTCATTAAAAGTTTATGTGTGCAGTATCTTTATCAGTCATGACAATAGTTATTAAATTACCATCAATATTAATAATTGTTGTGATTTTTTATTCATAATTTGAATTTCTTTTTACAACTTGTAGCAAAATATATTTCTGTATACCATACGAAAAAATTTAATTTAATGTTTAATTATATAACAACACCATTCAAATGGTTTTTTAAACTAGAATCAGCAAGTGGTTTAGTTTTACTTATAGGAGCAGTAGTTGCTTTAATTCTAAGTAATTCAAATTTAAGTGGATATTACTTTGGTGTATTAGAAACTCACATATTAATTGGTACTCAAAATTTTGGTCTAGATTTAAGTATTCTTCATTGGATCAATGAAGTATTAATGTGCGCTTTTTTCTTTATTGTTACTTTAGAAATTAAAAGAGAATTTATTCATGGTGAACTTTCAAAACCTAAACAAGCTTCATTACCAATAATTGCCGCCATAGGAGGCATGGCTGTACCTGCGATTATTTATGTAATTATCAACTTTGAAACTGGTAATACGCTTAGAGGATGGGCAATACCATCCGCAACTGATATTGCTTTTTCAATTGGTGTATTGTCATTATTAGGTAAGCGAGTTCCACTTTCTTTAAAAATTTTTTTAATGGCCTTGGCAATAATCGACGACTTGGGTGCAATTATAATCATAGCCTTCTTTTATTCAACTGAGCTTCAATACATGTATTTAATTTTAATGATAGGATCTTTTCTAGCTTTACTTATTATCAATAAATTTGGAGTGAAAAAATTTGCGCCTTATTTGTTGGCAGGTCTCTTCCTTTGGTATTTTACCCACGAATCTGGAATTCATTCGACAATATCGGGAGTTGTTTTAGCTCTCACAATACCCCATCGAGTTAAGGAAAAAGACTTTTCATTATTGTTAAAATTGGAACATATTTTATCGCCCTATGTTGCTTTCGGAATTATGCCTCTTTTTGCGTTAGCAAATGCTGGTGTCTCGCTTGAGGGGGTATCAACAAAGACGTTGATGGCACCTGTCCCTTTGGGAATATTATGTGGATTATTTTTTGGAAAACAGCTCGGTGTATTTTTATTTTCCTACTTGTCTATAAAATTAAAATTCGCAGAAATGCCTTCAAACTCAAACTGGATTAAAATTTATGGAGTTGGAATTTTAACAGGCATAGGATTCACTATGAGTCTTTTTGTTGGAAATTTAGCATTTATTGAGGACACACAACACATGGATGGAGTTAAAATTGGAGTTTTGTGCGGATCTTTACTATCTGCATTTGTAGGATATTTTTTACTATTGATTGTTAGTAATAAAAAATAATACTCTCTTAATGATAAAAAAATTAAAACTATTTTTATTATTTATTATGATCTCCTTTTTGGGTAATACTGTAAGTGCCAATTATGAAAAACTAGCTTACGATTTCAAATTTAAAGATCTTGATGGTAACACTTTAAGTCTATCTGAATATAAAGGTAAAGTTATTGTTGTAGTAAATGTGGCAAGTCAATGTGGCTTTACCAATCAATATGAAGATATGCAAAAAGTATGGGAAAAATATCAAGAAAAGGGCGTTGTAATGCTGGGTGTGCCGTCTAATGATTTTGGTAAACAGGAGCCTGGAAGTAATGAAGATATTAAAAATTTTTGCGAAGCTAAATTTGGCATTTCCTTTCCAATGACCGAAAAAGTATTAGTAAAAGGTTCAGAAGCTCATTCTTTTTATATTTGGGCCCGAGAAAATCACGGTAAATCAGCAATTCCGAAATGGAATTTTCATAAGATAATCATTGATAAAGATGGCAAAGTTGCTGAAACTTTTTCATCAATTACCAACCCATCATCTAACAAATTTATTAAAGCTTTAGAAAAACTAATCAAAAATTAACAAAAATTTTTATAAACTTATTTTTAAGCCATCATAAGCTGGCACTACATCTCTAGGAAGTTTTTTTAAAAGATAGTTATAATCTAGATCATGATGAAGATTAGTAAGTATTGTTTTTTTGGGTTTTAACTTCTGGTGAATATAAAGTGATTCCTTTAGATTAAAATGACTAGGATGTCTTTCTAATTTTAAGCAATCAATAATTAGATATTTTAAATTTTTTAATTCTTTCATTTTTATTATTGATAAATCGTTAGAATCACTAATGTAAGCAGTCTTTTCAAAAATGTAGGCCAAACAATTTGTTTTACCATGCATTACTTTAAATGTTTTAAAAATAATTTTTTCATTACTTTTGCCTAAAGAAAATCTCGATTTAATAATGTTTGATTTAATAATTGGTGGATATGTACTAACCTTTTTAAACAAGTATTCTTGTCTCTTCTTTATAAGATTCATTGTTTGTAAATCACCATATACATTAATCTTTTTGTTATGTTTCCAGAAAAAAGGTCTTAATTCAAACAGCCCATTTGTTTGATCTGCATGTTCGTGAGTAAAAATAACTGAGGATATATTTTTAATTTTATTTGATAGTAATTGATATTTTAAATCAGGTGAAGTATCTATTAATATTGTATTAGAACCCTTAACAATAAGGGCGGAACATCTTGTTCTATTATTTTTCTTTTCATTTTTTTTGCAATTGCCCCAAAAACCATCAATTCTTGGTACTCCTATCGAACTACCACATCCTAAAATAATTATTTCCGATTTCATATTAATTTATGTCAAAAAGTTTTTTAAAGTTATTAGTAGTATTGGAAATAATTTTTTTTTTTGGCATTTTTTTAATCAGAGATAATTTGTCAATCGTGTGTATTATGTAGGATGGTTCATTAGGTTTACCTCTAAATGGCATGGGAGAGAGATAAGGCGAGTCGGTTTCGACAAGTAGTTTTTCTATTGGAATAAAAGATACTGTTTCAGCAAGTTCAGTAGAACTATTAAAAGTAATAATACCACTTACAGAAACATAACAATTTATATCCAAAAGTTTTTTTACAAATTCTTTAGATCCAGTAAAACAATGTATTAAAATTTTTAAATTAGAATTTTTATTTTCACTTTTCAAAATTTCACAAGTATCATTTTCAGCTTCTCGGGTGTGAACAATAATCGGTATATTTAGTTCTAACGCGGCATTAATATGCTCAATAAAACTTTTTCTTTGAATATTTTTTTCACTAAAATTATAATAAAAATCAAGGCCTGTTTCACCAATCCCAATAATTTTATTATTATCTTTTTTAGAATTTAAAATAAAAGTTTTATCTACATGCACAAACTTTTTTGTTTCATGCGGGTGGATTCCAAATGTGCCATAAATATTTTCGTATTTATCTGTTATTAACTTAATTGTCTCAAAACTTTTTAATGTAGTACAAATTGTGAGCAAATATTTTACCTGATTATATTCGGCTCTTTTAATCACATCATCTAACTGATTATAAAGACTTGAATAATCTAAATGACAATGTGAATCTACAATCATTTAATTTATTTTTTTAAATAAAATGTTTAAATCATTTACAACTATTTCTTTGGATAATAAATCTTTTCCATCGAGGAAAGATAAATTTGTTGATTTGAGATTTATTTTTAATGCTTCTAAAACCTTTGTTGTCGCCTTAGGTATAATGGGATTTAACAAAATAGAAATTTTTGCGATTTGTTCTAAAGATAAGTGTAAAATATTGTTCATCTTTTCTTTGTTATCTTTTAATTTCCATGGCTCTTCATCATTAATATATTTATTTGTTAAAAAACTAATGTTGATTACCGATTTTATATAATTATTCAGATTTTGATTATTCATTAAATTCCTTAAATCTTTGATCAGCACTACCGTCTGTTCGATTAATTTTTTGTCAGCCACAGATATATTTTTTGTTTTAATTACTTTATTGTTACAATTATTTTTAACGAAAGAGAAAATTCTTTGACACAAATTTCCATAATTATTTGCCAAATCGCTATTAATACAATTTTCAAGACTCTTTAATGATATATTTCCATCACTACCGTGAGACACTTCCTTCATCAAATAGTATCTCAATTCATCAATTCCATATTTCTTAATTATTTCCAAAGGATCCAAAATATTACCTTTTGACTTAGACATTTTTTCTTCACCAGATAAAATCCATCCATGACCAAAAACTCTACTTGGTGGTTTTATTTTAGCCGCCAATAAAAATGCTGGCCAATAAATTGCATGAAATCTCAAAATATCTTTACCGATAACATGTAAGGAAGCTGGCCAAAAACTTTTATATAATTTGTCGTTAGTGTCGGGAAAATTTAAAGCGCTTAAATAATTTGTTAAAGCATCAAGCCAGACATAAATAACATGTTTATCGTTATTAGGAACCTTAATTCCCCAGGTAAAGGAAGTTCTGCTTACTGATAAATCTTTAAGCCCACTTTTTACAAAATTCACTACTTCATTTCTCCGAGAAAGAGGAAGTATAAATTTACTATTATTGTCATAAAATTCTAATAATTTTTCTTGCCAAGATGACAATTTAAAAAAAAAAGATTCTTCCTCCACCCATTCAACTTGTGAACCTGAAAATGTTGAAAATTTTTTTCCACTTTTTTCTATAATTTCATCAGAATTATAGTAAGCCTCATCTGAAACAGAGTACCATCCTTTATATTTTGATAAATAGATATCACCAGATTTCACTAGCCTACCCCATAAATCACTAACTGATTTATGATGTCTTTTTTCCGTTGTTCTAATAAAGTCATCATTGGATAAATTTAATTTTTTAGTTAAATCTTTAAATATCATAGAAATCTTATCGCAATAAACTAATGGATCTAAACCGCTCTTTTCAGCAACTGTTTGTATTTTCAGGCCATGCTCATCAGTTCCAGTTAAAAAAAAGACATTACAATTATCGTTACGTTTAAACCTTGCAAAAACATCAGCAAGAATGCTTGAATAAGCGTGTCCCATATGAGGCTCACCAGATGGATAATATATAGGAGTTGTGATATAAAAATTATTTTGACTCATGCTCAAGTGTTGCAATTAATGAAGTAAATAGATTCTTTTTGTCCAAATTAAATTTTTTTGCATCATTTATTTGGTTAAGTAACTTAAATTTATTTATTGAATAAAGGTTTAAATTTTTATTATTTTTTAAAGATAGATCTTTATAAAAAAGCTCTATCAACAAAGAAATAAAAGTTAATAATTGCGTATTGTATTTATGCTTATATTTATCAATCAAGTACAAGATACACTCCAATTTATCATTTGAAAGATCTATGTCGCTATCTTTGAAAATTAATAAATATTTTAAAATATTTCCTGGCGTATCAAAATAAAAACTGTCATCAATAGTTTTTAAACCAAAAACATCCTCATATGGTTTAATAATATTTTTTAGGATCTTTTTTTTTTCAGTAAAAGTAAAAAAAAATTTGAACTCAATACAACGAGATTTAATTGTATTTAGAATTTTACTATGATTATTTTGAATAATAAAAAAGAATGTTCTATTGTTAGATTCTTCCAAAACTTTCAATAATGCATTTGAGGAATGGACATTTAAATATTCGGCATTGTCTATTAAAATAATTTTAATATTTGATGAATATGTTGATTTATACAAAAAATTTAAAATGTTTCGTACTTTATCAATTTTGATATTTTCATCTAACATATCATTTTCAAGTAATGAAAAGTTTGGATTTGTGTTGTTACAAAGACTTTTATAACTATTATTTTTCGGGTTGATAGACATATTATCAACTGAATACTTGTTAAGTTCATTGTATGAAAGTAAATAATTAATAAAATGGTACGCAAAAGTAGCTTTTCCAGAACCCTTAGGGCCACTTAATAAAATTGTATTTGGAAATTTATTTTTTCGATAAAGGTTAACAAAGGAGTCAAAATAATCTTCATAACCATACAACCTCAACTGATTTTTTGATAATACCATTTCTAAATTTTCACTTTTGTTAGTCATTTATTTAAAAAATTGCATAGACTTATCAAGTATAATGCTCTCTGCTTTAATAGAATCTTTGGAATTATCCACGATACAATACCTTTTCGTATTTTTTTTGGCTATTTTAATAAATGCATTTTGAACTTTTGTATAAAAATTTTTAGAGAATTTATCATACCTATTTTTCTTTCTTCTTTTTTTTAATCTCAGTAAAGCTTTTGATATGTTAACTTTGAGTACAAAAGTCAAATCAGGTTTTATACTTCCTAAAATATATTTGTGAATAGAATCGACCAAATTCTTACTCACTCCCTTGCCATAAACTTGATACGCTAAGGTGGAATCGATAAAGCGATCACATATAACGATTTTTTTTTTAGCTATTGCTGGTTTTATAATATTTTGTACATGTTCATTTCTTGCAGCTAGATAGAGTAAAGTATCTGTATATTTACTAAATTTTTCTTTAGAATCTGAAGCAAAATAATCTTCTAGTATCACTTTTCTTATTTTTTCTGCACTTTTCGTGCCACCCGGTTCTCTTGTTAAGATAACTGATAAATTTTTCTTTCTAAGCTCTTTGTGTAATTTACGGCATTGATAGGATTTTCCAGAACCTTCGATTCCTTCAAATGTAACAAAAAGAGGTTTTTTTTTATACATCTCCCCAAACCAGATAATTCAAGGATTTAAGTAATCTTGAAAAAATATTTGATCTTTTTATGTCTTCTGATGAAAAAATATCAATTTGCTTTTCTAACTCACCGGAAATATATACATTTAACTGTGCAAGCTTTTCCCCTTTTTTTATCGGAGATTTAATCGGCCCTTCATATTCTAATACAGCTTTAATTGTTTTTTTTTTTCTCTTTGGAATAGTTAAGTAAAAATCTTCCGATGAAACAACATCTACCTTATTTTTTTTTCCTAACCATACATTTAGACTAGCAATAATTTCATTTTTTTTAGTTACTTGAATGGTATCAAATTTTTTTGAGCCCCAATTTAAAATCTTCATTGATTCTCTTGCCCTAGAATTTTTAGTTTTAAAACCACTCGCTACTAAAGTAACTCTTCTTTCTCCCACCTTTGCTGAGGCTGCTAAAGAATATTGTTCTACAGTTAAAAACCCAGTTTTAATTCCATCAACTCCCATATTTCTATACAACAATGGATTTCTATTGCCTTGTGTAATTGGATCTCCCCCAGTTCTATCCCATGTAAACGAAGTTTCTTTAAAGTAAGAATAATAACCAGGATAATTTTTAATCATGTATCTAGACATTTTTAAAATATCTCTAACAGTTGAGTAATTGTTTACATCGTTAATCCCAGATGAATTATTAAAATTAGTATTTTCTAAACCTAGTTCTGCTGCCTTTTCATTCATCAAGACAACAAAATCCTCTTCACTTCCTGAAAGGCCTTCAGCTAGAGCAACACAAGCATCATTTCCTGATACAATAATTATTCCTTTTAATAAATCTTCAACGGTCACTTCATCATTCAACATAATAAACATCGACGAATATCCGCTTTGCGATAACCTCCATGCTTTTTCTGAAATTGTTATCTTTTCATCAAGAGAAGTCTCTCCTTTTTTGAGTAAATCAAATGCCACGATTGTTGTCATGATTTTAGTTAATGAAGCTGGATAAATTTTCCCATCAGCATCTTTTTCAAAAAGAATTTTTCCTGAATGATGATCCTGCAAAATTGCATAATTTGCATCGATTTCGATTTTAGAATAAATTTTTTGTTGGGTAAATGAAAAAATAATAATAAGAAAAATAATTTTAAAAAGCTTCATTCTAATTTTTGTATATGTTCAGAATTTCAAATCCTAAATTGTTTAAACTAATGTAGGTAGTTTTTAAAGCATTAAAATTTTTAAAAGGACCCGCTAAAAGTCTATATTTTTTATTATTAATTTTTTTAACTGAAATATTATTCATTCCAGTTTTTTTGACTAATTCAATCTTTAAATTATTTGCAGAATCTTCAAAATAAAAGTCATTTATCACTAATATGAAATTGCTTTTTTCTGATATTTCTTTCTCGATTTCTGGTTCTTTTTTAGACAAATCATCCATTTTAATTTCATCTACTGGAACCTTCTCAGCAACTTTTTTTTCTTCATCGAAGGTGTTACTTTTTTTAGCAATAAAAATTTTGTTTATTTTAATTTCAATAATTTCTACATATGGATTGTTCACATCTAATTCTAGAATCGATGCAATTTTCTTACTAATAACCACATTAAAAATTTTAGGATATTTAGCCTTCTTATAAACTTTTGTTTCAATAACTTTTGAATTAATAGGATTAATAATTTTTAATGGTGTGTTCGTTTTCAATAGACTATGCATTACCCTTATGTCTTCGTTATTAATCTTTTTGTTAATCGTCTTCTGCAAAAAAAGCTCGTCATCATAAATTAATGCAAATCCATTTGATGAATAATACTGTTTTTCCTTTTTTTGCGTTCCTTCATTTGTCTTGTAATCAGCGCATGAATATAATGCGATAGAGCAAAAAAAAATCAAAATTATTTTTCTTAAATTCATAATTTTATCATATTAGCTAATGTACAAACGCTAATTCCGAATCTTAACGATCTGTTCCACTTTAGTATTTTTTCGTAGTTTTCGAAAACTAAATAAGTTGGAGTTTCAGGTTTTCCATCAGGTAAAATCAAAGCTGCTCTAAGATTAGTTTTAAGCTCCGTTCCGTCATAATTAACTACGCCTTTCTGCTTCCATTTTTTAACTTTAAATCTATACGAAATCTTTTTGGCTGATAAATTCACATATTTATCTTTTATTTTATTAGTTAATTTTACTCGAAAAAAACATGGCTGTCCTTTTTTCCAACCAATCCTATTAATATAATTTGCTGCAGAAGCTAAGGAGTCGTTAAGTGATGACTTTAATTCAATTTTATTATTATTATCATAATCAATTGCATATTGTTTAATTGAAGAAGGCATGAATTGAAAATTTCCATAAGCCCCCGCCCATGATCCATAAAGTGTGTTTGGATCAATTAATTTGTCATCAATTAACATTAATAAGATAAGTAGTTGTGATGAAAAAAAATCCCTTCTACGCTTGTCATAACTTAAAGTAGCCAAAGAAGAAATTATATCCATTTTTCCAACATGCTTGCCAAAATTAGTTTCTATTCCCCATAAGGCAAGCAAAATTTCCTTTTCAACAGAAAATTTATTTTCCACTTCAGTGAATAAAATCTTATTTTTTTTAAATAATTTTTTTGCAGTCTTAACTCTTAAGATATTTGCTCTCTTGTTTACATACGTAATTGTATCTTCATAAAACTCTGGTTGTTTTCTATCGTATTTTATAACTTGTGCTAAAAATTCAACATTTTTAAACGCAATATTTATAGTTTCTTGAGAAACTCCTTTTTTTAAAGCAAATTTTTTATACGATGATAACCAAACATTAAAATTATCGTCTGAATTGGCTGCAGGTACAAAACCTATTAATAAGAACTTTAGAATTATAAAACAATAAACAATCTTATGATTTAATAGCATAGTTTTTTATTACCACAGCAAATCAAGTTTAACTATTTATTCTTTCCCAAGCTATTCGTTTAGCAACTAAGTTGGTGGATTCTCTGCTCCTTTTACTTTCTTCAAGAACTGATGTAAGTCTATCACCAATCTTTTTTAATTGTTCTTCTATAAGATTTTCTGTTTTATTAATTTCAGAAGCTATTGCTATTACTCCTCCAGAATTAACAAGGTAATCAGGCGCATATACAATATTATTTTTGTTTAACCATTCTCCTATTGTCGAATCTTCAAGTTGATTATTTGCTGCGCCAACGATAGATTTGCATTGAAGTTCACTTTTATTCAGGGCATTAATTGCACCACCTAAAGCACAAGGTGAAATAATATCACATTTAGTTTTAAATAAATCTTTAGGGCTTGTTTCTGAAAAATTAATTTCTTTTTTTAGTTTTTTAATATGATCTTTATTAATACTTGCTACAGTAATTGCAGCATTGGCCTTTGAAAGTAGTTTGGCTAATTTACCACCAACTTTACCAACACCACTGATTGCAACATGAATATTTTTTAAATCATCATTATTACAAATAAAATTATTAGTAGCTTTCATGGCAAAAAATAATCCTTTTGAAGTAGGACCAGATGTTTCAACATTAATTCCATAAACGTATTTTGAAACTTTTGAACATTGTATTAGATCCTCTTTAAATGTATTTACATCTCCGGCAGTAAGATATTTTCCATTTAAAGCTTCAACGGCTTCTGCATAACTTTGGTAAAGTTCGGACGTCTTTTTTATATTACTTAAGTTGATAGATGCCTTTCCACCACCAAAATTTATTCCACAAACACTGTTTTTAAGAGTCATGGCTTCCGAAAGTCTTAATGCATCATTTTTTTGATCTTCAAAGCTTCTATATTCCCAGGATCTAACTCCACCAAGAGCAGGTCCAAGTTTAGTGTTGTGAATTGCTATAACACAATCAAGCTTTGTTGTTTCATTTGTTGCATGAATTAACCTTTCATAACCTACAACCTTAATATCTTTAATTTTTAATGTCATTTTGAGTTCAAATTAAACATATTAAATTTTTAAAATAAAGTTGTTTAGAAAATAAAAAAGAATATATCTTTTATTGTATCTTGTTATAATTGTAACTACATATCGGAGAGGTGGCTGAGCACGGTTGAAAGCACTGGTCTTGAAAACCAGCAATGGGGCAACTCATTCGTGGGTTCGAATCCCACCCTCTCCGCCATAATTTTAAAATTTAAATTTTTTGAACATTAATGATACCTTGTTAATCGGGAGTAGTTTTTTATGATTTTTTTGAAAATACCATTTTTTTAAAATTTCATCATTAATTTGTAATAAATTATTTAAATCATTAAGTTCAGAATCGTTGAAAATATTTATATTTTTTTTAGTAAAGTTTCCTAACAATAAATCCATTTCTTTAGTACCTCTGTGAGTAGATCTGTAAATGATTTGTTTCTTTAAAATGTCTTTATTTGTCATAGCTGAACGAAATATATAATATATTATAAAATAATGAATCAATCAAAAATCCATGATTTTTTATTTCAAAATGTGTCAATCCTAGATGGGGTGGGTACAAAAACAATTAAGCTATTAAAAAAAAAGGAAATTGAGAAAATATCTGATTTGCTGTGGAATTTTCCTCAAGGTTTTACAGATCGATCGAATTTACAAACACTTGATAAACTTGAGATAGGAAAAATTACAACCATAAAAGTTAAAGTTGTTAAATATAATTTTCCACGCATACGAAACCTTCCAAACAAAGTAATTTGTGAAGACAAAAATGGTAAAATAGATATTATCTTTTTTAATAGCAGAGAAGGATATATCAGAAAAATCCTTCCTTTAAATACATCAGTCATAATAAGTGGAAAAATTAATTATTTTAAAAAAAAATATCAAATAACAAATCCTGCATATATAGTTCCAATTAACAAAGAGGATTATGTAAATAAAATAATTCCCAAATATTCATTAACAGAAGGGTTAACTGAGAAAATATATAGAAAATTAATCGAACAAGTATTAAAAAACATTACAGATTTAACAGAATGGCATAATGACAAAATATTAAAAAAAATTGGTAATGTTGGTTGGTCTCAATCGATATTTAATGTTCATCAAGATAAAGAAAATAACTTTAACTCAAAGTTCCATAGAAGATTAGCTTACGATGAAATTCTGGCAAATTTATTAGTCTTATCTCAAGCTCGAAAAAGAATTAAAAAATTTAAAAAAATAAAGAAAAAATTTAACAATCACCTCTCAAACAAATTAATTAGAAATTTTAATTTTGAATTAACTAAAAATCAAGTAAGTGTAATAAAAGAAATTAATAGCGATCTTCAATCTGAATATAAAATGTTTAGGCTTTTGCAAGGTGACGTGGGTAGCGGTAAAACTATAGTTTCTTTAATTGCCGCCGCAAATGTAATTAAATCAAATTGGCAGGTGGCTTTAATGGCCCCTACAGAAATTCTTGCTAAACAACATTATAATCTAGCTTGCAAAATATTTAAATCTACTAATATTAACATCAAATTTTTATCAGGAAATTCTGACTCTAAACAAAAAAAATTGATTCAAGAAAACCTAATAAATGGAAAAATAAATTTTTTAATAGGAACTCATGCATTGTTCCAAAAAAATATTCAATTTAAAAATTTAGGTTTAGTTATTATAGACGAACAGCACAAATTTGGAGTAAGACAAAGAATAGAGCTTTCAAACAAAGGGGGCAAAAATTGTGACATACTTTTGATGTCTGCTACTCCTATTCCACGTACATTAGTCCTAGCTGTTTATGGCGACATGGATATATCCCGGCTTATTGAGAAACCTATGTACAGAAAAGATATTATTACACTAAGCAAACCAGAAGAAAAAATTGATGAGATATTAATTTTTATAAAAAAGCAAATCAAAAATGGTAATCAAGTTTTTTGGGTTTGCCCATTGATTGAGGAATCAAAAAAATTAGATTATTCGGCTGCAGTCAAAAAATATAATTATTTAATGAAAAACTTTACTAATAAAGTTGGTCTAATCCATGGTGGTTTAGAAAAAGAGAAGAAAAACAAAGTTTTAAATAATTTTTTAAATAAGTCGATTGATATATTGGTGTCAACAACTGTAATTGAGGTAGGTATTGATTTTCCAAACGCGAACGTAATAATTATTGAAAATTCAAATAAATTTGGCTTGTCACAACTTCATCAGCTGAGAGGTAGAGTTGGCAGAGGAATTAACCAAGGTACTTGTATTTTACTTTATAAAAAAAATTTAAGTGAAAGTGCAAAAAAAAGAATTAAAATATTAAAATCATCAAACGATGGTTTTTTTATAGCTGAAGAAGATATGAAATTAAGAGGATTCGGAGATATCTTAGGATATCAACAAAGTGGAATAAAAGATTTTAAATTGGCTGACCCAATTCAACATCAAGATCTTTTTAAAATAGCTGAAGAAGATATTAAAAGTATTGAATATGACGAAAACAATTTTAAAAAATATGATTTTTTGCTAAAATTATTTGATAAAGCAAATATAATAAACGAAATCAATTTATAAAAAAATTAATCAGGATTAGATGTTCCTGCAGAAACGATAAATTTAGAAGCTTCTTCAAAAGTTAAATCAAGATAAATTACGTCTTCCTTAGGGAACATAAGTAAAAAACCACTGGTAGGGTTGGGTGTAGTGGGAACAAAAACGTTTATTAGTTTTTTATTTATTTTATCACTTATTTCACCTTCATTTTCTTTTGTTGCAAAACCAACTGCCCATGAACCTTTTCTAGGATACTCAACCAGAACAACGTTCTTTTTGTTTTTATCTGTTTTTGTAAACGTTTCGGTCATTTGAACAATTGCTGAATAAATAGTTCTTAAAATAGGTATTTTTTTTAAAATATTATTAAATATATTCAGAAATTTCTTACCCAAAAAAGATAATGACAACCAGCCAATTACTGTAATTACAAATATGGCTGTTGCTATTTCAACTCCAGGAATATTATAAGGCAAATAATTATTTGGATTTATTTCTTTGGGTAGAATTCTTGATGAAATTGACACCAAAAATATTGTAAAATACACAGTAACACCTATGGGAATTAAAACAACCACCCCTGTAATAAAATAATTTCTGATCCTTGCAAAAATACTTCTTTTTTTCTCCTGTGTTGCCATTTAATATACTAATATTTTAATGAATGAAATTAATAACATAAATAGAAGAAAATTTCTTGAAATATTTGGTGCTTGTAGCTGTGCTTTAATGATTGCTTCTTGCTCTACGGCTCCAATTACTGAAAGAAAACAATTAAGATTGATACCAGAAAGTACATTAAATAATCAGGCGGCGCAAATATATGAAAAAGTTAAACAAAAAACAAAATTAAGTGATGATAAAAAAAAACTTGATGAAATTGAAGAAATAGGATCTAGAATTGAAGAAGCTGTAAGTGCATATTTTGCTTCTATAAACAAAAATGATCCTACTTATAATTTTCAATGGGAATATATTTTAGTTGATAATGATAAAATAAAAAATGCTTGGTGTATGCCAGGAGGAAAAATTGCTGTTTACACAGGTATACTCCCAATTACTAAAAATAAACATGGTCTAGCCGCTGTACTGGGTCATGAAATTGCGCACGCTGTAGCTAAACACTCGATTGAACGAGCGAGTCGAGCTTTAGTCTTAAATATTGGTACAGTAGCTGCAGACATTTTTTCTGGAGGAGCAATTTCAAGAACTTCAAGAGCTACAGGCGTTGATGTTGCTGGAATGTTAAGAACTTTTGGTATTGATAATCCCTTTGGAAGAAAACAAGAAACAGAAGCTGATTATTTAGGATTAATTTTTTCATCACTTGCTGGATATGATATTAGAGAATCTGTAAAAGTTTGGGAACGAATGAGAGAGTCTTATAAAGGTCAAGAGCCACCTGAATGGATGAGCACACACCCTTCTAGTGAACGTAGGATAGAAACTTTAAAAAATTGGATACCGGAAATTATCATTAAATACCCTCCTATAAAGAAAATTTCATAAAGAAGAACAGGAAAAGATTAGAACATACGGGGATCAAATAAACAAAGAGACTAGAAAAAATATAAATGAAAAAAAAAATTCATCTATTAAAGAACTTAATCGTATCCGTCTCCGTTCTAGTGTGAGCGTTTATAAAACAGAGTTATCTGAACATAAAAAGATGCAGTTTTACAATATTGATAAAATAGCAAATAACTTTTCCACTTATTAGTTTTTTTTATTCAATCATCTATTGGATATTTTAATTCCACATGCTTTAATACTCCAAGACTACTAAAAGCAACGTAGCCTTAGATTTCAAGGTGTCCGCAACTTGAGGACACCACCTTACCATCATCTTTATTGTGCTAGCCAATAAATAACTGCTAGAACTATCAAAATTTCCCAACCGCTCATTATCTCTCCTTTTTTTGATTCGTTATATTTATATCGTACTATAATCTGAGCAGATTAATATTCAATAAAATTTGCTTAGATTAAACCGATAAAAGCTTAACTAAATGACTAAGAGAGTGGAATTCAAAACAACACATTGTGATATAAAGATACATGTTGTAGTTGTAGCAGCTTTTTTAGTTTTATACTTATTGTTTTGGTTTAAGTAGTTTATTTCTTTTCCATATACCATCTTCAACTCTTCCACT
>JYMV01000270.1_pt1 | contig 16259 bp, 10 predicted proteins | sample 338911 | NCBI WGS metagenome assembly JYMV01 (sample SAMN03354496, study PRJNA234377) | hydrothermal vent metagenome | biome: Deep sea; feature: Hydrothermal plumes at the Eastern Lau Spreading Center, Western Pacific Ocean; material: Seawater | place: Tonga | collected 2009 | depth 2000 m m
AAAAAGATTATCGCAAGTTGTTGGTTGCTCCGATCAATCTGCGTGATCGGATGGAAAGTATGATCAGGCGCGAGATTGAGAATCATAGAAATGGCAAAGCCGGCCATTTGATTTTCAAAACCAACGCCCTGGTCGACGAGCGCATCATCAAACTTTTGTATGAAGCATCGCAAGCTGGTGTGCAGATAGATTTGATTGTCCGAGGAGTCTGCTGTCTCAAACCGGGAATTCAGGGCGTCAGTGATAACATACGCGTCGTCAGTATTGTTGGCCGCTTCCTTGAGCACAGCCGCATCTACTATTTCCGCAACGGCGGCGACGAGGAAATTTATTTCGGCAGTGCCGATTTGATGCCGCGGAATTTAGACAGACGTGTCGAAGTGCTCGTCCCAATCGACGACAAAAAGCATTCGCGCTACCTGCGTGACGAGGTGCTCAACGCTTACCTTTGCGACACGGTGAAGGCGCGCATTATGCTGCCTGATGGAACTTATATGAGAGCACCAGTGCACGAAGCCGGCATCAACTCGCAGATGTGCTTCATGGAAAGGCGTACGTTCTAAACGTCCCGACCTCGAAGCAATTACTAAAATGCAGCGCCCAGAGGAAGTGTCAATTGGCGTGGCTGTTTGAGATTGGAAGTACGTACCGGATCGACTTGTTTAAAACTTCCCTTTCGGAGATTTTTGAACAGCAATCTTCCTCGTTCTGGTCCGCACTTACGGCAATACATACCGGTTATCGAATCAGGACGTCTGTGTCTTGTGAATGACGTCAAACACGAAGGACACCGAGCCTGCCATGCGCCTTCCGGCAAGACAGCAGAATTATCGCAAGCCTTTGGTTGGCAGCCGAGAATCAAACACATGTCTTTCCAAACATTGTCGTGTCCGTGCTGAATTCCAACCAGTGCATGCGCGATTTCGTGCAGGATTGTGTCGCGAACGTGCTCTTCGCTGTTCTGAAAAACGTAGGCGGTTGAAAGTTCAATGGTGCGTTCGCCAGCCTTGCAAATACCGAGACAGCGCTTGCTTTTGTTGAGACGAAAAAGCCAGTCGGAGAGACCGTGAATACTCATCAGAGTGGTGGCTATTTCGGTGGCACGATTGAGTTCCATACTCCTATTGTAACCAATCAAAAGCAAAAGTGCGCACCATTAGTGATGGCACTCACGAGTTAACTGCATATGGTGTCACTTGTGAAACAATCAGAGTTGATTGTTTTTCGAAATGTATGCCTGAGGTATTTCCATCGGCTGTCAATTTTATGTGTTATTGATATCTTGCGCATATCGGTCGTGATATGCAAATAAATCGATAAGAAATCCGTGCTGTGCATGTGTTTGCGAAGTATTGTCATCTTTTACCGCGTGATTTGCATCTCAAAGTGTCTCGGAAAAGGCTATAGTCATAAAGCAGTGTCTGAATTAGTTGGAGCAGGTTTTTCGATTTAATCGTATGGATACTTCCGGATCCCACACTCCCAGGCACGGTCTTCCCAAAGTCGATTTGCCGAAAACGCTTATCACTGAGTCCGGCGCGGCATCTTCGAGCAGTGAGCTGCTTAGTGTTGGACAGGTAATCAGTGACCGCTACAAAGTCGTTTCTGTGATCGGTCACGGCGGCATGGGTGCCGTGTATAAGGTCGAACAGATCTTCTTGCGCCGTATGTTTGCACTAAAGACCTTGCATGGGCAGGCTTACACGGAAGTGGCCATGCGTCGTTTTCACAAGGAAGCACAGGCGGCAAGCAAGCTGAATCATCCCAATTTGGTCAAGGCGCATGATTTTGGAGTCTTGGAAAACCAGCATCCTTTCTTTGTTATGGACCTGGTGGAAGGTCAAAACTTATCGCAGTATACGAGAAAAGTCGGCACGCTTTCCGTTGTAGAGGTGCTGGACATCTTTATTCCTGTCTGTTTTGGAATGAACTATGCGCACGAGCAAGGTGTTATTCACCGGGATATCAAGCCTGGAAACATCATGCTGGCAGTCAGTCCGAAAGAACCAAGCGGTTACACGCCGAAGGTTGTCGATTTCGGGATTGCAAAAATGTCCGAGAACGAAGACGGACATTCGATGACATTAACAAGGACAGGCGAAGTCTTCGGTACTCCTCTCTACATGAGTCCAGAGCAGTGCACTGGCGTCAAAGTCGATCATCGCTCTGATATTTATTCGCTCGGCTGTGTCATCTATGAGACTTTGACCGGGGCTCCGCCCTTTCACGGCGACACAGCGCTCAATTTGATGATGAAGCACCAGACGACACTGCCGAGCAGTTTGAAAGAAGCTTCGATGGGCGGAGAGTTTCCCAGTGAGCTGGAAGCGATTATCGCGAAGACACTGATGAAGGATCCGAATGCTCGATATCAGAGTTTTCTTGATCTGGCGCTCGATCTTGCCAATTTTAAGCAAAAGATGGCAGAGGACCAAAGGCGCAGTAAACCCACAAATGCTTTTGCTAAGACTGTAAAAGACATACCGCTACTTTCACAACCGGAAGTTAGAGAGAAGAAGAAACAACCTCCTTATCTGGCTGTTGCCGCCTGTGCTGCATGTCTTGCCGTGGGCCTCGGACTGGGATATCTGCTTGCTGGAAAACAGAAGCCGGCAGAAGTGGCTAAAGTTCCTGACGTGCAGGTGTCTGAATCTGCCAAACGGAATTACGAGGAGGCGCTCAATGCTGGACATGCCCGTTATCTGACGGTCGAAGATGAAAACAGAAGACCTGTGCAAGTCTATAAATTTCCCACTTCATTCGATATTGGAACGTTCAATTTTTCACTTCCCAGGACCCAAGGCGACAATTCGCGACCGGCTCAAGGCACTGTTCGTGTTCCACTTCAAGCAGATACGTATCTGCAAGTTCCAGCCAGTCGTTTATTCAGTTATCCTCACTTGCTCAAAGGGTTTCATTCCGGTGACTTGAGGCACTTGCATATTGCTAATGACTCGTCAGGCAAATTCGAGGATATTGGCTTCGTTTTCGATACAAGCCTGGCGCACGCCGGCGAAATTAAAGGACTGACGGAGATTTTTGTTTTCGGAACACCAACAAGCGATAAAGGAATGAGTTTCATAAAGGACCTTCCTCTTTTGGAATCCCTCGATGTATCCGATACGAAGGTGACGGCAGCGTCGATTCATTCCCTGAAAAACTTTCGTGGGTTGAGGTTGCTTGGGTTGAAGGGTGTTGCCGGTGCCAAGACACTCCTGCCAAAGCTTCTTGCATGTAAACGCCTGGAAGTGCTCAATCTTGCCGATACTCAAATGGACGACAATGATTTGAAGGTGCTGAGCAAAGTACCTAATTTGGTCTATTTGACTGTCGATCAAAACCCGAAAATTACAAACGAAGGAATTAAGCCTCTCAAGAATTTCACGATGTTGAGTATCGCGGCAACCGGCGTTACACCAGCTGTAAGGGAGACTTTGAAGCAGATGCCTTACTTGCGTTCATTAACAATCAGCAAAGAAAATTGGCCGGCCAAAGATGTTCAACAGCTTATCAGCGAGCTTCCAAACGTAAACGTGAGGGTGAAAAAGCTTGATTCTAATAACCATCTCACTGATTGGGACTGGCGCAGAGAGCTTTAGAAATCTACATAAAGTGCCTGTCTGTGAGGCTCTTGATATACTCAAGTCAGTGTTTTTGGCAGACTCGGATTTTGAACTGTTGTTACTATGCCGCTAATGATCAAGGTTTTAGAGTACCAAAATAGTCCCGCTGCAAAATCTGCATTTGGATTGGGCTTTCTTGTGTGCCTTTTGTTTTCAATGTTTTCGGCTCAAGAAGTACTTTCCAAGCCTGAGAGGAAACCTGTTCCTCTCAGTAAATCTGACTTTGAGTTGAAGAAACAATCTTCGTCTTCAACCTTGTCTCATCCATCGACTGTTCGAATTGAACAGAAGCAGCAGACTGCGCATCCATCGATACCTGCAGCCAAACCACCTTCCCGTCCTAATTTCGTGCAACCTCCTTTGGTTCCAACTGCAACGCACACAAGCAAGCCGGCCTCTTTCGAAACGTCTTTTACTTCATGGCCGGCTAAGACGAAAGAACCTATTGCCGCAATCGTTTCAATTCATGGATTTGGCTTGCATAAAGAGTCTTTTGCAGGTTTTGCAAAAGAGATGGCCAATCGAGGTGTCTCAACCTACGCGATTGACGTTAGAGGATTTGGCAGTTGGATGGGCGAGAAATCCGAGGATAAGAAGCTCGATTTCTATCAGACGATGATGGATCTGCGTAGCTCCATCTATTGGGTTAAAACGATGAATCCTGGAGTGCCCATTTTTTTGCTTGGTGAGTCAATGGGCGGCGCAATAGCACTTCAGGCAACGGCTCTCTTTCCCGAATGCGTCTCAGGGCTTATTGCATCGGTACCTGGAGCTGAATTCTACGGTGGTAAGAAAACTGCAATGGAAGTGGCATTGCGGATGGTGCGTCCTAATTCGAAATTCAATGTTGGTGGCAAGGTAATTGAAAAGGCGACAAGTGACGAAAAGCTGCGTGAGAACTGGCTCAATGATCCAAGAGCGCGGAAAGAAATGACACCAAAGCAAATGGCTCAGTTCGCTGCATTCATGAATCAGAGCGATGAAATGGCCAGGCGCATAGACAGCGTTCCTGTTCTAATGCTTCAAGGTGGCAAAGACAAGCTGTCTAAGGCTGATGGAACGGAGCGGTTGTATAAAGCGCTAAAAACGCCTTACAAAGATTATGTATTGCTGGACGAGGCAGAACATTTGATCTTCGAGAAGGGACAATATACCGCACACACAGCCGATATTGTCGAGAATTGGCTGACCAAACAAACCCAAAGGCTTAAAAGCGCTGGATTCAGCAATCCTCGTTGATTGACTAAGAGTTTTAGAGGGAACCGGAATCAAGCGTCCACTTGCGGTTCTCCAGCTGCTGCTTTGGCTTAGAAATCGTCAGGAATGGTACATATAATGAGTAAGAAGGCATTCTTACTATGGCGATCCTGTACGCTCTTCAGCCGAGTCTCTCAAAAGTTTATGGACTCTGGAAATCAAACACCCGACCGGGTAAAAGAAATTCAGCCTACTGTCGCCACAGGCTCAGCTCCAGGTGAAGTCAATACACCTGTGCTGCAAATAGGTGAAGTTGTTGCCGAAAGATACAAGGTTATTGAACTGCTTGGTCATGGCGGCATGGGCTCGGTATATAAAGTCGAGCAAATCTTCCTCAAGCAGCTCTTTGCGCTGAAAACACTTTCAGGACAGAATTTCCCTGATGTCGCTATTCGTCGCTTTCAAAAGGAAGCGCAAGCGGCGATGAAGCTCAACCATACAAATTTGGTAAGAGCTCATGATTTCGGCATTCTTCCTTCGCACCACCCCTTCTATATCATGGATTTGATCGAAGGCGAAAATCTCTCTGAATACGCAAAGAGAATTGGTACGGTACCGCTAGACGAAATCCTGCGAATATTTATTCCTGTTTGCTTTGCTCTCGCTTATGCGCACAGTGAAGGAATCGTGCACCGTGATATTAAGCCTGGCAACATAATGCTCGAGAAATCAGGTGGACCGAATGAGCCATACATTCCGAAGGTCGTTGATTTCGGAATTGCGAAACTGACCGATAGTGAAGGTGGCGATTCCGTCAATCTTACACGCACTGGGGAGATCTTTGGAACACCGCTCTATATGAGCCCGGAGCAGTGTCTTGGAACGAAGATAGATCATCGAACAGACATCTACTCTCTTGGTTGTGTACTGTTTGAAGTGCTCACTGGTGCTCCACCGTTTCACGGTGAAAGTGCTCTCAATTTGATGTTAAAGCATCAGTCGGAACAACCATCAAGCTTAAAGGAAGGCTCGATGGGCAGAGACTTTCCAGAAGCGCTTGAGTCTATCGTTGCGAAAACTCTGGAAAAGGATCCTGATCGTCGATATCAGAATTTACTTGAACTTGCTGAAGATCTAGCTGTGCTTCAGCGAGCGAACTGGGCTCCTTCCGCAAGCAGTACTTTGGCGAGAACGGTGCCACAGATAGTGAAACCAGCCTTCGCGAAAGCTGAGCCCCGTTCATGGAAAATCACTGCAGTTGTCGGATTCTTATGTCTTATTGTCGGTGCATTAGGTGGCCACTTCCTGACGAAACCGACGGAAAAGGTTGAAGTAAAAGTTGTCGAAAAATCCTATATCCCGCCGCTTCCAGTTGAGCAAGACAGGGACTTGTTGGCTGGTGGACAGTACTTACAGAAATTGGTGGGCAAGGGACCAACTGCTGTAAGACAGTTTAAGTTCCCGGAAACTTTTTCTATCGGCGAGCTCACTTATTTAGATAAGTTTGGAAACTTTCGTCAGGGCGTGCCTGCGCGAGGCTTTGTAGAGATTCCTTTGCTGTCTGAGATTCGGTTGAAAGTGCGTCAAGACAACCTGAGAAAACATCCAGATTTATTGAAAGCATTTGGGGATTACGACGTAAATTGTTTGCACCTCGAAAAGTCAAAAGCAGCAGTCACACATAACCTAGATCTGGAGCTGGACGCTGCTCTTGCTTACTGCTCGCGTTGGAAAGCCTTCAATAACCTCAATATTTTTGATACTTCAATAAGTGATATTGGTCTGGGTTGTGTCAAAGAGTGTCCAAACTTAGTCAGCTTAGAGCTCATCAACACCAAATGTACAGCTGCAGGGGTCAGACAGCTGAAGTGCTTTCCGAATCTAGCGACGATTGGTATTTCCGGAATTAAGGGAGGAAAGTCTCTCATTCCAGATCTGATCAAGAGCAAGATAATAAACAGCTTCGGTGTAGGTGATTTAGACATTACTGACGAAGACGTTCGTCGGATAAGTCAGGCTAAGTCTCTCGTTGTGTTGGTTTTGAGGCAGAATATGCGAGTTACGGATAAGTCAATCGAGTATCTCAAGCAGTTGCCGAAACTGAATACGCTTTTTGTTGACTCGACCTCTGTTTCTCCGAAATCAATGGAGGCTCTTGCATCACTGAAGAATCTGGAAGTCCTGACTGTAAATGGAGATCTCTGGACGCAGGATGATTTACGAAGACTTCAGGCAATGAAACCGCAATTGAAAAGACTGGAAGCATCCGCTCGTTCTAGAGAAAAGAAAGAGAAAGACGACAACTGAAGCGCTGGCCCATACGCATATATATTGAATTGAAAAACGCTTTCCATTGGTCTTGGATTCTAAAATCGATTGGCGTGAAAGGTCCGAATGCCTCAACCCGACTGCAATATCGACTTTATTAAATCCGGACTGAAGCCCGGCTTGAATTTTCGGGCGGACTGCAAGTCCAGTTTTGCAGGAGTTGAAAACCAAGTGATACTGCCAGATGTTCTTGCTATCTTCAGAACCCAAAAATTGAAAAACGGTTGCAAAGTCGTCCTCTAGTCACCTGATATGGTGCGCGGTTCCTTTGCTTGTAAATGCCGCAATCGATGACTGGAAACGCGTTTAGAGAGATTTGGATAAACATTAACGGTAGTCAAGTGTAAGATTTTATCTTCGACTTTGTGACGTCATATGCGGTGCTCAGTTATGATCTGCGACGGTTCAATCGTCGAAAACACTCTTTCCCACTTTTGGGGTCCTGTTCCATGGGCGCCAGTACTGGCATACTTTTAATTGACTTTCTTGTCAGGCCGCTCTTGAGGTTTAGCTTCAAGTTCTACGTAGTCGGCTTCATCATCTTGTTTCTTGTTTACGGATACATCGCCTATCAGGCATTGAAGAGCTCGTATCTGTCCGACCAGAATACCTGGTAGTCAATTACTCTAGTTTTGATTTATTATTTGGCGCGCGTTTGCTGCTTTAGCATTCAAAGTGTTGCCGTTGAAATTTGTACCCGCCACCACTTGTGGTGCTACTGCTCGTTGGTTGAGTACTCCGACCAACTCTTGCGCAAAGACACGTGCACGTTCGTGCATCAGCGCTTGTTGCTCTGGTGAATAGCCGTTGTACGCACCATAACCACCATACTGCGAAACTGCTGGTTGCGCATTCGGAATGAAATTTTGAATGACTGGTGGTTGAGCCGGTTGGCTGCTTTGTTGTGTAGGCTGTTGTTGTGTCGTTGTGTTGTCGATAATTAGAGGACAATCCGGAACGAATCCTACTCCGCCATAAAAGCCGTATGGATAAGCACCGCTATAAGGATAGTGGTGATTGTAGGCATAGTCTGCTGCTCCTGCCGCTTCGTAAGGGTGATTTGCTGCCCATCCACGGTTACCGTTGAAATTGTTAGTGACGTTATTGTTGTTGTCGTTGTCGTGATTGCCGTTGTTGTCGTTGTTGCCGCCATTGTTGGTGTGATTGCCATTATTGTCTGGTGAATTCGGGCGATCCGGCTGATTGGAGGTGGACTTGCCACCGTTGTTTGGACGATCCATTCCACCGTTCATGCCGCGATTTCCGTCCAAGCGATCTCCTTGTCCGCCAAAATCGGATCTTCCTTCTGCGTGAGTTGATGATGAAAAACCACCATTGAAACCATGTACACCCATTCCGCCGAATCCGTGAGAGCCTCCGAATCCGCCTCCAAACCCACCACCAAATCCACCGCCTCGGGCGAACGCAGGTTGACCCAGCATAATCATTGCGACCGCTGCCAGCACCAGAGCTTTGTTTTCTTTAGCGTTCATGACCTCTATCCTCCTCAAATCACCCCTCGGTCTATCTGCTGATACACCGGACTTCGCCAACGGTTTCGCCTGTCAAGATTAAATCGTGTAATGCTCACAGGCTCAGGAAAAATCGTAGAAGGACCTGCAAAAGGCACTAATCTTTCCCGCGTGATGTTGTAAAGCAATCCAAAGCCCGGGGCTATAGATAACTAAGCTAAGCCTTCCAATCAGTCACTATCTGAAATAATCAGCCTCATAACTATTGAACGCATTCTCGAGGAGATGGATGTGAAGGCGACCCTGTTGAATAAGTTTGCGTTGACTGTACTGCTGATTTTCTTGGTTTTGAGCCTGCCGGCTTTGGCGCAAGCACCAATACAGTCGCCTTCGGTGGCTCCTCAACCCGCACCTCAGTATGCGCCGACTCCAGGTCCTTCCTCTCAATCAGCCCAATCTGCCGCACCTGTTCAAAGTCCAGCAGCTGCAGCAGGCGCCGGGTCCGGCGCACAGCCCCTTCAGACTCCTTCTCTAATGCCTCAATCAACAGCTGCAAGTGCCTCGGCCGCGCCTTTGGGCACACCAGCACCAGTGAAACAGCCTGTTAAAGCGGTGCAAAAAGATTTGACGGATAAACTGACGATGTTCAAAGGCTTGCGTGTTGTCTTTCCGATTATCCAAGGTGTTGACACTCGCTGGCAGAGAATCGGTGACTATTCATTTGTTGCCGACGTTGAGTTCAATGATGCCTCCGGTTATAGCTTCAGATGGCACATGACGCATCCCGCAAAAGGCGAAGGGACGCGCGCGACTGAAATGCACGACGTCAATACTTCACGTCGTGTCAGCCTCTTTTATCCTGAACACCAGAACTGCACTCTTGTTGGTTACACAAACATTTTGCGCGTGTCGGACGCTGTATATAACTCGCTGAAACGTGGTGAAGTGAGTGATTTCGAGTTGGATGGACCAGACACTCCCCTCAAGTACAACCGTGAAGTCTTCCCACTCGCGCACACTATTCGCGCATTGAATATCGAACCTGCAGATCTGTTCATCAATGATCATTTGGTCTCCGTTCGCACCATTCATGCGCAAACAGATAATCATTGGCAGTACTGGATTTTGGACAATCCCAGGTTTCCACTGATGGTCCGAGGACAGGGACCATTTCTGTGGAATTTGGTTCAGCTCAGACATCCGAAATTGGAAGGCTTGCTCAAAGACCAGAGTGTAGATCCTGATTCTGAAGCGCGCCGCATTATCAAGTCGCTTGAAGATACCGGCGAAGCAACGACGAGAGCAATTTTGTTCGACTTCGATAAATCAAATATCCGTCAGGTATCCAAGCCGATTTTGAACAAGCTGGCGGTCTATTTGGAACAACATCCAAAGCTGCGCCTTGGCGTTGAAGGACACACTGATATCATCGGCGGCATGGACTACAATATCAAGTTGTCCCAAAGGCGCGCTAATGCAGTCAAAGCCTACCTTGTAAATGTCGGCATTGCTTCCGGTCGATTGAAACCTGCCGGATTCGGCTATACCAAGCCGGTTGCGGACAATTCGACTGCAATGGGTCGACAATTGAATCGCCGTGTAGTGTTCAGAAAACTATAGTCAAAGTTTGCTTGAACCTGTATCTAATTTAGCGCCAATTATGTAGCGCGCACTGTGCTGCATACCAACCGGGCATTCCATGCACACCTCCACCTGGAGGAGTTGATGAGGAACACAAATACAGACCAGGAATTGGTGTCGAATACGGTATCGCTCGAATATTCGGTCTGGTGAACATTTGTCCGAGATTGAGCGCGCCTCCGTTGATGTCTCCGCCGATGTGATTGGCATTCTTCTCCTGCATCGCCATTGGAGGCAGTATGCTGCGTTGTAGAACGATTTTGCGAAAACCGGGAGCCACTCGCTCTATCTGTTCTTCCATACGTTCAGTCATGTCGAATGTGGAACCGTTCGGAACGTGAGAATAGCCCCAGAGCGTATGCTTGCCTTGTGGTGCTCTTGTCGGGTCGAAAAGGCTTGTTTGCGCCAATAGAACATAAGGTCGCTCAGGATGTTCACCCCTCACAACTTGTGCTTCTGCGCTGGCAATTTCTTCCATGGTCCCGCCAATATGAATCGTTCCCGACTTGCAGACGGCTTCATTTTTCCAGGGCACTGGCGCATCCAGAGCCCAATCTACTTTAAATGAACCAGGTCCATAATTAAAACGAGATAGTTGTTGTTTGAAGAGCGCAGGCAGTTTATCGCCCGCGATTTTCAGCAATTGCCGTGGTGTGATGTCACACAAAACCAGCTTGGACTGAGGCAAATCGTCGAGTGATTCAACCTCGCATTCGGAAACAATCTCGCCGCCAAGCGAATGAAAATGTGCAACAAGTGCATCGGTCAAACCTTGCGCACCACCTTCAGGAAAAGGCCAGCCCACGCAATGACCGGCTATGGAAAGAACCAATCCGAATGCGGCAGAAGCGGGATCCTCCATGCGCAACGCACTGTGAGCGGCAACACCAGTAAATAATGCTCTCGCCTTTCTTCCTCTGAATTTTCGTTCTACAAGCGTTCTTGCAGACATCAAGGCTTTCATACCGAAATGTGCCAGTCCGAACGGATGCTTCAGCATATGCGGTGGTTTCAAAAGGACGGATGAAAGCTCGTCCCAATCAGGGTTCAAACCGCCAAAAAGCTTTCTATAAGCAGCGGAATCTTCTTCCAAGAATGCGGCTGTTTTCTCAATGCTTCGATGGAATATAACAGCAGTGCCGTCATCAAAAGGATGTGCAAAAGGAAATTCCGGATGGATCCATTTGAGTCCGTATTTTTCCAGAGGAAGCGTGCGGAAGAACGGCGAGCCGATTGCCAGTGGATAAACGGACGAGCAGATGTCGTGTTTGAACCCCGGCAGTGTAAGCGGCAGAGTGCGGCACGCACCACCGATTGTTGATTTTGCTTCAACAATCAGAACGGACATTCCGGAAGCGGCAAGTGTAATACCAGCCGACAGTCCATTGGCTCCCGAACCTATAACTACTGCGTCATAAGATGATTTCCCGGCACGTTCTTTGATGTTGGCAGTCATCTAGTGCCTTTGGAAAATCCTGCTTGTAAAAGGAACTACTCGATGCCGAGAAAGCCTTTGATTTTTTCAGCCGGCGAAGCTTTGGGACGGTAAAACTCGCCTGTCCAGCCCATCGGAGAGGCGCTGGCACTGTCTAAAGATTGGCTGCTGCCTGCCATTTCCAATATGGCGGCAAGGACGCTCTTGGCTGAATCAGCTGCGCTCTTATCTTGCTTCAGCGTAGGAAGTTCGTAACTTGAAGTACCTGGTTTCAGTTTTCCGACAAAACGTCCGTATTCTTCGTTAACGCTAATCAGGGGCAGGCTGAGCATGTCTGACTTGTTGGCTGATGCAACTTGAGCGAGGATTTGGCGAGTTTCAATTGCATCCCAGCAAAATACTTGCTTGCGATCGACCAGCTGTTTGATCTCAGCGATCGCATCATCATACTTGCGCGCATTCATGAGCACGGAATAGTCGATGCCATGACCTTCGATGGCATCGCGAGCAGAAAATTCACTCGTTTTTATCAAAGTCTCCAACAGGACTTTTCCTGAATGCCCGATTAGAGCAAGCGAGACGAGCTTCTGCGCGCCGCCGTCAGCCACAATGTCAGTGGAACGCAGTGAGAGTATTACCCACTCTGTCGAGTCAGCAGCGAAACGAGCCCAAATAATCGAACGGTTGCGGTCTTTTGGATTGGGGTGAACTGACCCTGTGTGTTTATCTTGCATGGGAAGTTTTGTCGGTTGGAGTAGAGTCGACTGATAGTCAAATTCTAGCCGCCGCATAGAAGCGTGAAATTAACGCCATGACATTCAGATGGGGCTGTGCAGGTTTGCATAAATGAAAAGAATTCTAAGCAATCAATTTCAGGACATAGCGAATCAGCACAAGCAAGAGGAAAGTCGCAGTCAAAATCTCCAGCAGGCGAATCTTCGAACCTTCTTTCTTCAAGCGGCTAGGCAAATCAATCACCGCCCACAGGAAGAAGCAAAAAGCAGCCAGTCCTCCGACCAGGAAATAACCTGCATCTTTGACAAGAAAGGGATCGCCTTCATTCTTCATGCGCACAAGATAGAGGCGATGCGGCATTTGTCGATCGCCTGACGCCTTGTCCTTCAGGGCTGCCTGTGCCTTTTGAGTGAATCGATCTTCTCCGTTGTCGAGATAGATGAAAGTGTGCTCTTTGGGGTTGGAACCAGGCAAGACTCGAGCCTCACGGTCAAAGCCATGTATATAGAAATCGCGAGATTTGAAACCATCGACAGATTTATCGGTGCCGAATGTGGTCAGGCATTTGATCGAACACGGCTCGGGCTTAGTCTCATCGACCCACATTGCGCCTGTGCCCAAATAGTCCAGCACTTTCTTGTTCGTATCGGCGCCGCCGAAAATGTAAGAAAGTCCCACGTCGAGCGAGACTGACTGAAGATAGATCGGCTCTGCTCGTCCCGTGACCGGGTTTACCCACTTAGCGACGAGCTGGGTTTTCCAGCGCTCGGCGTTGGATGGATAAGTGCCTTTCACCTTGAAATAGTTCTGGGCAAAATCGACAATGCGCATCATGCCATCCAGAACACGCCATTCTACGGCTGTCTCGGCGTATAGCTTGCCGGCGTCCACTCCTACTAGCTGATCGTCGACAAACTGATACCACCTTTCGCGAGGCGTAAAATAGCCTTCGATGACCTTTTGAGCATCCAGTAAACCGTTGGTAATCAGGACATACGGCACTTTCGCTTCAGCGCCGTTGATCTTCATCTTCACTTCCTTGTCGTTCAAAATTGAGACGCTGACGGTCTTGTCGAGAGATGAGTATGTCGTTCCGACCCGTCCATAAACTTCTGCGTCTGACTTAACCCCTTTGGTGGCGCTGTTTTTCACCAGCGTTTGCATCCACAATGAAGCACCGACTAAGAGTAAAAGTGAGCAAATAGCAGGGATGATGATATGTCCCCAGCGCCCCAGAGTTTTGAGCATGCGAACTTTGAAGGTCGCACGAGTCTTCGGACCGGTCGTGCCGGACTCGTCGGGCATTGCCTCCAATTCGAGTTCGAGCTCTTTTGTTGCTTTAAAAGTATCGCGCTTGCGAAATCCATCGGCGCCGCCGTAGCCGGCCTGTTGGGCAAAATCGATGCGCTCTCCGGCCGTCGGTCTGGCCCGTCTTTCCAGCCAGCCTGCATATCCGTCTCTAAAACGCTTGGTCAGCGGATCCCCGGTTCCCAATCCCTCTTCGGCATTTTGAACGGCGCGGGCATACATTTGTCCCGCTTCATCGGAGCGTCCGAGCAGCTCATAAGCGGTGGCCAACCTGTAGGAAATAACGATAATGTCCGGGTCGTGCCTGCCCAGCATTTTTTCGCCAAGAACAAGCAGTTTTTCGAAAACAGGAGCAGCTCTTTCGAAGTCATCAAGAGCACAATAGACCTCGCTCAGCTTCTGTAGGCAATTGGCCATATCAGGGTCGAGAGAGCCCTGAGGGGTTTCCAATAGCCCGATTGCTCTGATTAGAAGTGATTCAGCATCGGCAAAGCGCTGCTCGGATACGGCTTTGTCCGCATCCGCCATCAAGACCTGGACCTCATCTGGTCCCCAATCTAGATTGTCGATATCCATGCCACCAGGCTTTTCTTCGCGCCTTTGATATTTGATCCCGATTTCAATTCTATACGAGTGCTCATCTACTTTTACTGCTTGACCATTGCTAAGTGTTCTTCTAATGCTTATTTGCTTATGCTTTTTTGGTGCGGCTATAATTTGTGCGATGATGGGCGGCAAATTGAGTCCGTATTATTTTGACGCCGATTTTCGGTCAATTTTTATCGCCGTGGCGGTGATCGTCTGCGTGGTTCTTTCACCTCAAGTTTTCGCGGCTGGTCCGTCAGATTTGAATAGTCTCGAAAACCGTTTTTTCGAGCACACATATCCGCAGGACACTACCGAAGACAGGTTGACCAGACTGGAGAAAATGGTATTCGGTGAGGCGCGCACCGGCGACGATCAGTCGCGCCTTCAACAGTTGATGAATGCGGTACCGGCGCAGCAAACAACCGATAATTCCACTCAATCTCAAACTGCAAGCCAGACCGGGCCAGACGGTCAATCAAATCAATCTCAAGCAAGTAACAATGGTTCGCAATCCGGCGGTCAAAGCGATGACTCTGACACAGCCAGCGGAACTGATTATCCGAGAGTCACTGAGCTGGAAAAGGTCTTATTGGGGAAAACGTATCAAGGCGAACCCATTAAACATAGACTCGACCAATTGGAATTGAAGTCTTTCGGAAAAACACATTCGAACGAAGATCTAGCTGATCGTGTCGACAGAATTGCTCAGTATGCAGACAAGAAATTCAATGGCAATCAAAACTCGGCGTTTTATCAAAGTGAGCCGAGAAACGGAAGTATCGAACAAAAAGTTGCCTGGCTGGAAACACAGATAGAAGGACAAGCTTTTCCGCAGAAGCCGATGATCGAAAGGTTGCGACCGCTGGAGAAAGCAATGTTTCCTACCGATCCCACAGACATTCACGCTTCCATTCCGGAGCAAGTGAACATGCTCATGAGCGCAGTCGAGTTGCTTCACAAACAGCAGACAGGGCAGGCCTCGGGAGATCAGGAACTGAATATCGCACCGCTCATACAGAACCCGCAGCAACAACAGCAGATGCAAATGGCTCAGCAAGCTCAGACTGGTTACGCCAGACACAATAACTACAACTCGGATTTGCAGCGCGAATTTGAAGAAGACAACGGGCCCGCCCCCGTTCAATCCACTTCTCCGAACTACTCAGCTAACTATCGACCGCAACAAGCTTACGGGCAGGGGCAGCCGTCATATACTCAGTCGCAAGGATATGGCAGTCAGCAGCCGGCTTACACCCAACAGCCCAACTACAATCAACAAACACAAGCGACTAACAACGCTCAAAAAAGTCATGGTCATCCATTTTTTCGTGGATTGGCCAAGGCGCTTGGTGAAGTCGGCTCTATGGTCGGAGCCGGTATGATGCAAGGCGGTATGTACGGAGGCTATGGTGGCTACGGCAACTATGGCTACGGTGGAGTACCCGGTGGCGCAGTTTTTGGGTTTCCATAAACAGAAGAGAATTTCCGGCACAGTCCGGCACATATGAATGCCGATAACATCACCAGCGATATCACGAGCGATCGACCGCCGCCGCATTCGCCCGACACCTTAGGTGAAAAGACACTGACGAAAGTGGCTAATCGCCTGATTCCGTATATGTTTTCGCTCTACATACTTTCCTATCTGGATCGCATTAATGTGTCTTTTGCAGGGCTGCAGATGTACACAGATTTGAAAATGACCGACGAAGATTTTGGATTTGGCCTTGCGATATTTTTCATCGGATATTTTCTCTTTGGTGCGCCGGGTAACATTGCAATGGAAAAACTCGGCGCGCGCAAGTGGATTTCAGGCATCATGGTTGTTTGGGGCGTGATTACTATGGCGCTCGCCCTGGCCAATTCCATTCATTTGTTTTATATTTTGCGTTTTTTCTTGGGTGCCGCGGAGGCAGGATTTTTCCCTGGGAT
>JYMV01012237.1_pt1 | contig 16253 bp, 14 predicted proteins | sample 338911 | NCBI WGS metagenome assembly JYMV01 (sample SAMN03354496, study PRJNA234377) | hydrothermal vent metagenome | biome: Deep sea; feature: Hydrothermal plumes at the Eastern Lau Spreading Center, Western Pacific Ocean; material: Seawater | place: Tonga | collected 2009 | depth 2000 m m
ATCACTCATTGCATAAAAGTACCGGATTCCTGCCTTATCGCCCCAAAGCTAACTTTCCTGTAGAACTTGAAAAACTTCTTACGGAATGCACGCCTTATTATGAGAAACTACTTACCAAATCAATTCGAATCAGCGGTGAAAAATTATGAAGTTACCGGACCCACGTAATACCAATATTCTCATTTATATTAATGGGGTGTTACTACCCAGAGAGGAAGCCAAGGTTTCTGTCTTTGATAGCGCAGTACAAGGTGGTGATGCTGTTTGGGAGGGATTAAGAGTATACAAAGGACGTATAGCTGCATTAAATGATCATCTTATCAGACTCCAGAATTCGGCTAAAGCACTCGCATTTAAATCCATACCTTCGTCGGACGATATCCGCAAAGCCATATTCCTCACTCTCGAAGCTAACGGCATGTGGGATGAAACTCATATTAGATTAACCCTCACCCGAGGTGAAAAAATTACTTCGGGAATGAATCCTAAACTTAACCAACTGGGTTGTACGCTCATAGTTCTGGCTGAGTGGAAACCTCCGGTTTATTCAAATAATGGCATAAGAGTAATAACGTCATCAATAAGAAGAAATTCCCCTCAACACTTAGATTCAAAAATTCATCACAATAACCTTTTAAATAATATCCTTGCAGTAATAGAAGCCAATACAGCTAATGTTGATAGTGCGGTCATGTTAGATATTAATGGGTTTATTTCTGAAACCAATGACACCAATATTTTCTTAGTTCGTGATAATAAAATATTGACCCCTACTACAGAGACAAATGATTCTAGAAATAGCAGACAAAGAAGGGGTAACTACTCAAGAAAAGAATCTTTCTAATACAGATCTCTATTCGGCTGATGAAGTATTCACCTCAGGCACCATGGGAGAAATCACACCTGTTCTAGAAGCGGATGGAAGAAAAATTGGAGAAGGTGTAGCTGGATCAATGACCAAGAGGATCCAAAAATTACATGCTGAATACGCATATGAAAATGGGGAACAAGTCCCTTTTAAAAAACCCAAGAAAAAGGGTAGATAAAACTAGATATTTGGAATTATATCTTTTCCAACCCTCTCTATTACATCGTATCTAGTATCAAAATTAGGTAAAATCATCACTTGGTCTAGACCTGAATCTGATAATTGGTGCAACCTCTCCAGTAGTTCCTCTTGCGTTCCAATCATATTAGATGCTGCCAATACTTTAGGAGTAAGAAATTTCTCTTCTTCTGGTAGAACCCAGCAATTGTGGCCTTCATGTATTCTTTGATGACGTCTTTCTTCTGGAAAAGATTCTAAAAGAGCAGTGTAGTCTTCCCATATCTCAGTTAAAGCATTATTGGGCTGATGACCAAAATTTCTATATTGATCGTAACTGTAATGCACAGCTGCCATAGCCATGGCACCACATTCAGATTTAACCCGATCAGAATCAACGGCTTCGCCTTCTTCTAACACCACCATTGAGGTTAAGGCAGTTGTGTAATAATTTTTTTTAGGTTCTAGGGAACGGTTTATTTCTCTGGCACCTTCTTGAATCAAATGCCACATTCCGCTTACCGTCTCTGGAGTGTTGACTCCCAAAATAGCTCCATCCCCATATTTACCAGCTAAAGCTAATGATTTGGGACCAAACCCTGAGATATAGAGTGGAATGGGGTCTTTGAAGTTTACAAATCCTTTATCTGGCATGATGTGTTTGATTGGAATTGATTTATCTCCTGCCTGAAGATCACCCTCTTCTCCTCTCAATAAAGGGACTAAAGTTTTTAAGTACTGTTCAAATTGTTTTATGCGATGAGGTGGCAATCCCATTACCCTCATTGCTGTGTTACCAGCTCCAACCCCAAAAAAAGTTCTTCCTGGAGCTAAAGCATTTATGGTTGCAATGCCTGCTGCATTAACCGGAGCTGGACGTGTACCAGTTATTGCTACTCCTGTTCCAAGTTTAATTTTATTAGTTTGTGTTGCTGCCAAAGCTAATGTGGCATAACAATCTGACCACAACATTTGTGAGTCTGCTAGCCAAGCGTGTGTGTATCCCAATTCTTCTGCACGAACAACATAGTCAATATCTCCAATATGTGAAGCGACACAAATACCTAAATCCATAACTCTCCTCCTATAATCTTAAGTAATAGCTGGGGCGGCTGAACCTACGACTTCTTCTCTTAATTCCCTCTTCAAAACCTTACCAGTTGCATTTCGAGGCAGTAAATCTACGAACACTATACTTTGAGGAACTTTAAATTTAGCCAGGTTTTTTAAACAGTGCTCAATGATGTCTTTTTCTTCTATCTTTTGACCTTCTTTAAGAGAGATAAAAACTTTACCGGTCTCGCCCCATCTTTCGTCTGGTACTCCAATTACTGCTGCCTCTGCTATCTGAGGCAACTGATAAATAACATTTTCGACTTCAGCAGGGTAAACGTTTTCTCCTCCAGAAATATACATATCTTTCCAACGATCCACTATATAGACAAAGCCTTCGTCATCAAATCTTGCGGCATCACCAGTTTTTAACCAGCCATCTTCAAACGAATCTTCGGTTGCTTCTGGGTTATTCCAATAACCGGGAGTTACATTTGGACCCCTGATATAGAGCTCTCCCACTTTGCCCCAAGGAAGTTCATTACCTTCATCATCGACTACTTTAATTTCAGTATGCATAAGTGGTTTACCAGCGGAGCCTAATTTTCTTTCAGCATCAGCAGCATCTAGTCCTACACCCCCAGGACTTGTTTCTGTCATTCCCCAACCCTGAATCATAGACACGCCTCTTCCTGACCAAGTCTTTAAAATTGCTTCAGCACAAGGAGCGCCTCCAATACCTGCAATTTTAAGATAAGAGAGATCAGTACTTTCAAATTCAGGATGATTCATCATAAATTGGTATGGTGCAGGCACTGCAAAGAAGTGGGAAACTTTGTATTCTGAATTTCCAAGAATGGATAAGGCCAATCCAGGATCGAACTCCTTTATGAGGATTAGTTCGCCACCAGCATGAAGCACCGGATTGGCATAACAGTTCATGCCGCCGGTATGAAATAAGGGCAAGACTACCAACTGGACAGTTTCCGGACTAACAAGAGCAGGAGCTGCCAAATTAATGCAGTTATAAAGTTGCATTCTGTGGTTAATCATTGCCCCTTTAGGATGCCCTGTGGTTCCGGAGGTATACATAATCATGATTAAATCATCATGGTTGGTTGGAATACTTTCATAATTGCCGTCTGATTCGTTAAGAGCACTTTCGTATTGACTTGAAATATCTTGATTATCAATCTGTAAAGAGTCTTTTATCTGGCAATCCTTTTGAAGTTCTAAGGCTATATCCAAAAAAGCTGCTTCATAAACTAATACGCAAGGAGAACTGTCATTTAGGATATATTCAAGTTCAGGCTTGGTTAATCTCCAATTGAGTGGTAGCTCTATGGCACCTATTTTTGCGCAAGCAAACTCCAGTTCAAAAAATTCAGCACAGTTATGAGATAAGATGGCAACTCTGTCCCCCTTGCCTACTCCATTCTTTTGCAGCCACTCAGCTAATTTATTAGACCTAATATCCAATTCAGAATAGGTTAGCTCTTTATTAACACTTAGATCTCTTATAGCAATTTTATTAGGGCGAACATTTGCATGATAAGCAGACCAATCATAATAGTTGACTGTCATATTTTTATCCTTAAAAAACCATAACCATTACAATGTAAAAGACTATGACCACTCCCCAAATTCCAGCCAAAAGCCCTAATCTAGTCCCTATTTTTTCACCTTTAGAGAACTGCCATAAAAGAAACAGAACAGTGATGAAGAATAAATATACTATTACACCTAACAAGAGCTACTCTCCTTATAATTTTATTAAGAGAACATATCATTAAGTTGAACAAAATAAAAACTCAAAATCTTATCCGACTACTAAAACATGCGCCATAAAGTATCAAAAAGAAAGAAAAGGCTTAGGAGAATTAAGAAACCTAGTTCCCGCATAGTTGGAGTTCTTCAAAAGACAAAAAGTAACAAATACCGAGTAAAAAATGTTTCTACTGAAGAGTCTTACAAGATATCAGTAAGAGAATTACGCAAAGCATTTGTGGGTGATAAGGTCCAATGCTCACTATCTCCAAAGGGTTGGGTACAAATAGAGAAGGTCTTGGAATCTAACACTTCTGTGTTCATTGGTAAGCTAGAAAAATTTGGTAAAGGATATAAAGCTTTGCCCCTGGATTCAGGTAGATACAATTATGTAAATATCAGCGGAAACATTCCTACTTCCTTAAAAACTTCTAACCTGGCAAAGGTTAAAGTCACCCAACAACCTACGCCTAATTCTTCAGCTAAAGGATACATTGAAGAGATGCTGGATTCTTCACATCCAGAAACTGCAGCAAATGAAATTGCTATCTCTCGTTTTAATCTTAGGCACAAGTGGAACAGGAATATAGTTAATGAGTTAAAAAATATTCAAAGGTCTGATCTCCCAAAATCTAACACCAGGATAGATTTGTCTACACTTCCATTTGTAACTATTGATGGAAAAAATGCTCAAGACTTTGATGATGCCGTATACGCTGAAACAACCAATGCAGGAGGCTTTAATCTATATGTAGCCATTGCGGATGTAAGTCATTATATTGAGGTTGATAGCTTTACAGACCTTGAGGCAAGAAATAGGGGTACTTCTATTTACTTCACTAATAAAGTACTGCCGATGTTGCCAGGAGAAATAAGCAATAAATTGTGCTCTTTAAGGCCCAAGGAAAAAAAAGCATGTTTAGTTTGTAGAGCTGAACTAGATAATAAAGGAAAGTTAAAAGAGGCTTACTTCTTCGAGGCAATTATCGAATCGAAAGCCAGGCTCACTTATGAAGAGACCGGCAATTATTTTGAAAAAGATGATTACCCTAGCCATCTTTCAACTTGCCTTGAACCACTTAAGAAAATTTATGATTTGTTAAAGAAACAGAAAATCTCAAGATATGCTTTAGAACTTGAAGTACCTGACTATTTCCCAAAAATAAAAAATGGTGAAATTCAACGATTTATTAGAAGCCAAAGAAACGTTGCTCATCAAGTGATTGAAGAATGTATGTTGTTGGCAAACATTTGTGCTGCACAGCTTCTCTTTAAGTCTCAAATCCCTTCTATTTACCGGATTCATCCCAAACCGGATGCTATTCGCATCAACCAACTTGAGCTATTCGCTAGATCAAGAAAGATCAATATAAAAATTCGACCTGAAGGCAAAGTGGAAGATTTTTATAACTTAATTGAACTGACTTCTAACAGAAAAGATGTAGAGGCCATTCATATGCAAATTCTTCAATCTTTTAATCTGGCATCTTACAGTGATGAATCGTCTGGGCACTTTGCTTTGGCCTATGAGTCTTACACGCACTTCACCTCGCCTATACGCAGGTATCCAGACTTAATGGTGCATAGGGCTATCAAACAACTTTTAAAGCAAAGTCTTAAAAAAGAACTAAAAATAAGTGAAATTCAAAAAACTAAAATAATTGAGACAGACTATCCTTTTAAACAAGAAGAAGTAAAAGAGATAGCAGAACAGTCATCCATTAAAGATCGCGAAGCTGAGATGGCAACTAGAGATGCTATGAATACTCTTAAATGCGAATTGGCACTTAAACACAGACAAAAAACTTTTAAGGGAAGAATCATGGGCATTACTAATTTTGGTATATTTATTCTTCTACAAGATTTAGGCATTGAGGGACTATGTCATATAAAAAATCTTCCAAATAATGACTACTTTGTGTTTGACCAAATTACAAAAAGTTTAGTAGGAAAATCTTCCGGAAAAGGATACTTTCTAGGAGATATAGTCTCAGCTAGAATCAAAGATGTTGATGTCTCCTTACAAAGGATAGATTTGGATATTACTAGATGAGAATTGAAGAAGATAAAGAAATTATTTGCGGCATTAATATTATAGAAGCCGTCTTAAATTCAAGACCAAAAAGTGCAAAAGTTCTTTTTATTTTAGATTCAAAATCAAACTCTAGATTAAAAAATATATCTTCAAAGGCGCAATCTTGTGGAGTTGAGACTACTGTAAAAACCAAAGATTTCTTTTCAACTTATTGTAAAGATCAGAACCATCAAGGATTGGCGCTATTATGTAATAAAAGAATAGAAGAAAATGAGTCCTTACTTGATAAGTTGCTTAATAAAGAATCTCTCCTTTTATTAATTCTCGATCACATGACTGACCCTCAGAATGTTGGAGCATGCTTAAGAAGTGCTGCTGCTGCAAATGTGGATGCAGTAATTGTTCCCAAAAATAGATCCTGTCACCTCTCTCCAACAGTAAGAAAAGTTTCTTCAGGTGGGTCTGAACTTGTTCCTTTTATAGTTGTCACAAATTTAGTAAGAACTATAAAAAAAATGAAATTGTCTGGGGTGAATATTGTAGGTGCTGAGAAGAATGGAAAAGAGGACTATAAAGATATAGTTTTTGGGAAAAAGAATGCCTTGGTCATAGGCTCGGAAGATAAAGGGCTCAAGAAATTGACGTCCGAGAATTGTGATAGTTTGATCAGAATTGATTTGCCTGGAAATGTGGAAAGCTTAAATGCATCCGTTGCCTGTGGCATTTTATTATTTGAATTTGTTAGGAAAATTTAAAATTTTATTTAGAATACCTCGATGCTGGCACAAAGAACCCTAACAAATTCCATAAAAGCGTTCGGAGTTGGTCTTCACAGTGGTGATCCTATCTCTTTGGAACTCAAACCAGCTCCTCCAGATACAGGGATTATTTTCAGAAGAACTGATTTGGATCCGCCTGTTGAAATAAAAGCCAGAGCTGAGAACGTTGGGGATACAACTCTTAGTACCACTCTTTGTAATGAAGATGTGCAAATATCTACTGTAGAGCACTTACTTTCAGCTCTGGCCGGATTAGGTATTGATAATGCCTATGTTGAAGTAAATGCTTCTGAGATACCTATTATGGATGGAAGCGCTGGACCTTTTGTTTTTTTAATTCAATCTGCTGGAATAGATGAGCAACAAAAACCCAAAAAATTTATTCGTATCAAAGAGAAAGTGAGAGTTGAATTTAATGACGCGTGGGCTGAAGTTTCTCCTTTTGAAGGCTTCAAAGTAACTTTCACCATGATATATGACCATCCAGTCCATAAAAAATATACTAATGTTGCTTCTATTAATTTTAATAGCACCTCTTTTGTTAAAGAAGTTTCAAGGGCAAGAACTTTTGGTCTAATGAAAGATATGGAAATGTTGAATGAAGAGAATTTAGCCTTAGGAGCTAGCATGAAAAATGCCATAGCAATTGGAGATGATGCAATCCTCAATGAAGAAGGTATAAGGTTTGAAGATGAGATGGTTAAACATAAAATCCTGGATGTAATCGGAGACCTCTATTTATTAGGTCATAACTTGGTAGGATCTTTTGAAGGCTATAAATCTGGTCATACGGTTAATAATGCCCTTTTAAGAGAACTTATCTCTCGGCCTGAAGCTTGGGAAATACTTTCCTACGATGACCCACAAAGCTCACCAATAACCTATTTAGACCCCATAATAGACCCTAGTCTTGGATAATTTCTGACTCTTATTCAGAAAATAATCCTTACAAATTGATAGAATTCGCCTGACAGGTTAATGCAATGAATATTTTTGCGAAAATTTTTGGCTCTAAGAATGCAAAACAGCTTAAGAAGATTGAGCCTTTCATTAAATCCATTAACAGGTTAGAAGAGAAATTTTCTAAACTTAGTGATTCAGAACTCAAAGAATTGAGAGAAGAATTCATTCAGAAGCATGAAAAGGGTGAGAGTCTTGATAATTTACTTTCTGAGGCTTTTGCTGCAACTCGAGAAGTAGCAAAAAGGAAACTTAATCTTAGACACTTTGATTGCCAATTACTGGGCGGCATAGCTTTACATAACTGCCAAATTGCAGAGATGGCGACCGGAGAGGGAAAAACTCTAGTGGCCACCCTTCCTGCTTACCTCAACTCTTTCACTGAGAGAAAAGTAGTATTAGTAACAGTAAATGATTATTTAGCTAAAAGAGATGCCGAATGGATGAAACCCATTTACGAAGGCCTGGGGATGAAGGTTAGTTTTGTGGTTTCAGGTCAGAGCATGGAAGAAAGAAAATCTGCTTATGAAGCCGACGTAATTTATGCAACTAACAATGAGCTGGGTTTTGATTTTTTAAGAAATAATATGGTTATAACTAAAGAAGAGAGAGTTATGACTGACTTTTATTTTGCCATTGTGGATGAAGTTGACTCTATCTTAATTGATGAAGCAAGAACCCCACTTGTAATTTCAGGAGCGGCAGAAGACACCTCTAAAATTTATAACCAGATTGCGAGATTCATCCCTGAACTAAAACAACAGGTGCTTTCTGAAGACAAAGAAGGTAATAAAGAAATAACTGAAGAAGGACATTTTTTAATTGATGAAAAATCCAGACAAGTAGAGTTAACTGAACTAGGACACGATCATGTGGAGAAGTTACTCCAATCAGCTGACATGCTGAACGATCAAAAGAGTCTTTATTCTTCTACAAACTTAAGACTTCTCCACTACATTCAGTCTTCACTAAGAGCTCATTTCCTATTTAAAAAAGATGTGGACTATTTGGTCCAAGAAAATCAGATAGTTCTTATTGATGAAAATACCGGTAGAGCTATGCCTGGGAGGCGACTTGGCGACGGTCTTCATCAAGCAATAGAACAGAAAGAAGGCGTCCCCATTCAGATGGAAAGTCAAACTCTGGCCTCCTGCACTTTTCAGAACTATTTTAGGCAATATGAAAAATTGTCTGGCATGACTGGCACTGCAATCACTGAATCTCAGGAATTTATGCAAATATACGGTCTTTCAGTTCTTGAAATCCCTACCAATCAACCAATGATCAGAGAAGATAATAATGATTTAGTTTATCTAACCGAAAAAGAAAAATTTGGAGCGGTTGTAAAAGAAATTGAAGAATACAGAAATAAAGGAAATCCTGTGCTGGTGGGAACTGCCTCTTTGGAAAGTTCAGAAGTTATTTCTAACCTACTCAAACAAAAAAATATAAACCATGAGGTTTTAAATGCTAAAAATCATGCGAGAGAAGCTGAAATAATAGCTCAAGCAGGACAATCTGGCGTTGTGACTATAGCAACGAATATGGCAGGAAGGGGTACAGACATAGTCTTAGGGGGCAACTGGGAGACTAAGCTTCAAAATCAAGAAGGTGAAAATAATACTTCTAAAGAAAATTTATTTTTAGATTGGCAGGAGGGAAATAAAAAAGTTATAGATTGTGGTGGTTTGCATGTTATAGGAACTGAGAGAAATGAATCAAGGAGGATAGATAATCAATTAAGAGGTAGATCTGGGAGGCAAGGAGATCCAGGTTCGTCAAGATTCTATCTCTCCTTAGAAGACTCTCTAATGAGAATTTTTGCCAGAGACCAAGTTAAAAACATGATGCAAGGTCTAGGATTGGAAGCTGGAGAATCGATAGAACATAGAATGCTTAGTGGGGCTATAGAAAGGGCCCAGAAACGAGTTGAAGGTAGAAATTTTGATATAAGAAAAATGTTGCTTGAGTATGATGACATGGCTAATGAACAGAGACAGATAATTTATTCTCAAAGAAACTCAGTGCTAGAATCCGAAGATATCAGCGAGTTACTAGACTCTATGAGACAAACAGTTATTGAAAATGAGGTTAGCACTTTCATTCCAGAACAATCTCCCGAACAGCAATGGGATATCAAAGGACTGGAAGCATCAATTAATCATAATTTTGGTTTGCAAATTCCTGTGAAAGATTGGTTAGAAAAGGATTCAAATTTGAATGAGCAAGACATCGCAGAAAAAATATACTCCGCTGCTACCGCTAGTTATAAAACCAAGGGAAACAGCATAGGCACCGTCATGAGGGACTTTGAAAAACAAATTCTTCTTCAAATAATTGATAATGCTTGGAAGGACCATTTAGGTTCAGTTGATTACCTAAGGCAAGGAATAGGACTGAGGGGCTATGGAAGTAGGAATCCAAAATTAGAATTTAGAAGGGAATCTTTTGGGTTGTTTGAAGAGTTACTTGAGAATATTAGAATAGAAGGAACAAGGTTCTTAGCTAGAGTCGAAATAGAGCTTGATGCTCCGGAAGAACTGGAAAGAATTCAAAAGTTAGGAAGAAAAAAGACTGTCGAGCATCAAAATTCAGAATCGGCCTTTACCTCTAAAGAAGTTGAAAACAGTACTCAGCAACAAAATCCAAACCAGCCTGAACAGGGTAATAGGAGGCTGAGAAGATACGAAGCCAAGATGGCTAGAAAAAAAGAAAACAAGTAATAAAATTTAGGCAACAGATTTTCGGGTGTACACCTGACAGGTGAAGATCTAAAAAAAGCAACTTTTAGGCAAGTTGATAGAAACAAATTATTTGGTATTTCTTGCCATAATGAAGAAGATATTCTTAAACCGGAATCTTAGAAGCAGATTACATATTTCTTTCTCCAGTAAAGGAGACTCCTGCTCACAAAGAGTTGCAGTCTTTAGGTTGGAAGAATTTTTCAGAACTGAGTAAGAAAACTAAACTACCAATTTATGCTTTGGGAGGTTTAAGTAAGGAGGACTTATCTGCAGCTGAAAAAAATGGTGCCTATGGAATTGCCGGAATAAGCGGATTTTGATCGCACTAGTGCTTAGTTATTTCCCCTAAGTCTTCTTCTGAATCAAATAAAGAGCTTCCTGCAATTTTATTCCTTCCACTAGCCCAAGATCCTAAATCTATGAGCTGACACCTCTTGGAGCAGAAAGGTCTGTATGAATTATCTTCAGTCCATTCCACAGAAGTCTTGCATTGAGGACACTTAACTTTCTTCTTCATTCCACCATTTGCATGTATTTTTTATGCAGCTCTTCTACCTGTTTCTCTAAATCTTCTATTGTTCCACTGTTTAATAAGACATCATCTGCCTTTTCTAGTCTCTTCTCTCTTTCCATCTGGGCAGCAACCATCTGTTCAACTTGATTTGGTGAAACTTTATCTCTTTTAGCTGTTCTTAGGATCTGAACTTCTTTGGGCACATCTACTACCACAACTCGTGCACACCTTTCTTGAGAATTAGTTTCCAGCAACAAAGGAGCTACAAACAGGGTGTAAACACTAGTGGATTCAGATATTTCTTTAGTTATCTGTTCTCCTATTTTTGGATGAAGAACAGATTCAAGCCATTTCCTTTCTTCAGGATCAGTGGCAATAATTTCCCTAAGTTTGTTTCGGTCTAGCTTTCCTTCAGCAGTAATAATTCCAGAGCTAAAATGATCTTCAATTTCTTTAAGTGCTGGTTTACCTGGTTCCACAACTGTTCTGGAGGCAACATCGGCATCGACAACAGTTATACCAAGAGATTTAAATTTATCGGAAGCTACAGACTTGCCGCTCCCAATACCTCCTGTAAGTCCAATAATTAACATGGGGAGATGGTATCAGATAGAAAATTCTTTTTCTTTTAAAAAACTATAGAGATCTTAAGAATTTAATGGCTTCCTCAGCAAAAACATCATTTCTGTCGCCGGCTATCATGTGGGCTGCTTTTTCAATTTCAACGAATTTAGCGTGACCTATCACAGATAAAAAATATTCTACATCTTCCATGGTTACAACATCACTTAAAGCGCCTCTCATCAATAAGGTAGGAACAACCACTTTTTGAGCAGCTTTCAATTGAAGATCAAAATATCCTTTGTCTCTCGAACCCGGTCTTCTTCGAATAAATCTAGGATCCCAGTGCCAATAATACTTTCCATCCTCTTTTAATCTTAGATTCTTTTTTAAACCTTGAAGATCTTTAGGTTTTTGTCTATGCGGTAAATAATCAGAAATGGATTTAGCGACATCCTCTAAAGATTCGAAACCTCCTTCGCCTGAAAGCATGAAACTGACTATTCGATCCGACCCCGCTGGATCTGGATAAATTCCTATGTCTACCATTATGAGTGAAGTGCACAAATTTGAATTAACTTCATCCCCTGCTAATAAAAGTGAAGCCATGCCTCCTAATGACGCACCAATTAAACTTGCTGGCTTATTTATCTCTTTAATTATGGAGACCAAATCCTCTTTATAAGCCTTGATTGTATAATCGGCATCAGAGTGCCACTCACTGTCACCATGTCCCCTTAAATCTAAAGCCACTGAATGGTAACCAGCTTCTGCTAATTTCTTCCCAGTTTCTCCCCAAGCATGTCGGGTTTGCCCTCCTCCATGCAATAAAATAACTAATTTTTTATTATCTGAACCCCAAACATCCGCTGCTATCTTTAAGCCTCCGTGTCCTTTAAAGTGCATGTGTATAAATGATGGTGCTATAAAAATATGAATTGTTTCATAAAATAATACAAAATCCATTAATAAGTATTCTCTTATTAAGAAAGGAATTATGAGAAAACCACCTCAATCTCTTCTACAACGCCTTAAATACATCGGACCAAGCATTATAGTGACTGGAAGTGTGGTGGGCAGTGGATCAATAGCTCTCACTCCCCTTCTGGGAGCTGCTGCTGGTTTCTCTCTTCTTTGGTGGCTGCTTCTTAGTATGTGGAGTAAGCCCTTAATCCAAGCCGAGATTAGTAGGTACGTCATAGTAAAAAAACAAACTTTCTTGGAAGCCTTTGCCCATATGCCGGGTTTCAAAACTACTATCCGAGGTAAAACTACATCGTGGCTTGTGTGGTTCATGTTCATAGGTGTTATTCCTTCCATAGCCGGAATGGGGGGATTGGCTGGTGCGGTTGCACAAGCAGGCAATCTTATGATCCCTTTTATAAGCGTAGAGGCTTGGGTGGTAACTGGTTGCCTTATCACTTGGCTTATTTTGTATTGGGGATCCTATAAAACCTTGGAAAAGACTTTATTGGCCATGGTCGCTTTCTTTTCTTTGGTTACCTTGATTATTGCCATATCCATGCAGACCACTACTTATCAGGTGACGGGTCAAGACCTCATTCAGGGATTATCCTTCTCTTTCCCCTCGGATCATGTGGCACTGGCGCTAGCGGTTTTTGGATTTACTGGAATAAGTTATGGGGAAATCATGGCTTATACCTACTGGTGTTTGGAAAAAGGATACGCTAAAGAGGAGGGAGAGAGTCTCCAAGACACACGGGCTTGGATAAAGGTCATGCAAACGGACGTTTGGGTTACAGTTCTATTTGTCACCATTGGGACCGTTCCATTTTTTCTATTGGGTGCAGGAGTGTTACATGAGCTAGGTCTTTATCCTCCCCCTGATGGAGATATCATCAAAACCCTTCTGAGTATGTTTACTGGTATTTTAGGAAATTGGGCTAAATGGCTTTTTATCCTACTTGCCTTCTTTGTTTTATTTTCAACTTTCATCTCGGGCACTGCAGCTTTTACAAGAACCATTTCTGATTATCTAATATCTATGGGCCTGGTCTTGGAGAAGCCAAACACAAGGCAACAACTCATAAAATTAATTGCTTTCCTTGTGCCTTTATTTTCAGGCATAGCCTACTTCCTTCTCCCCAATCCCTTAACCCTAATTATGATTGCCGGTGTATGGGCTGCTTTAGGGTTACCTATAGTAAATATAGGGGCTTTATATTTGGTAAATAAATTAGAAAAAGAACTTCAACCAAAGAGCTCAACTAAGACAATCTTGTGGTTAACTTTATTGCTTCAAGTGGCCATGGCTGTTCTTATAGTTTATAGCCAAACAATAGGTATTTAACTTCGAATGATATAAAAAATCTGTTAACTTATTCATTAACAAGGAGAAATATATGAAATTTGGAATCTTTTATGAACATCAATTACCCAGACCTTGGAAGGAAAATGATGAATTAAAGCTTTATCAAGATGCTTTGGATCAAGTGGAACTTGCAGACAATCTTGGCATAGATTATGTCTGGGAAGTAGAACATCACTTTCTAGAAGAATATGCTCACTCATCTGCCCCTGAAGTTTTTTTAGCTGCTTGCTCTCAACGAACCAAGAATATACGCCTAGGACATGGAATTAAACTGATGCCACCCAACTACAACCATCCCGCAAGAATAGCAGAGGAAATAGCCACTTTAGATCTGGTTTCGAATGGTAGGGTAGAGTTTGGAACAGGAGAATCTTCCTCCTTGGCTGAACTAGGGGGATTCAAAATTCCTGTAGAAGAGAAAAGGAACCAATGGCTAGAAGCGGTCGAGCAAACTTGCAATATGATGGCCATGGAGCCTTATCCAGGATATGAAGGCAAGTATTTTTCCATGCCTTGTAGAAATGTCGTACCCAAGCCAACGCAAAGACCCCACCCCCCTCTCTGGGTAGCATGTTCAAATAGAGAAACAATTAAATTGGCTGCTAAACTTGGTATTGGTGCCCTGACCTTTGCTTTCGTAGACCCGGACGAAGCAAAACTCTGGGTGGATGATTATTATAGAATCTTAAAAGAAGAATGTATTCCCATTGGACATTCCATAAATCCTAATATTGCCATGGTCACTTCCTTTGGATGTCACCAAGATCATGATGAAGCAGTTAAGAGAATGAAAGAAGGATTTCAATTCTTCAGTTACGGTCTTGGGCATCACTATATTTTTGGGATTAACAAACCGGGTAGAACCAATATTTGGGAAGAATTTCAAAAGAATAAAATAAAAATGCAAGGTAGATCTACAATTGAGCAAAAGGTATCTCCTGATATCGAAGCTCCTGGAATTGGAACTCCTAAAGAACTTTCCGCCTACCTCAAAAAATTTGAAAAGACAGGGGTTGACCAAGTAACGTTCATTCAACAAGGTGGGCGAAATAAACACGAACACATTTGTGAAGCACTTGAACTATTTGCATCAGATGTGATGCCTGAATTTAAAGAGAAAGAGATTCAAAGAGAAAAAGAAAAAATGGAAGAATTGGAACCTTATTTAAAGCAAGCTATGAAGCGCAAGAAATGGATGGCAGAATTAAAAGATGATGAAATACCAAATGTAGAAGCTCTAGGTCGTCAAATTATCGAAGAGTCCAAAATTAAAGAAGCAGCCAATAAGAAGAAAAAAACAGCTGTTTAAAGCATTTTCAATAATTAATTATTTTAAAAGAAATGATTAAGTGGCCTTTCCTTCCAAAAGACGCTGGTCTGGACATAGTTAAAACTGAAGGTGCTTATCTTTACACTCGTCAAGGTCAAAAAATTCTAGATGCTGCGAGTGGCGCAATCGTAAATAATATTGGTTACGGAAGAGAAGAAGTAGCCGAAGCCATAAAGGAAGCTGCTCTAAATAATACTTATGTTCTCCCTCCATTTTTAACTCCTGAAAGAGAAGAGTTATTAGATGAATTAAGGAACCATTGGTTACCTCCTCACCTAACACGTGTACATTTATCTTCTGGAGGATCAGAAGCTAATGAGTCTGCGGTTAAGCTTGCAATTCAATATCAAGCGAGCAGAGGGAAACCCGAAAAAAATTTAATCCTGACCAGAACCCTTTCCTACCATGGAACAACCCTTAATATGTCCGGAATATCGGGTCACGCAGCAAGGAAAAGAGGTTTAGAAAGTTATGTACCAGCTCCTATAACTGTTGAAACCCCCTATCCATTAAGATGTCCTTTAGGCAGCTTCCACCCCGAAGCAAAAGACTATTATTTAAATAATTTAAAAGAAGTAATTGAGCGGTATGGAGCAAACCATATTGCTGCTTTATTAATGGAACCAATTAACGGTTCAAGTGGAGGTGCTATTTATCCTCCAGAGGGTTATTGGGAAGAAGCCCAAAAAATCTTACTTGATAATGACATATTATTAATAGCCGATGAGGTGATGACGGGATTTGGTAGAACCGGTGTTGATTTCTCTTGTAACTTTTATAATCTAAAGCCTGACATACTGGTTGCAGGGAAAGGAATGGCAGGTGGTTATGCTGCTATTTCGGGCACTTATAGTACTGATGAAATCGCCGAATCAATTTTAAAGGCGGGTTTTGAGGTTATGTTCCATACTTTTGCCGCACTGCCCCAATCATGTGCCGCCTCTTCTTCTGTACTAAAAATCCTACGAAGAGAAAATTTATGCGAAAGAGTTAATCCGTTAGGTGACCAGTTAAAACAAAACCTAATCTCCGAGTTAGGCCAACATCCGCTGGTAGCTGAAATAAGAGGAAAGGGTCTACTCATTGGAGTTGAAATAGTTAAAGAGAAAGAGGGCCTAGTAAGTTTTGATGAG
>JYMV01049607.1_pt2 | contig 16249 bp, 17 predicted proteins | sample 338911 | NCBI WGS metagenome assembly JYMV01 (sample SAMN03354496, study PRJNA234377) | hydrothermal vent metagenome | biome: Deep sea; feature: Hydrothermal plumes at the Eastern Lau Spreading Center, Western Pacific Ocean; material: Seawater | place: Tonga | collected 2009 | depth 2000 m m
TCATCAGTGTGGTTTGAATATCTACATTTGCCTCAAGTGTTCTCCTTAAATCACCGTCTGTAAAAATACCAACCAATTCCCCTGTTTCATTGATTACGGCAGTCATACCCAACGCTTTTTCTGACATTTCTATGAGGCCTTGTGCTAATTTTTGGTCTTGAAAAACAATCGGAATTTGTTTGTCTGTATGCATGATGTCTTTAACAAGAAGCAGTAATTTTTTGCCAATTGAGCCACCTGGATGAGATTTCGCAAAATCTTCAACTGAGAAGCCTCTCTTTTCTAGAAGTGCCACCGCAATTGCATCTCCCATCGCTAATGCTGCTGTAGTACTTGCTGTCGGAGATAAATTCATAGGGCAAGCCTCCTCTTCAACTCCAACATCAATGTGCACATCAGAGGCTGTCGCAATTTTAGAATTGTTATCACCAGTCATAGCAATAATTTTAATACCCATGTTTTTAAGAATTGGAAGTAAACTAACTATTTCTTCTGTTTTCCCAGAATTTGATAAAGCCACTACAACATCACTTCTTGATATCATCCCTAAGTCCCCATGACTTGCTTCTCCGGGATGGACGAAAAATGAAGGTGTACCGGTACTTGCTAAGGTTGCAGCCAACTTATCTGCAATATGTCCAGATTTCCCCATACCCATAACTATGACTTTTCCGCTGCAATCCAAGCACAGTTGACATGCAATATCAAAGTTATTATCTAATTGGTCTTTGAGTCTTGCTATTGCAGCAGATTCAATAGTCAGAACCCTTTTTCCGATGCTTGTAAAATCAAATTTTTCTTGTTTTTCTTTCAATTCAGGCTTTTAGTTTATAAAACTTAAATGATTGGCTAGAATATCATTCTCCACTAGAACAACTTAGTCAATTAATCGAATTTATCCAGCATTGATTTTTTCCACTTATAAACAGTTTATCGTAAAATACAATTAAGGAAATACAATGAACTCAGATGACATTAAGATTTTGATTGAAACTTCGATTAAAGACGCAGTAGCCATTGTAAGCAGTGATGATAATGTTCACTTCGAAGCAGTAGTTATTTCTCCAGCATTTCGTGAAAAATCTTTAATTCAGAGGCATCAAATGGTTTATGGTAGTTTGGGCGGAAAAATGCAATCTGAAATTCATGCATTATCTCTTACAACACTGACTCCCAAGGAAAATTTAGCATAAATTCTAACCAAAAAACGATGGATTGAAGTCGTTGAAAAAATTAAAAATTCAAGGCGGCCATTCTCTTAGAGGTGAAATTCACATTTCTGGGTCAAAAAATGCAGCACTATCTATAATTGCTGCGTCAATAATGACTGAGGAAAGGATTGTTCTCGAAAATATTCCACATCTCGAGGATGTTACAACCATGATCAGATTGATAGCCGGCATGGGCGTTTCAGTAACACTAGCAGACGACAACAAATTAATTCTAGATTCGAGCAAAATAAGAAATTTTCTAGCTCCTTATGATTTGGTTAAAACCATGCGTGCTTCAATACTCGTTTTAGGTCCTTTGATTGCTAGATTTGGTGAAGCCTCTGTTTCTTTGCCTGGTGGGTGTGCTATTGGAGCTAGGCCGGTGAATCTACATCTTGATGGGTTAAAGGCAATGGGGGCAGATGTAGAAATCAATGAGGGCTACATATGTGCCAAAGCCAAAAAACTTAAAGGTGCACATTTTTCTTTTAGCCCTGTTTCTGTTACCGGAACAGCTAATCTTATGATGGCTGGTGTTATGGCTGAAGGACAAACAATTCTAGAGAACGCAGCAACCGAACCTGAAGTGATTAATCTGGGGGAATTTCTTCTAAAAATGGGGGCTAAAATAAAGGGGTTGGGCACTAGAAAAATAATGATTGATGGAGTTAACAAGCTCTGTAGTGCCGAGCACAAGATTATTCCAGATCGTATTGAGACAGGCACTTTTTTGGTTGCAGCTGCAATTACAAAAGGCAGTGTGTTGCTGAAAAAAACTCAGCCAGAACATTTACAATCGGTTTTGGATTTATTGCGTCAAACTGGGGCTGTGATTTTTTTTGAAGAAGACACAATTGAACTTACTATGAATCTAACGAACATCAAACCAGCTGATTTTACGACGCAACCATATCCAGGCATTCCAACTGATATGCAGGCGCAATTAATGGTTTTGAATGCCATTGCACCAGGCAATTCCATCGTGGTTGAAACAATTTTTGAAAATCGATTCATGCATGTGCTAGAACTCCAAAGAATGGGTGCTGATATAAGTCTCAGCGGGAATACTGCATACATAACGGGTGTTAAAAAATTGCAATCGGCTCCAGTTATGGCAACAGATTTAAGGGCGTCGGCGGCTTTGGTTTTGGCAGGGTTGGTTGCAGACGGAGAAACTCATATAGATAGGATTTACCACATCGATCGCGGTTATGAATGCATTGAAAGCAAATTGTCACTTCTGGGAGCAAAAGTTGCCCGAATAGAAACTTGATTTCTAATGAATTGGTGTATAATCGCCACGACAATTCAGATGATGCTTGATTTGGGGAAATCAATTGGATCAGAAAAATAAGGGAACAATGACTAATTTAAATCGTCGTCGATTTTTATCAATTGCAACAACTCTGACAGGTGGAATAGGCATTTTGTTTTCTGCAATACCCTTCATATCTTCCTTTCAACCCAGTAAGAAGGCAAAGGCACTTGCAGTCGCTGTTAAAGTTAATCTCAGCAAATTGGAACCTGGTTCTATTATCAAGGTGATTTGGAGAGGTCAGCCAGTATGGATCTTACACCGTTCAAAGGAAATGATTGAAAATCTGCAAGATAGTAAAGTGGATCTTCGTGACCCAAACTCAGAATTATCGGTACAACCAGTTTTTGCAAAAAATGCTTATCGATCCCTAAAACCTCGCTACTTTATTGTTGAAGGGATTTGTACACATTTAGGTTGCGCCCCAATAGAAAAATTTGCTTTGGCCCCTGCTGACATGGGTCCAGATTGGCAGGGAGGCTTTTATTGCCCATGCCATGGATCAAAATTTGATTTGTCTGGTCGTGTTTATACTGGTGTGCCCGCACCAGCTAATTTGAGAATACCACCACACCGATATGAAGACGAGAATACAGTCATCATTGGCGAGACTGAGGATGCAGAAAATGTCTAACGGTCAGAATCAGGATCAGAGTATGTTTTCGAATGCCATACTGAAATGGATTGATGATAGATTTCCTTTGTCCTCTTTGATTAGAGAACACGCAACTGAGTATTACGCATCAAAGAATTTCAATATTTGGTATATCTTTGGTGTTTTATCTTTGGTTGTTTTGGTAATTCAATTGGTGACAGGGATATTCTTAACCATGAGTTACAAGCCTTCAGCAAAGGAGGCATTTGATTCGGTCGAATACATTATGCGCTCGGTTGAATGGGGTTGGCTCATTCGATATATGCATTCAACCGGCTCTTCATTTTTCTTCATTGTTGTTTATTTACATATGTTTAGAGCCATGCTCTATGGCTCTTATAAAAAGCCAAGAGAATTAGTCTGGATTGTCGGAATGTTGATTTATTTTTGTCTTATAGCCGAAGCATTTTTTGGATATCTTCTGCCGTGGGGCAATATGTCTTATTGGGCCGCTCAGGTTATTGTCAACTTGTTCAGTGCCATACCATTCATCGGGGAAACATTAACTGAGTGGATCCGAGGGGATTATTATATTTCTGATATCACATTGAATCGATTCTTTGCTTTTCATGTGATCGCGGTACCTCTTGCTATCATTGCTTTGGTTTTTGCCCATATACTCGCGTTACACCATGTTGGTTCAAATAATCCCGATGGGATAGAAATTAAGAATTATAAAGATGAGCAAGGCAAACCTATTGACGGTGTTGCATTTCATCCTTATCACACCAGCAAAGATTTAGTCTGGATTACTGTATTTTTGATTCTATTTTTTGCAGCAGTCTTTTTTGCACCTGAAATGGGTGGGTTTTTCTTAGAGGTCGATAATTTTGAGCCAGCCAACCCGTTGCAAACACCAGAACACATTGTTCCTCCGTGGTATCTAACTCCTTACTATGCAATCTTGAGGGCTATACCAAACAAATTATTGGGCGTAATTTTTATGGCATCTTCAGTTTTATTTTTTGTATTTTTACCTTGGCTAGACAAATGCAAAGTGAAATCTATTCGTTACAGAGGATGGCAATACAAATTGGCACTAAGTTGTTTTGCTGTTAGCTTTGTGGTTTTAGGCTATTTAGGGATGCAGCCAGCTACAGGTATTTATGTGGTTTTGGCAAGGCTTTTTACAATAGTCTATTTCCTCTTTTTCTTGATGATGCCGTTTTACACACGTTTTGAGAAAACAAAACCGGTTCCTGAGAGAGTGGTGTACAAAAAATGAAGCTGTTCAAAACAATAACTGTCAGTTGTTTTCTTTTGCTCATTTTATATTCAGACTTAATGAAAGCATCAGAAGGAAATACAGGGGATAATTTTTTAGTGGCAAATAATGATGTTTCGGATGTAAATTCGTTGCAAAGAGGGGCAGGTAATTTCTTTAATTACTGTGCAGGTTGCCATTCACTTAAATTCATAAGGTACAATCAAATCGCTGAGGATTTGGACCTTAACGAAAGTCAGTTGGTGCAGAATTTAATTTTTACCCAAGCAAAACCAGAAGATGCCGTCATCACTAATATGTTGCCTTCAGATGGCAGTCGTTGGTTTGGCAAATCGCCACCAGATTTATCACTCATAACGCGAAGCAGGGGAACAGACCAAGTTTATAATTTTCTCAGAACGTTTTACAAAGATTCTACTTCCCCCACTGGAGCAGATAACCGAGCTCTTCCAGGGACAAGCATGCCTAATGTTCTGTGGTTAGTTCAAGAGCAATTGAATGAGAAAGAATTTGATCAATTTACTTTGGATATTGTAAATTTTCTTGATTATGTCAGTGAACCAATCCAATCTGAAAGAAAGCGAATAGGTATTTGGGTTATATTATTTTTATTGGTTTTTCTTGTCTTTAGTTATTTCCTTTATAAGGATATTTGGAAAGAAGTTCACTGAGGGCTATATATTACTAAGCTAATTTTTTTTTAGGTTAAGGGGGATTTTATATATGACTAGTGTTGCTAACAGACGTTCAATGATGGAACTGTATTCTGGTAATACATGTATACGTTCACATCAAGTTCGCTTTGTCCTTGCTGAAAAAGGCATTTTGACAGAGATCAATAATGTTGATGGTTCAGTTGTTCCAGAGGATCTCATGGCTCTGAATCCTTATGTCAGCTTGCCTACTTTAATAGATAGAGAGTTGATTCTTTACGACTCTAGGGTAATAGTTGAATATCTTGATGAAAGATACCCTCATCCACCATTAATGCCTGTTAGTCCAGTAGAAAGGGCAAAATTGCGACTCGGGCTGGCAACTATTGAGAGAGATTTTGTAGAACCTGCAGTGGCACTTGACCTTGTTCTTGGAACGAGGGTTGAAAATGCCCATAGAAAAAAATTAAAATCGCTCTTAACATCTTCCGCAGATCTTTTTGGTATTAAACCATTCTTTTTAAGTGATGTTTTTACAATAGTTGATTGTGTCATAGCGCCGATATTATGGCGACTTGAATTATTTGGAATTGAGTTATCTGGCAATCACAAATCCATCTACAGCTATAGGGAAAGAGTATTCTCTAGGGTAGCGTTCAAGGAGAGCATGACTGAGGATGAGGAGGAAATGCGGCCAGACTAATTTTTAGAGGTTTTGGCCGGAGGATCAAAATGGGAGAGTTATATGTAGTCTCTACACCTATTGGTAATCTAAAAGATATAACTTTTAGGGCAATTGACACCCTCAAAGAAGTTGACCTGATTTTTTCTGAAGACACAAGGATTACAAAGAAGTTACTGAGTCACTTAGGTATTAAAAGAAGAATTCAGTCACTGAATGAACATAATGAGATAAAAAAAACTCCCAAGATTCTCCAACAATTATCACAAGGGAAAAGCGTGGCATTAGTATCCGATGCTGGAACACCCTTAATTAGTGATCCAGGATACTGCTTGGTTAAACAAGCAAGGGAAAAGTTTTTTAATGTTATTCCTATCCCTGGATGCTGTGCTGCAATCGCTGCATTGTCTGTTTCAGGAATTGCAACTGACAAATTTTATTTTCATGGATTCCTGCCTTCCTCTGAACTAGCACAACTCAAAGAATTGGACATACTGGCTCAAAGAAAAGAAACTTTAATTTTTTACGAATCGGTACACCGTTTACAATCAACTATAGGCCACATGATTAAGATTTTTGATGGAGATCGTAAAGCTGTTGTTTGTAAAGAAATTACCAAACTACACGAAAATTATTTTGGAGAAAATCTCACTGAAATTGATGAGTTTATAAAAAATAATCCAAAAAAAATTAGAGGTGAATTTACCATTGTCATAGATGGAAGCAAGCAAAAGCAGGCAACAATAGATCAGAAAAAGATGGACAAAATTCTCCTAGAACTACTACCAGAAATGCCAATTAAGAAAGCAGTAAAAATCTGTGTGATGGTTAGTGGCCTTAGTAGGAATGAAACATATAAACGTGCTGTAATATTAAAGTCGCTTCAAACTTGAATTTTTATGCACGGTATTGAATAATCGCTTTTGGAGTTAACCAGGCAATCGCCTAATTCTTTGATTTAGGAGGAAAGTCCGGGCTCTAACGGGGACGATGCCAGGTAATACCTGGAAGGCGCGAGCCTATGGAAAGTGCAACAGAAAATATACCGCTTCTTAATGAGGTAAGGGTGAAAAGGTGTGGTAAGAGCGCACCGCATAAATGGTAACATTTATGGCAATGCAAACCCCATCGAGAGCAAGACCAAATAGAGGAGCTATGATTTCCCGTGATCGCTCCAGGGTGGGTTGCTAGAGGTGTCTGGTGACAGATATCCAAGATGAATGATTGCCCAAGACAGAACCCGGCTTATCGGTTAACTCCTTCCTTTTTTAGTCATCAATTGATTTATCCATTTTTTTATTGACAACCGTTACCAATGACCTATAGTGTCATAAAGTGGTAAAAAGTGGGATAAATGCCGTGATCCTGTTGTTAAATATGATGTTTCGTGGTTTAAATAAAATTAATTTAGATGCAAAGGGAAGAATTGCTATTCCTGTTCGTTATAAGGACAGTCTTAGTGATTTGTCCAGCAATTTATTGATCTGCACAATTGATCAAGATCATTGCTTGTTGTTGTATCCGTTAAAATTTTGGAAAAGTATTGAGAAAAAAATTATGGAATTACCCACTCTGCATTCCGCCTCAAGGAGGTTGCAGAGATTGATGGTTGGACACGCTGCTGAGATAGAAATGGATAGTAGTGGAAGGATTTTAATTCCAAAAGAGTTGAGAGAATTTGCAAAATTAACGAAACAGGCCATGTTGGTTGGACAAGGCAATAAATTTGAAATATGGAATTATGATGATTGGAACATTGGAAGGGAAAGGTGGTTGTCTTCCAAAGAGACGGATTTGTCAGATCTGCCCTCAGAGCTTGGGGCTTTATCTCTATAGGAATGAATGGAGTTGTGATGCCTGAATTTGCTTTTCCCCTGATGGATACTGTTAACCAGGAAGCTAGTATCAAGGTTATTGGTATTGGTGGTGGTGGGGGCAATGCTGTTTCCCATATGGTTACAAAAGGAATTCAGGGCGTTGAATTTATATGTGCCAACACTGACACTCAGGATTTAAGAATGACAAAGGCAGAAACCCAGTTACAAATTGGGATTAATGAAACTCAAGGTTTGGGTTCTGGAAGTAAGCCAGAGATTGGTAGAGCTTCAGCTGAAGAGGATAGAGAGAGAATCGCATCGGTTATTAACGGGGCAAACATGCTATTCATTGCAGCCGGTCTTGGTGGAGGGACGGGCACAGGTGCGAGCCCTGTAGTGGCAGAAATTGCCCAAGAAAAGGGCATTCTAACTGTAGCTGTGGTTAACACTCCTTTTACTTGGGAAGGAGAAAAAAGAAGGGAAAATGCAGAAAGAGGGATTAACGATCTCGAAAGATTTGTTGATTCACTGATCGTTATCCCCAACGATAAACTTCAAGCCTTGGGTAATAGAGCAACAGTTATGGGTGGTTTTGCAGCGGCCAATGACGTTCTTTCAAATTCTGTACAAGGCATTGCTGAATTGATAACCATACCTGGCCATGTAAACCTTGACTTTGCTGATGTCAAAACCGTGATGGCAGAAACTGGCAGAGGCATTATAGGAATGGGTACTGCCTCCGGCCAAGATCGAGGAAGAGAAGCAATTGAAGCTGCTATTCAAAGCCCTTTGTTGGAGGATTTTAAACTTGAGGGAGCAAAGGGAATATTAATTAATGTTACTGCAGGCGCCGACCTCACGGGTGATGAGTTCGAGGAAATTGGCGAAATCGTCACTGGATACGCATCTGAAGACGCTGAAATTATTACGGGCTTTGTTGTTGATGACTCGTTGTGCTTACCGGTCTTGATCAAAGGCTAGATAATCAATCTGATGGCAGGAAAAATTTTATTGAGCCATTCCCAGAATTGGATAAACCAATAACCTCTCGTAACAAGGATTTATTTGAAGATCTTCCTGCTGAGGGAGATGATCAAATTAATTTTTTGGATGTACCATCCTTTTTAAAGCGCAACAGGGGCTAACATTTCATTAATCTGGACATGGTTCCAATAGAATCAGTCAACAGATGATAAAAAATATACACCAACCTGTGATGTCAACTGAAGTTGTAAACCATCTGGTTGTAGCTCGTTCAGGTACTTACCTTGATGCCACCTGTGGCTTTGGTGGGCACACGGAAGTGATTCTAAAAAAACTCAACTCTGACGGAAAACTTATTGCAATGGACCAAGACCAAGATGCGATAAACTTTGTTGAAGGCAAATTTACCGATCAAAGCAGGTTAAAAATAATCAAAGGAAGATTTGGAAATCTTAAAGAACTTTTAGAATCAAATGATTTAAATTTTAAATTTAGTGGAATCCTTGCAGACTTAGGTATTTCTTCATTTCAGCTCGATAATGCTCACCGAGGATTTAGTTTTCAGAATAAAGGGCCATTGGATATGAGAATGGATCAGAAAACGGGTGTAACTGCACAGGTTTGGATTAATAATGCTAGTGAGGATGAGATTTCTAAAGTTCTTTGGCAATTTGGTGAAGAAAAATACTCAAGAAAAATTGCTAGAGCCATTATTTTTAACAGAATGCGTGATCAAATAAAAACCACTCAGCAGTTAAGCGAGATCGTCGTAGATGTCAAAAAGAACTCAAGGTCAAAACGCAAACAGCACCATGCTACAAAAACATTTCAAGCAATCAGAATTTACATCAACCAGGAAATAGATCAGTTGGAAATGTTTCTGAATGATAGTCTTGATATCCTTAAAATCGGTGGCAGATTATGTGTTATTAGTTTTCATTCATTGGAAGATCGGATGGTTAAACGTTTTTTCCGAAATCATTCAAGAATTGATCCAAATTTATCAAAATTACCTAACTTAAGTCCTGAACATTTAACCGATTGTAAAATTGTTGTTAAGCGAATCAAACCGTCTGAGGAGGAAATCAATTCAAATCCTCGTGCTAGAAGCGCAGTTTTAAGGGTGGTGGAAAAAGTTAAATGAAACAATCCAATAAATGGTATAGAAGGGCATTCTTTTTATTTCTTTTGGTATGTCTATCTGGGTTAGGCGAGGTGTATTTGGAGCATCAAAAAAGAATATTGTTTATAGAGTATCAGGGCTTAATCAAAGGACGAGATGCTCTGAAAACGGAGTGGAAGAGAATCCAAGTAGAATTATCTGAACTTTCATCAGGACTACGTTTAGAGGATATTGCTAGATCTAAAGTAAACATGAGTATTCCCGACCCCAGTGAAATCAATATTATTGATTTAAATGACAGCTCCAAGTAAAAAAACCAATAGCCATTTATTTAGAAACCGTTTCTTGATTGTTTTGTTCTTTATATTAGGAGCAACAATTGTCCTAGTTTTTAGGTCTTTCCAACTTCAATATCTTGAAAGAGATTTTTTAAATCAACAAGCAGATGCTCGACACATCCGAACAGAGAAAATGGCTTCTAACAGGGGATCAATTTTTGATCGGAGAGGTACCCCATTGGCGGTAAGTACACCGATTGATAGTGTAATTATCAATCCGAAGCAATTTCTATCCTCAACTGGAAACAGGGGAAAGATTATCTTAATTGCCAATATCTTGGAGTTGGAGACGAAAGAGGCTTCGCAAAGGATTAAAGACAAATCAAGCAAGAGCTTTATGTATTTGAAGCGCCATATAAGTCCTAACCAAAGCACCAAAATCAAGCAACTAGGGAAAATCACTGGTCTTTGGTTAGAAAAAGAGTACAAGCGTTTTTATCCAGCAGGAGAGGTAACAGGTCATCTTGTGGGGTTTACTAATATTGATGACCAAGGCCAGGAGGGGATGGAATATATGCTTGAAGAATTTCTCCTTGGAGAAGATGGATCGAAATTAGTTTTAAGAGACGCAGACAATAATATTTTTTCTGATATTAAATTACTTAAAACGGCGGTAGATGGTGAGGATTATTATTCGAGTATTGACCTCAGAATACAATATCTTGCTCATCGAGCATTGAAGGCTGGGGTGAGAGAATTTAAAGCCAAGGCTGCTTCCTCAATTGTTCTAGATATATCCACAGGTGAGGTGCTAGCAATGGTAAATCAACCATCTGCAGATCCAAATAATCGAAGTCTGAGGAAGGCTGAGTTACTCAAAAATAGAGCAGTCACTGATGTTTTTGAACCGGGTTCAATTTTTAAACCATTTATTGTGGCTGCAGCTCTAGAAAGTGGTAATTTTAAACCTGAATCAATCATTGATACGACGCCTTTTGATCTTGGCTCAAAGTTGATCGGGGATGACCGTTGTGAGGGTGAATTAAACTTGGAAATGATACTTGTCAAGTCATGCAATGCTGGTGCTGCAAGAATTTCCTTGGCTACGGAACCAAAGGTATTTTTTGATACCCTCACAAAGCTAGGCATCAGTCAAATTACCGCTTCAGGTTTTCCAGGGGAAGTCAGGGGCAGTTTAGGTAATTACCAGAATTGGCGACCCATTAAGCAAGCTACGCTGTCCTATGGTTATGGCGTTTCAGTGACACCTTTACAGTTAGCTAAAGCATACGCTGCAATTGCTAATGGAGGTATTGTGAATCAAATTAGCATTGAGAAAATAAAAGTGAAGTCAAACGGTGAACGGGCTCTATCAGAGGACACTGCAGCTAATTTATTGCTTATGCTTGAAACTGTCGTCGAACAGTCTGTGAGCAGAGCCAGAGTGAAAGGTTATCGCGTTGGAGGAAAGACAGGCACTGCAGAAATATTTTCAGATGATTATTCTGGAGATACCCACAATGCATTTTTTGTCGGTATTGCACCGATTAGCAATCCAAGAATTGTGACTGTGGTAGTTGTGAATGAACCTCAAGGTCAGAAATATTATGGGGGCCAAGTTGCAGCCCCAATTTTCTCTTTGATCGTTTCAGGTGCGCTCAGAATTATGGGTATACCACCGGATGAGAATACAAAATCTTGAGTTGTAAATATTCGAGATATTGAAGTAGTAAAAAAATTTGAAATTAGTTTAATCTAAGTATTGGTTAATAAATCGGAATAAAAATTGTTTCTATTCTTTGCAGATCAGCTTACCGAGTTCTACTCAGCGTTTAACGCCTTAACTTATATCACTACCAGAGGAATATTGAGTGCACTCACAGCTCTAGTAGTTTCTTTTATTATTGGTCCTAAATTGATACAAAAACTGAGTCTCAATGATATTGGCGAATCGATAAGAAAAGATGGGCCTGGAACTCATTCAGTTAAACAGGGGACTCCGACAATGGGAGGATTACTCATCCTCTTCTCAATTACGATCAGCACACTCATTTGGGGGGATCTTACGAGCAGGTACATTGTCAATGTTTTGTTCTTAACAATCGCTTTCGGACTCATTGGGTTTGTTGATGATTATGTAAAATTGAATGGAAATTCAGATGGTATAAGGCCAGCGATAAAGCTCATATCACAGTTTTTTGTAGCGTTTGCATCAGTATTTTTTTTATTTAGTTCGATTCAATCCCCGGTTGAAACAGAGTTGGTCATCCCTTATACAAATAATGTAACGCTTCAAATGGGGTGGCTCTTTCTGCCGTTTTCAATTTTCGTTATTGTAGGATCAAGTAATGCTGTAAATTTAACAGATGGTTTGGATGGTCTTGCCATAATGCCCACTGTTATGATCGCAAGTGCTCTTGGTATTTTTGCCTACGTGGCTGGAAATATTAATATGTCCGACTACTTGGGTGTACCTTATATCAAAGATGCCGGAGAGGTATTTATCATTTGTGCTGCAATTGCCGGTTCTGGTTTGGGGTTTCTTTGGTTCAATACCTATCCAGCTCAAGTTTTTATGGGTGACGTGGGTGCTCTCTCGCTTGGTGCAGCACTAGGGCTTATTGCAGTAATAGTCAGGCAGGAACTGGTACTGGCTGTAATGGGTGGAGTTTTCATCTTAGAGACAGTTTCAGTCGTTCTGCAAGTTGGTTCTTTCAAGTTAACAGGTAGAAGAATGTTTAATATGGCTCCTATCCATCATCATTTCGAATTGAAAGGCTGGGCTGATTATCACAGTTATCCTCGTTTTAATTGGTTTAGCAAGTCTAAAACTAAGATGAAGTAATTCAAATAGATCCGGGAACAAATGTAATCAGTAGGGTGAGTAAAAAAAGAAACAGTTTAGTCCTGCAAAATATTGATAAATTGCTGCTGATTACAATTATCACTCTTTTGATGGGTGGTCTAGTGATGATGACTTCTGCTTCAATGCTAGCTGCAGATAAAGCTTTTGGTGAACCATTCCATTATTTATATAAGCAAGGTTTTGCAGCATGTTTAGGTTTAATTGTCGGGTTTTCATTCTTTTTAATACCAACTAACTTTTGGGAAAAACTGGGAATTCTCACTCCCTTGATTGCGCTTGGACTGTTAGTAATGGTTTTTATTCCAGGGATAGGTTTGGAGGTCAATGGAGCAACAAGGTGGATTAAATTGGGTCCTTTGCCAAATATCCAAGTTGTAGATCCAGCAAGATTTTTATTTCTTCTATACATTGCTGGCTATTGTTTCAGACAGCAAAAACAGGTAGAAATGAATTTTGTCAGCTTTATTAAGCTTATGATTTTTGTCTTACCCGCTTGTATATTATTGCTCCTGCAGCCTGATTTTGGATCCACCGTCGTTTTATTAGGTATTGTTGCAGCCTTATTTTTTGTGGCTGGATTTAAATTTAGATACTTCATCGTTTTAATAACGGCTTTGGCTTCAGCTTGTTGGGTACTGATTGTCGCATCCGGATACAGGATGGATAGGGTTTCATCGTTTCTCGAACCTTTTAAAGATCCCTTTGGTGGAGGGTATCAATTGGCCAATTCACAGATTGCGATAGGACAAGGTGGATGGTTGGGCGTTGGTTTGGGAGAAAGTATTCAGAAACTAGGGTATTTACCTCAAGCCTACACGGATTTTATTTTTGCAGTTATCGCAGAAGAGTTGGGAATGATTGGTGTTTTATTAGTTATGGGGATATATGGCTTGATGGTTTGGAGAATTTTTTTCATCTCTTTGGAAGCAATAAAAAATAACAGAGTTTTTCAAGGTTACCTATCATTCTCAATAGGTATCTGGATAACGGCACAAGTTATGATACACATAGGAGTTAACTATGGAGCCTTACCGACAAAGGGACTGATCCTACCATTAATTAGTTATGGAAGTAGCAGTATGATAATGACCTTAATAACTTTGGCTGTAGTCTTAAGAATAGGGTGTGAGAATCCTAGAACTAAAGTAAATAAAAAAATTAGTGATTAAACAAAAGAGTTATTCAATTATCATTGCTGCAGGTGGAACCGGAGGCCACATTTTCCCTGCCTTAGCAATCGCTCTAGATTTGAAAGCAAAAGGTCATAGGATACTGATCGCTGGAACTGGCAATGAATTAGAAAAAAAGATTTTTAGTCAATACGATATTGAAGTTAAGTACTTTAAGGCAAGAATTTTGCAGCGAAAAGGACTGAAGACTTTTTTTATCTGGTCTAATTACAAAACAATTTTTTATACATTTTTCAGTAATAAAAAAGAAAGAGAATTTATTGAGGGTTTTGGAGCTGCTTTGGTTGTAGGTATGGGCGGCTATCCTTCTCTTAGCTTAGGTAATGCCAGTGTGCAAGCTGGGGCTCTGCTTATTGTTCACGAGCAAAATGCTAAAGCAGGGGTTGCCAATAGATTGCTAGCCTTTAGGAATTGTACTGCCATTATTGAGGGACTGCCCGGAGGATTTGCTAAATTTATAACGTATATCAATGGCAATAAGGTTTATTTGGGTAACCCGATTCGACCAGAAATTATAAAACAGAGAAAACCATCTAGGGAATTCCCAGATAATTCAAAAACGGCCAGAATCCTTATTGTAGGAGGTAGTCAAGGTGCTCGATCTATCAATCATGTTGCACCGAAAGCTATGGATTTGTTGAGTAAGAAAATCAAGGTTGAAATCCGACATGATGCCGGCAAAGTCGATTACCCTCTGGTAAAAAAGATGTATCAGGAATTTAATATAAATGCCAATGTTTCAAAATTTATCGATGATATTGCAGAAGCTTATGGATGGGCAGATCTAGTGATTGCAAGAGCTGGTGCATTAACAGTCTCAGAGCTTTCTGCAGTGGGCTTGCCGTCGATATTAATTCCATATTCCCACGCAACCGATAATCACCAGTTTTATAATGCAAAATTTTTAGAAGATAAAAAAGCAACAGAGATCATCCTTGATAAAGATCTTGAACCTGAGAAACTTGCTGATATCTCGAAAAGCTTTTTTTTCAGAAAAAGATAAATTAAAAAATGCATCGATTGCTGCATTTGATGAAACTTTTATTCATGCAACAGAAAAAATCTCAAAGTTTTGTATAGATACTATTGAAAAAAAGCCTCCTGATTATTCAAGTACTGGTCCTGGTATCGATTATGGTGGTGACTGGTAGTTTTATCCATGTTAGAAATATTCTAAAAATGAAACAAATTGATATGGATAATAAATACAAGGGCGAGTTGATACTTGACGAGCCAATGTCCAAACACACATCTTGGGGAATAGGTGGACCTGCTGATCTGTTTTACTCTCCTAAAAACAGAAAGGACTTGATTGGTTTTCTCTCCGGGCTTGATTCAACTTTACCCATTACTTGGATAGGAAGAGGCACAAATGTCCTGGTTAGAGATAGTGGAATCAGGGGAGTTGTGATAAATACAAGATCTTTTCTCAAGGAAATTGTAAAGACTTCAGAACATCTTTATAAAGTCGAGGCAGGCGTGACATGCGTTGAACTAGCTCTTTTCTGTCAGAAAAATGGTATTGGACCTGCAGCATTTTTTTCCGGTATACCCGGATCCATCGGTGGTGCATTAACCATGAATGCGGGTTCATTTGGTACAGAGACATGGGATTTGGTAAAAGAGGTGGAAGTAATTAATGAGAAAGGTGATATTAGTTTTTTAGAAAAAGAAAGTTTTGATATTGCATATAGGACAGTCACTTTCCCATTCAGATTATGGTTTCTATCTTGCTCAATGTTTTTATCGAGTGATGAACAAACTACCAAAGATAATTTGATAGAGCTAAGGAATCAAAGAATAAGGACACAACCTCTAAGTGAAGACACATGCGGATCTGTCTTCAAGAACCCACCTGGTAATTTTGCAGGAGCATTGATTGAAGGATCTGGGTTAAAAGGGTTTAAGATTGGCTCAGCATCTATTTCTGAACAACATGCAAATTTCATAGTCAACGAAGGAGGAGCAACGGCTCGTGATATTGAAAATTTGATTAAACATACAAGGCAAGTCGTAAAGAAAAACTATGACATTGATTTACAGCCAGAGGTAAGAATCATAGGCGAAGCTTCATTGAGTGAATAAACTAGATAAAAAAAGTAAGGAGAAATTCGGAAAAGTGGCTGTACTCTGCGGTGGTTATTCCTCCGAAAGAGAGATTTCATTGATTACAGGAAAAGCCGTATGGCAAGCATTATTGAACAAAAATATCGATGCTTACCGGGTCGATACGAAGAATGGATTCTTGAA
>JYMV01031835.1_pt1 | contig 16246 bp, 11 predicted proteins | sample 338911 | NCBI WGS metagenome assembly JYMV01 (sample SAMN03354496, study PRJNA234377) | hydrothermal vent metagenome | biome: Deep sea; feature: Hydrothermal plumes at the Eastern Lau Spreading Center, Western Pacific Ocean; material: Seawater | place: Tonga | collected 2009 | depth 2000 m m
GCGCCTGGCCATCGAGTGCTCGGGCGATGGCGACCAGTTGCCGCTGACCATACCCGAGTTCCCTGACAGGTTTCTCGAGAGGAACATCGAGAGCTACCTGCTTGAGGGCATTTCGAGCGGCAATACGGCAGGCGTCCTCGTCAATGATTCCGTGACGGATGGTCGGTTCTCGTCCGAGAAGCAAGTTTTCTGCCACCGTCATCGAGTCACAGAGTTCCAGCTCCTGTGGTATGCGCGCGATGCCGTGTGCGAAGGCGTCTGCAGGACCAGAGAGGTGAACAGGATTGCCGTCGATGAGTACCATTCCGGAATCCGGCGGGTGCACTCCACACAGGATCTTGATCAGGGTACTCTTGCCAGCACCATTTTCACCGACCACCGCGACGACTTCTCCACGTCGGATCGACAGCGATACCGAATCGAGGGCGACGACTCCTCCGAACCTCTTGGTGACCGATTGCGCCTCGATGATCCGCTCGGGTCCCTTCACTGGCCCAGTTTCTTGCGCATATCTTCGCGGAAGGCGACCACCTCGTCCTTGCGGATGGTTCTCGCCGGAACCTTCAGGATTCCATCAGCGGGGATAACCGAACGATCTCCTGCGGCAAGAGCCTTCAACAACCTCATCGATGTGGCGCCGTACTCGTAAGGATTTTGCACTATGGTGCCGTGTACGGTGCCGTCGATGATTCCTTGCAGTGTCCGTTCATCTTCATCGAAACTGATCACCTTGACCTTTCCGATGCGCCCCGATTGCTTCAGTGCCTCGAGGATCAGCGGAGTGTTGTAGGCGAACAGCCCGATGCAGCCGGCGATGTCTTCATGGCGAGAAAGGATGTCCTCGACATTGGCCTTGCCCTTGGCCATGTCGAACTGGTCAGTGAGGGTGGCCACCACTTCGAAGCCGTTACCCGAGATCTCCTCTCCCGGTTTGTCGTAGCGGCTAGAATCCCACTCGCGGCCGAGGATCTGGTCGATCACACCCTGGCGACGTAGGCGTGCGTTGTCCTGTTCGAGTCGGCCGACGAAGATGGCCACCTTGCCTCCGTCCGGCAACGCCTCCTGCACCAGTTCTCCGCACATCCTTCCCGCCTCGTAATTATCAACCCCGACGAAACAGATCCGCTTGGAATCGGGGGCATCGGAATCGTGGGTGATCAGCAGTGTCTTCTCGGCGATGCGATCGAGGAAGGGGGTCTGGTTGACCGGATCGATGGGGCTGACGGCGATCCCGTCGACCCCCTTGACCATCAGGTCCTCGATGATCCGCTTCTGATCTGCCAGTCCATCGGGGGGCATGTGAAAGGAGGAGGTGACGCCGATCTCGGAGGCGGCATCCTCGACACCCTTGCCGGCGAGGACCCAGAAATCTGCGACTCCGTTGGTGACAAATGCGAGTCTGGGCGCGGCATTGGCGTTGGGTTGCACCACGGACCCCTTGTAGGAATATGCAACGTACCCCACCAAGACCATCCCCAAGATGATGATGTAGAAATTTGATTTCATCGGTTCCTCCTCTACTTGTGATCAGGGCAGGCAGACGCCGCCATTGACATGGATATTCTGTCCAGTGACGAAACTCGCCGATTCACTCGCCAGGAATACTGCTGCTCCACCGACATCGGAAGGAACTCCCCAGCGCTGCATCGGAATCACATCGAGGTAGCCCTGCTTATCCTCTTCAGAATCGTTCTCGTGTCGCTCGACGGGAATCCATCCCGGTGAGATGGCGTTGACGGTGATCCCGTCGGGTGCGAGTTCATTGGCCATGCTGCGGGTCCAACCCAGCTGTCCCCCCTTGGCGGCGACATAGGCGCTGAAGGGAGACAATCCACGAGTGAAGACCTCACTGGCAATGTTGATGATGCGCCCCCACTTCTGCGTCCTCATGTGGGGAATGGTGGCACGCGCGAGCAGGAAGGGACTCTTGATGAAGAAGTCGATCATCGACTGGTAGAACTCCCAGTCGTATTCCTCTATCGGCTTCTGGGGTTGGGCCGGTGTCGCGTTGACGACGACGATATCGATGGGTCCAAGTGTCTCGGCGATTTCAGCAGTGAGGCGATGCACTTCCGCTTCGTCTGTCACATCCCCTCGAAAGAGCGCACCCTCGAAACCGGCATCCCGAAATCCTGAAATGGTCTCCTCGGCACGCTCGACATTGTTCTGGTAGTTGATGGCGACCCTCGCTCCAGCTGCACCGAAAGAGTGCGCCATCGCCTTTCCGAGACCGGTACTGGAACCTGTGATCAGCACGGTTCGATCTGCAAGTGAGAAGTTATCTGACATCTGAACTCCGCTTCTCAAGTTGGTCCAGGAATGAATCTGTATGACTATCAGGAGAGTAGAGGCCCCCAGATGTTGGTCAACGGGCAATCGGCGAGGCCAGTCGTGCGCCCCGGTTCAGCATCGACGCTACAGGGGAGGGGATCATCTCGGTATGAGAGCCCATCAAGAGGTCCTTGCGGCAATTCAGCGAATTTCAAATGACCGGGTCCAAGGTCGTGAGGGAACCGGATTCAATTTCTGTCATGACACTTCTCTCGACCCAGAAAGCCAGGGTGAGCCCATGCGGATCGCAGTCATCGGTGGAAGCACTGCCGGATTGGCCTCGGCGCTCAGATTGCGCCAAAGTGGTCATGAAGTCTCCGTTTTGCACGACAGGGATTGAGGCGAATCGGGGTGAATCTGGATTCGTTGGGCTATCCGGTCGAACAGTCAGATATTCGAGATGAAGATGGTCGATCGATTCTCAGCCAGGGCCTTCATGACACGGTAGGAATTGAACGAGCCAAGCTCCAGGACGCGCTTCTCGGTTCCCTGGAGCCCGGCATCCTTCAACTGGGAAAATCCTTTCTTGGTTTTGAATCGGATCCGCAAGGGGGCGCTCGTGCGGCGATTTTTTCGGATGGAACTCGCGTCGAAGCGGATCTGTTCATCGGAGCCGATGGTGTTCGCTCGAATGTGAGGAGCAGTTGGACTCCAGGTCCTGCGTTGCGTCAGGTACAGAGCGTGGAACTTGTCGGAATGTATCGGGGAGATGCTATCCCGGAGATCCTGAACGGGCGCTTTCTCAAGTTCTGTCGAACAGAAGACGGGATCTCCATCGGAATGGTTCCCACCTCCACAGGAAGCGTCACCTGGTACATCCAGTGTGATCCGCGGCGCTGGCCGATATGCCTTTCTCCGCAGGAGGAGAAACGGGCCTGGTTGCAGGAGGAAGTGCAGCGATGGCCTGATCCAGTGGCCGAGATCATCCTGGGGTCGGATCTGAATCGGACCCATCTGTGGAGGACCACGGACAGGGATCTCCCGACACATTTTCATCGAAGTAATGTGTTGCTGGTAGGAGATGCAGCCCATCCATTGTTGACCTTCACCAGTCAGGGTACAGGATCTGCGATCGAGGATGCTCTCGCCATCGGCGATCTACTCGACCATCATGTTTCCAGGACGCCGGAGCCGGAACAACTCGATGGAATTTTGTGCGAGTTCTCCAGGCACCGGATTCCGATCCTGAGAGCGCGTCTGCAGATGGGTCGCCGGATGCAGTCGCAGTTTCTGAACCCTACTCGCCGCACCCAGCAGATCGTTCCCATCTGCTCCTGAGTCGTCGGGTTGTCGTGGAGGCTGGCTGTTGAACATCGATGACCCCACCCGCTCATTTTCCCCGGACGCAGTAAACCTCTCGCTGCTTCAGCAGCGGGCATTCAATCTGCGATGGGCAGAGGTGGACACCGATGTCATCCCGTTGACTGCAGCGGACCCGGACTTTCCCGTCGCCACCGAGATCCTTGAATCCATCAATGCCCATATTGCCGATGGAATCCTCGGGTACGGACCGACGAGGGGAATGCTCGGGTTTCGAGAGGCCGTGTCGAAGCGGATGGAGGAGCGCCAGGTTCCTTCCAGCCCTGATAAGATACTGGCGACGGACGGTGCTGCATCGGCGTTGTGGGCGGCATGTCGTGCAGTGCTGGGGCCTGGCGATGAAGCCATCACATTTGACCCGGTCGACTTTCTACTGCCGCATTGTTCCGAACAGGCGGGAGCAACGGTGGTTCGCTGCCCACTCGAGCGTGGTAGCGGTGCCATTGCCCAGGATGTACTGGAACAGAAGATCTCTGATCGCACTCGTGCCATCCTGATCTGCAATCCTCACAATCCAACAGGCAGGGTGCTTCGGGTAGAAGAATTGCAGCGCATCGCCAGGTTGGCCGTCGATAACGATCTGGTGATCATCAGTGACGAGATCTGGGCAGACATCGTACTCGGTGACATCCAGATGACGAGTATCGCGTCCCTGTCGGATGAGGTTGCCCAGCGAACCATCACGGTTTCTGGGTTCAGCAAGACCTACGGACTTGCCGGATTGAGAATCGGTTTCATCCACTCGGGTAGTGGCGAACTCGCCGATCGAGTGCTCGAGGCTTCGGGAGCTCCTCGAACAATATTCGGCGCTTCGGTGTTATCACAAGTCGCAGCGGAAGCTGCGCTGAGTAGATGTGATGGATGGCGTGACGGGTTCATCGAACACCTGAAGAGGATGAGTCGGTTTGCAGCACCACGTCTCGATGCTCTGGATGGATTTTGTTGCCCCCAGCCGGAGGGAACCTACCTGTTGTTCCCTGATATCGTTGAAACTGGAATGGATGCGAATGACCTGGCTGCAGAGATTCTGGAGCAGGCGCGTGTTGCCGTGGTCCCGGGAGACGAGCGTTGGTTCGGCCCGGGGGCAAAAGGGCACCTGAGAATCTCATTTGCCACCAGTGAGGCGATACTCGATGAAGCCATCACCCGCATCGAGAGATGGAACAGAAATCGCTGAGGCAGCCATCCTCTTGCCAGGGATCAACGATCTTCTGGACTCCGCAAGATATCCAGATCTGTGATACCGATGACATCGATTCGAGGGCCTGCGTGGTATTCGTGACAGGTTGTACAGCGATCCTCGACCGGATGACCATGACATTCGATACACTGATTGCGTGTCACGGCTTTCCAATCATTGGGAAGATCCTTGTTCGTCGCGGGCTCGTGGCAACCGAGACAACTGATGTCGGAATTGCTCAGAATATGTGGCCCGTGGGCGAAGTGAGTGAAGCGAGGGAATGGTTCTGCACGGTGAGAGTCTGGCTCCCAACGCACCTGATCACCGCCGTGCTGGAGACCGATGTGGCAGGACGCACACGCTCCTGGAGAGTCTTCCGAAAAGATCTGTGCAAAGACCTGTGCCGAATCGGGATCCTGGTCACCGGTTCTTGCTTCCAGGGTAGCCCAGGCGCGCAGAAAACTATCGGCATGCTGCACCGGACGGTATCGAATCGAAGAATCTACCCGGTACCAGCCACCAGCATTGGCCCAGCGAGCGGGGTTGATCGATGACGGACTTGAAGCTTCTTCAGTCGAAGGGGCTGCGTCCACGCCATTCTCATCGAGCAAATCTTCATCGAGCAAATCTGCATCGAGCAAATCCCCATCGAGCAGATCATCGTCGAGCAGATCAACCTCTTCGTCTTCCACCTGCGGATCGCCCTCCCCCGGTTGGGCGACAGGAGCAGTATCTTTGCCGGGAAGATCCTCACCGGCGCGGTGAAGAGCCACCTCTTCGGAGAGATGGGGAAACCAGGCATCGCTCGCCTCCATCAGTAACGAACGAGGCAGCAGAGCCGCGAGTTGAGCCGTTTCATCATGGGTCAGGCTGCCAGCTGCTGCGGGGACCATCCTGTTGATCAAGGATTCCAGATTTCCCTCGGCGGCATCCAGAAGTGCTTCCTTGTAGCCCCATGCCAGGTGACTGGCGGAGTTGAGAACTGCTTCCGATTGCCCCTCGAGCGACCAGAGTTCAATTCCTGAAAGCTCGGTCAGCGACGGATCGGTATCCATTGCATGGCGAATCCACCGCCGACTCCATGATTCCGGGAACTCGGTTCCATTGAAGGGCCAGTCACCCAACTCCATCCCTGCTTCGCTCAGGGTAGCGGTATCGATGTCGGGGATCGCCAGCACTTCGAATCCCAGATCCTTCCCGGCAGGGCCGCGGCCTCCGATGGAATCCTCATGACATCGTGCGCACGACATCGAAAAAGGCTTCACTCGCATCCGGTTGCCATCTGAACCGAGGGTGTGGCATTGATCACAACGATCTGGTGCCAGATCTGGCTTTTCCATGAAGTGCCGGTTGGCGTGGCTGAAATGATCAAACTGGATCGCCCTGGTGGGCACGCCATATTCATCACCAAACTCCGGGTGCCCCTTGTGAAAGGATGGGAAGCGCTTCTGATGACACGCCTGACAGCGAGCATCGTTGAGTCCAGATGCTGGCGATTCGAATCGGTGCTCTACATGGCAGCGAGCACAGGGTATCGATGCGATCCCACCGAGAGTTCGCGAGCCATCAGCGAGGACCTTCTCCCATCGCTCCGGAGATACAGAGTGCGGATTGACGGCGTTTTCACCCATGTCGTGGCATTCGAGACACTGTCCTGAGGAGTGAGAATCTCCGATTCCAAGCAAACCTCTACTCATGAAAGTGAGCGTACTGGACAGTTCTGGATCATGGCAGCGAGAACATTGGAGCTGTGAGTGGGCACTACTTCTGGCGCCTGGATCTAGCGATACAGACCAGTCTCCGGAGATGATGATGAGAGCCAGTCCGAAGGTGAGAAAAAGGACTCGCAGAAACATGTTGCGTCTTTGTCTGCCTTCACTCGGTACAGGAATGCAGCGATTGTCGGGTTCGGAGCAACGGCCATCGGGTCCGGGTCCATGCTGACAAGGATCTCCAGTGCGGCCACAGGAATACGGTTGGTCTGATCTGACATACCGGGTCACTCTGGCATCGAAGGGGCTACGCTGTTTCGCCATCAAGCCCCCATCTCAGCAGCGTGAGAGATCACAAGAAGGACATGAAGCAGGATGATCAGCAACATCGCCCCTGTGAGCGGAAGGTGTATCAACAGCCATCCTCTCATCCATAGATGGAGCCGTTGTTGTCGATCCAGTCGAGCCTTCTTCGCAACCAGTTCCAGGATCTGTTCCTGGCTGCTGTTTGAATCGATGTTTGCTGGATTGAATCGGATCGAGTACTGCTGCTCCAGCAGCAGAGGGATGTACTGATTTCCACTTCGTCCCTGCGGTAATAACCCCGGTCCCTGAAAGATGAAGGGCCGGATTAACTCGAGGTAAACCTTTTCGAAACTGGAATCGGATCCCGTCTCGCTGAGTCTCTTCATCTGTTGATCCGCTTCATCCCTGATCTGTGCGAGTTCCTGCGGAATCCTTGCCTGTAGCAATGTGTCCTGAGAGTCGTGAAGGGGTTGCGGGATTTGACGCATCAAGATCCAACCACCGAATCCGCTAAGAAGGAGAACTGCGTATCCACTCCACAGTAGAATTTCAAAAGTTCCAGTTGGAAAACGATACCCCGTGTGATCCAGAAACATGAAACCGCTGACACAGCCAGTGGCGAGATGCAACATCAACCAGGTCGAAGCCCTTCCCAGTGGCAAGAAGGGCAATCTCTTTCGGATTCCATAGATGCAAAGCACCACGAAACTGGCGAGTAGAAACCAGCCACTCGTGGAAGCCGGGTCTTCCAGCGATCGATCAGCATCGCTGACGGAGATCCAGAAGATGATCACGATGGATATGATCAGCAGGACGATGAGCGTCGGTGGCTTTCTGAGGGTTGCCATCGATTAGCCTCTCCTGCTCATCAGCGGATCTCGGGTTCCGAAATCAATACGGTGAAGGGCATCATGAGGACAGGCGTTGACACAGGCAGGACCGGAAGGCTGATCGATGCAGAGATCGCACTTGGTTGCCCTCAGGAGAGGTTCCCCTGACTCGATGTCTATGATCGGAGTACCTGAAGGATCACGAATTTCCACGGTACGGATACTGTCATACGGACAAGCATCAACGCATGTGCCACAGCCAATGCAGGTGGACTCCTGAATGATGACATTTCCGCTGTGAGGATCACGGTGAATGGCGCCGGTCGGACACCCGATGAGACATACCGGATCACAGCAGTGCATGCAGGCGGTGGCAACCATCAGTTGGGCGTGGCGGTGTCCCTCTCGAATAAACCTTGGATTGCCATCGTGTGTGACGGCACAGGCCTTGACGCAATCATCGCAGTCAGTGCAACGATTCAGGTCGATGATCATCGTCTGATTGCCATTGATGGTTCTGTGATCGAGAAGAAAGTCGAGCATCCCCCCAGTAATTTTCCCTGCAACGCGACTACGGCTGAAGTTGTCGAGAAGGTCCTGCTTGTTAATGTAGGGATAAATGTGCTTCTTGAAAGAGGGTGTTGAGATGAGAAGCAGATCGGTCGCACCGATACATCGAAGACTGCTGGAAGAATTGCGAGGCACACCTTCTTCAATGGATGAGAGCACCTCATCGATTCCAAATACATCACCAGGGCGAAGGTAATCCCTGGTTTCGATGGTTCCACTGCTGTCCTTGGATATTCTGGCGAACCCATTCATCAAGATGAAAACACCATCAAGGTGTTGGCCTGATTTCACGACGAGTGTTTCACGCGATAGGATTTCCTGTCTATTTCCCATCGATGATCTGAGGTCTCTATTCCAGTTCTCATCACCATGTCGTTCAAATCGGATTTCCTGGACAAGTGACTTCTTTGACTGTTCTGGAATCGATTCGAGCAGAGGCAAATCCGAAAAAATTAACTGGAGGGAATAGGTGCGAATGCGCTCCTCAAGGAATTCCCACAAGGACTTCGATCTGCGGCAGATGTCCCTGAGTCCCTGCCATCGGATTTCGATCAGTGAAGATGGCTCTTCTGCGAAGATGGTAGCGGTTCTGCTACTTCTTCTCAGTGCAGCGATCTCACCAGTTAATTCTCCGGGATAGATCTCCCTGGAATTGTAATCGGTCAAGAATTCAGGAAGCGCCATCGGTAGCATTCGAGTCTTCTTGACGATGGAATCTTGAGATTGCTGTGCTTCCGAGAAGGAGAGCTCGGCGCGTGTCTCGGGCATTCTGGAGTTCTGCCACAATTGCGAGATCGCCTCGAACCATGACTTCTTGTTCAATTTCTCTCGAGTATCTAGCGTTTGCTCTCCGGCGGGATCGAGCAGTACACGCAGTTTTCCCGACATGCACAGAAAAACAGAGCCGCCGTAGTCCCCCTTTCGGATGAGTATTTCACCGGCATCGATGTCGACTTTTCTGGCGTCGTTTCGGAGGATTTCCTCAATTGAGGTATTGCCCTGTAGATAGTCAGAAAGAGCCAAGGTGAGGACGGAGTCGGTCAGTGCCCAGTTCACGAGAGTTTCGGGGAGAAGTTCTTCTCCGAAGGGTTGATCCCATCGCCTGGGGCGGCTGACTCGCAGTGTTGATTTCTCCATGCCAGACACCATTCACCGAGGCCATCACGGGGACTCTGGCGACCCTCCCCTGTAATTCTCTGGCTTCGCCAGAAGCGAATCGATGCTCTGCAGCTGGCTACCGTCATGAATCGCAGCAAACGCATTGACTGCAGATGTTATTTGATCTGCAGCGCTGGCGATGGCTGGTTGGTTTTTCAGACTCATCTTGAGATTCTTGATCGCCGCCATCGCTTCGGAGACCTGGGTGATGTCAGCCAGCTTGTCGACGGCGTCGAGGCGTTTCCTCAAGCGCGCAAATCTCTTGGCATTCTTGACTGCATAATCACCACCGCTGGTTGCGGTGGCGACCGCTCTGAGTACGGTTTCCATCTCAGCGAGGATTCCAACGATGTGGAGCATTCGTTGTCGTTCGAGGGAGGCAACCTTGTTTTCTTTTCCCTTGGTGTAGAAGTTGTTGTGTCGGATGACACCCTGGGTCCATGCCACCAGTTCGAAGTCACTTCCCGTGGAATGCAGTCCGGTGTTGATCAGGGCTTCATTCGGGATGACATGACAGCTGACACAATTTCTGGCTATCTCCAGTATCATCGCGGGCCTGAGCATCCCTGCCACTTGCGCATCATTCCAGCGGGCCGCGATCTCGGTGGCAGATTCTTGCCCTTCTTCCTTGCCACTGAACTCGCCATGTCTTTTCAGCCAGCCACGGGCTGCACCGTGGCATGACTCACAGGAGATTCCCGAAACGGGCTTGGTCTTTTCTGCTACCATCTTCGTGGTGGCATGACAATCGAGGCAAAGGCTCTCGCTCTTGATTCGCTTGATCCCCATCCTTTTTGCTATCGCACGCCCCTCATCGGATCGAGGCATCTTTGTGATGGTGGCGAAATGAGGGGTCGACTCCCAGATACTACCGGAGTGCTTGTGGCATTCGACACACTGGTCGGCTCCCTGGATGCTCGATGGATCGTGGCCAGGCCCCACCCCGGGTGGTGTGATTCCATCGTCTCGGGCACCTGACAGATCCAGGAATCCCAGAGAGCACAGCGCGAGTAAGCCGAGAGTGAAGATCTTGCTTTCGATGACAACTCCTAGGTTTGTGACGAGCGAATCTGCGCTACTCGATCATGCCTGGATCTCGATATCATTGAGGGGTATTGCGACACATGCCAGACAGTGGCCATCCCTGATCTCTGCAGATGGCTCCTCCTCGTAGGTCACTTTCCCATGATTCAGGCGAACTTCACAGGTGCCACAGGTCCCCGAGCGACAGCTGCTGTCGATCATGATCCCAGCATCTTCGGCTAAATCGAGGATGGAACTCTCTCCATCCCACTGTATGGCTCTTTCACTTCTCTTGAAGAGAATCTTGGGAAGTACCGCTCCATCGGATTGGGTAGATGACGTCGTTGCAGATTTCTTTTTTCTGGTTGAAGCGGGCCCAAATGCTTCCGTCAAAATGCTATCGGTGGGTACCCCGGATTCTTCCAGAGAAGGAACCAGGGAGCCCATCATGGGAGGAGGGCCACAGATGTAATACTGTAGGTCGTCATCTCCTGTGAGTTTTTTTAATCGGCTGGCATCGACATATCCGTGATGGACGAGGTCCGTCTCCTGATCTTGTTCATCGGGTTCGCTGTAGAAGATGTGGAGATCGATATTCTCATGACGTCCAATTAGGCGTGCGATGTGGTCACGAAAGGGGTGATCTTGTCGATTTCTGACGGCATGAATAAAGTAACACTTTCTATCAAGCCGTTCAGCGCAGATCGCCTCAAGCATGCTCAGTAGTGGCGTGACCCCGATTCCGCCCGCCAGAAAGACCGCTGGCCGTGGATCCAGTCGATCTAGGACAAACTTTCCTGCAGGGCTACTGACTTCGAGCAGATCTCCGACCTTCAGATTTTCATGAAGGAACGATGAGCCTACTCCGGGTGGTGCATCAGGTTGGTTCGGAGGAGGGGGGATTTGTTTTACAGTGATTCGATATCGATTTTGATCTCCTGGACCGCAAGAGAGCGAGTAGTTTCGCACTGTCGGTCGTTTGGATCCTGGTATGCGCAGTTGAAATCCCAGATGCTGACCCGGTTCAAATGGCGGAAGGGGTTCGCCGTCCAGAGGGCGAAGGTAGAAAGAGCATGTGTTCAATGCCTCCGTTACTTTTTCGTCTAGAATGAATCGACGATAACCGCGCCACGATTTGCGCGGGCCTTGTGCAGTGACTACGTCAGGGGATTGATCGATCTCTTGGAGTAGTTTCTTTGTCTCCAGTTGACTGAAGCGAAAATGCTGATTTGTTCTCCTCAGTGCAGACGCCAGCGAGAGCAACACCTCCAGGCCGACGATAGTTACGATCCCGAAGCCGATCCAAGATATTACATCTTCTGAAAACATTGATCAGAACCTGACCAGGAATTCGGTCCGAATACCGTTTCCTTTATCACCATCCTCTGTCAATTTCGAGTAGCCGTCACATTGTAGCATTATCCGGTCGGATAGTTTTTTCTGGTACCGTACTCCGATGGCACCTGTCGCCACATCGTCTACTTCAGTGGGTACCCGAGCTCCCAACTCGACGATGAAATTGTTTCGACCTTCGGTCATGATCCACTGATATCCAAGGGCACCTCCAAACGCTCGATCTGCGCCACTGCCCAGTGCTGCTGAGAAACTACCCAGTTCCGCTGCGGCGAAAAGCAAGCCTGCTTTGCCGAGAGGTCCACCCTTGGTAGGGCCTCTGGCAGCAGAAGCAAATTCATCGATAGCGAGAAACAAGGTGCCATACGCGATGTCATCTGTTCCGTAGGGTGTCGTTGAGGCCTCGGCAAAAAATAACATACCGTCGCTGACTTCTGGGTTGTCTTCTTCCTCGGCATGAGAGGCACACCATCGGACAGTGGTGTTGAAGATTCGCCCCCACTTCTTGATTCGCTGGGACAAACCCAATCCCGCATATATTCCATCGCCACCCTCAAGGACAGATGCATCGATGACAACCAGATCTGCGTCGATGGTGCTGGAGTAAGTATCTGTTTCAGTCGAGATGGCGAAGAAGCGAGATTCATCCACAAGTTGATTGTTGTTTCGATTCATTTCATTCCAGCCGTAGATAAAACTAAGCCGCATCATTGAGGTGCCGGGAACCGCTAAGAATTTGGTTACACCGATAGCGTCCATCTTGTCGTTGACCAGGATCCCATCTTGCAGGTCCACTTCCCAACGACCGATACTGAAACCGTAATCGAACTGCCGGCTACTTTTCTTGTCGAGGCCAGGAAAAAGCTCACTCAATTCTCCTTCAAAGAAGAGAGTAGTAATGTCGAGGTTGGTGTGGTCATACCAACCGTTCTCTGCTTCCGGTTCGCTTGTGTACCGGGTGAACTGCCCCCGCTCTTGTAATGGCTCGATGCCGACCAAGAATCGTTCGGTACCTGTGAGTTGTAGGTTTCCAAATAGTTCAAGTTGATTGGCCCACTCGATCAAACGCTGACCGTTGTCGGAAGGGTCGACCACGTTGACACCACTACGCAGAATTCCGTACACCCAGAATGAGGGGCGCCAGATCGCTCCTGTTGGCGATTCGAATCCTCGTTCCAATGGCCCTATTTCCAGCAGGCCCGGTCCCAGTTCAAGGACGGGAGGCGTCGGTTGAAGTTCTTCCATCGGGATCAGTGGAATGTGGTGGTCAGGCAATCGACTGGAACTATCTGCATCCTGTGACCAGGTGGTCTGTGCGACCAGCAATAGAACGATCAGTATGGAGATGGATCTCGTTACAACTATTGCGGCCAGTTGCGGTGGCAATGCTAACTCGTTATCTCCAGATTTAATGGTCTGAGAGCAGATCAAGCCCTGTCTCCTTCATTGCTGGAAATATTACCACCGCCGATTTTTCGGCGATCACGATGGCACCATCGACCAGCTTCTTGGCCAGTTCTCGAGGCGAAAGCCCGTAATCGAATCCGACATGCATCGTCTGAAGAACCAGGTTCACGGGAACAGATTGAGAGATGAATTGCGCCTTGACTGAATATGGCCCCCGTCCTGAGAGCAATTTTCCTGCGATACGATATGTGGCAGTTCGATGCCCAAGAGGCTCGATACTTCGACGGTGTTTTCGTACCCCTTTGGGGTGGCCGTAAAAGTTGTTGGGCCTGGAGGCGGGACGAATGAACGGGATTGCAGTGACCGAATTGTTGGTCGTTAGCACCTGTTCCTGTTCTCCTCCATGTACATTTCTTGACAACACCTTTGATTGCAGATTGAACAGTTGTTCATCCAGTGGAATCTCGCCGTTACGGACATAGAGGGAGAATCCATCCCGGACATCTCCGTTAGGGTCACGGTCTCCGGAGATGAAAACGAGATCACCTTGTGAATCTCTGACTTCGACCTGAAGGACAAACAGCCTGCCGATCTTGTCGGAGGGAAGATTGTGTCCGCTGGAGAGGTTTTTCACATCGAGTTCGAAGTCGATACCCTCCTTACTTGCAGAAGTGATACGGATATCGGAAAGAGCGAAGCCCCGCTGCATCACCTGGACCCTCTGTTGCTTGGCCCAATCGAGTAGTTCGAGTTGTTCATCGATAATCTCACGTGCGTCGTATCGATCATCGATGGAATCCCAGGCTTCGGGGAATGCGAAGTCTTCCGGGCATTCGTCTTCAAACTCGTCGGTGCCCCATCCGCTGTCTACTTCGAAGAGGAGCCATTCGGAGATCGATTTGAAATCTTGGGCTTGTTTGTTGATGGGGAAAATACCCGGATGAATGAGAGAGTAGTCAGGACCTGCAAAGAAGTGATTCGTCAGCTTCCTGTTGGAAGTCATTTCTCCTCCCACCACGGCGCCGGGGCCTTGTTCATAACCGGACGAAATCCCCTGTTCCTTTCCCATGTGGCAATCGTTGCAGGAGATCCCTTGTGCTGCTGCGGGTGAGTTTCGATACTCGCTGAGAACTTCGTGTACACGGAATCCGTTGGGGGTGTAGACCTCGTGGCAACTTCCGCAGAAGGAGGGGTCTTCAAGCTCAGGAAACTTCTCCACCTCAGCGTGGATAGCGCGACCCACGTCATCGCGATTTGTATTCACCCTGTAGGTTTTTGGGTCACTGAGAACGCGACTCAATTCGCTATTGCCCTGGGCGCCCTTCACTGAATCGAAGATATCCCCCCTGTCGAGACCCAGTCGCCCCGCGACCTTTCGGTAGGGAGCGCTCATGCGGTGGCAGACGACACAGGTGATTCCCTCTCTCGAGATGGGGTGCCGATCGAGGTTCGAGAGGCTGGCGGGTTCACCGATTTCAGACCCGATGGGCGTATGGCAGCGAACGCAAAAATCTCCGGTGGTGGAGCTGGTGCCCTTATTCAAGGCAATTTGCATCGACACCATCAACGGACTCAATTGAGAGTATGCGTGCTGGGAAACGGACCATTCGCGGTATTGCTTGGGATGGCAGCTGGCACATTCGTCTGCCGAGGGAAAGTCGCTATTTGCGAAGAGGTCACCGTGAGCATCACGAGAAGTGTCGATGACCGTTTGGTGGTCAGGTGTATTTTCTGAAGGCTTCTCGGGCAACAATAGATCATCAGCCAGCAGGTCATCGTTCTCGACAGATGGCACTGGAGGAGGATTCTGGGAATAGACTGGATGATGTAATCCAATGTTGTTCTCGGATGGCCCAATCAGAACGAACATACTCATCAGGAAACCGATAAGTACAGAAGTGAATGGTACCGTGCTGACCGGTTTCACTGGGGCCTCGGTTTCACCTTGAAATTCGGTGTGGGTAAGCCTTGCCATGGATCGTCAGCATAATTCAAGTCATTGGGAATACTGAATGAATTCCACCATTGCTACATTTCTCAAAGAACAAGAGCAGTCAAATCGTGGGGGTACTTCATGATTCATCTGATGACAATTTGCTTGTTGAGTATTTTGCCGGTGTTGGATTCGTCTGCTTCTCAGCCGGCAAGACCCGACATCATCGTCATCATGGCCGATGACATGGGCTGGTCCGATATCGGATGTTTCGGCGGTGAGATCAAGACTCCAAATCTCGACCAGCTGGCTTCGAATGGAGTTCGTCTGAGTCAGTTCTATAACACGGCTCGTTGCTGCCCGACGCGTGCCTCATTGCTGACCGGTCTCTATGCTCATCAGGCGGGTGTCGGTCACATGGTGTACGACGGTGGATCGCCGGGCTATCGAGGAGAACTGTCACCGACCACCGCGACCATCGCTGAACACCTGAGTGCCGCCGGCTACCGCACCTACATGTCGGGGAAGTGGCATGTCACTCACAACCTCGGCAAGGCAAAGCAGCGGATCGAGCCGAAGCGAAGGACCAACTGGCCCATCGACCGGGGGTTTCAACACTTCTTTGGCACCATACACGGCGGTGGTTCCTACTACGATCCGGTTTCATTGACCCGAGGCGAACGCTACCTCCCGGCTCCTGAAGGGGACTACCACTACACCGATGCCATCAGCGAAGAAGCAGCAAACTTCATCGAGCAGAATGCAGCCCATAGTAAAGCGGCTCCGATGTTCATGTATGTGGCTTACACCGCTCCTCACTGGCCGCTCCACGCTCGCCCCGCTGACATCGAGAGGGTCAAGGGGCGCTATCGCGACGGTTGGGATGCGATGCGAGAAGCGCGACTGAAACGTCAGCGTGACATGGGATTGATCGATGCGGCGTGGGATCTTTCGCCTCGTGATTCTCGCATCAAGACCTGGAAAGAGACGCCGGACCATCCGTGGCAGGAGCGACGAATGGAGGTCTATGCCGCCCAGGTCGAACAACTCGATCGCGGCATCGGCCGCATCGTTGCCGAACTGAAGGCGCAGGGTCGGCTGGAGAACACCTTGCTGCTGTTTC
>JYMV01021918.1_pt2 | contig 16244 bp, 12 predicted proteins | sample 338911 | NCBI WGS metagenome assembly JYMV01 (sample SAMN03354496, study PRJNA234377) | hydrothermal vent metagenome | biome: Deep sea; feature: Hydrothermal plumes at the Eastern Lau Spreading Center, Western Pacific Ocean; material: Seawater | place: Tonga | collected 2009 | depth 2000 m m
ACAAACCATTCGAGGTGAGGGTGACGGACAATCAACAAAGATTTATGCTGAAGCGTTCACGAAGGACCCCAAATTCTACCACTTCATTCGTTCCATGGAAGCTTACAAAAAATCTTTAAAGACCGGCACCACTATTCTTCTCTCTGAAGATTCTGAGTTTTTGAGCTTCCTTAACAAGAACAACTGATAGTCGCAATAGGACACTCCTGTCCTCATGAAACCTAACTGCTTTGATCAACCGGAATTTAAACCGAGTTCTTGCGTTCCTTTAAATAACTTTTATTTCGTATGAGAATTTTGATAGCCGGAGCTGGCATTGTCGGCAATAACTTGGCTGAACAACTCTCCGAAGAAGGTCATGATGTTTCTATCATAGACGGAGACGCCGAAAAAATTCGCCGCATCTCGGACACATTGGATGTAATGTCGGTTTGCGGTAATGCATGCATGCCCAGCATTCTTGTAAAAGCCGGAATTCGAGACATGGAAATGGTGATTGCGGTCACCAATAAAGACGAGATCAACTTGATGGTGTGTTTCCTCGCTTCTAAATTTCAAGTTCCAAAGCGATTTGCAAGACTTCGCAGTATGGAGTTCACGGGTTCAGGGCAAATCTTTCCACCGAAAGAACTGTTTATTGACCAGGCGATCAACCCTGGAGAAATCATTATTGATACGATTCTTAAAATTCTAAAAACACCTGGTGCTGTAAATGTTACGGAGTTTGCCCAGGGAAAGGTTTTATTGCGCGAGTTTGATTTGCCTGAAAATGCCCCACTGACAGGAAAAAGCATCAAGGAACTCGTAAGCATTTCTGATTTCGACTTGATAATAATCGTGGCTATCGTCCGCGAGGGAAAACTCATTATCCCAAAACCAGAAGACATTCTGCAAACGGGTGACCGAATCTACACTTTGGTAAATAAAGAATTCCTACCGTTTCTTTTGCCCATGTTGAACAAAACCGTCGATGCGGTCGAGAAAATAGTTATCTATTCTGCCAACCCTGTATCGATCAATCTCGCCAAGGCATTGGAAGAAACAGTTAAAAACGTGTGCATCATTGAACCCTCGCGTGAAGCTGCTCATAAAGCCGCAGAGGAACTTTCAAAGACCTTGGTGCACCAAGGGACAGGAACAGATCTAGATTTGTTCAACGAAATAAACATGAAAGATGTCGATTTCTTTATGGCGCTTTCTGATGACGATGAAAATAATATCCTCTCCGCTCTATTAGCAAAAAAATACGGTGCCCGACGTGCGGTAGTCATAACCAATGACCCGGAGTATCTACCTATTCTTGACTCGATCGGGATGGATATTACGATCAACCCTCGTCTGATCGTAGTCAGCACTATTTTGAAACATTTGCGTAAAGGCGGTGTTATTTCTGTTTTCAAACTAATAGAAGATGCCGAAGTGCTGGAGTTAGTTGTTGATGCTAATTCAACGATTGCAGGAAACAGGATCTCTGATTTAAACTTTCCTAAAGACGCAATGATAGGTGCAATCCTTCGCCAGGGGGAAATGTTGGCTCCTGATGAAAACATTACTGTCCAAGAGGGCGATTCAGTTATTGTTGTAGCTTTGAGCTCAGCAATTGAAAAAATCGAAAAACTTTTCGGACGCAAAAGACACTTTTTCCGGTTCTGATGAACATCCTTGCGATTTTCAATGTTGTGGGGGTTCTCCTCCTTCTTCTTTCAGGCCTAATGGTTCTGCCTGTTGGTATTGCATTTTACTACGACCACCCTCCATCTCACAGGCATTTGTTCTGACTCTTGTGGCGTCATTTTTAATCGGTCTTTCTTTGTGGAAGATTCTTCCATCGGGCGTCGAAAAACTACGCGACCGAGAAGGATTCGCAATTGTCGCTTTATCCTGGATATTCATCGCATTCGCCGGTGCGTTTCCTTACTATCTTTCTGGAAACTGCCCAGACTTTATAGATGCATTCTTTGAAAGCATGAGTGGATTTACTACCACAGGGGCAACCATTCTTACAGATATCGATTCTTTGCCCCGTGGAATTCTATTTTGGAGAAATCTCACCCAGTGGTTTGGGGGAATGGGAATCATCCTTTTGTCTATGGCGATTTTCCCAGCCCTTGGAATTGGTAGCACTCACTTGTTCAAAGCAGAGGTGCCTGGAGGTGTCACCGTAGAACGCATGCAACCCCGACTTGCGGAGACTGCTAAAATCTTATGGAAAACATATGTCGTGTTGACTGTATTGGAGGTCATCCTCCTTAATCTGGGGGGAGTAGATTTTTTTGATGCGCTTTGCCACAGTCTTTCCACGGTTGCTACCGGCGGATTTTCAACTCATAACGCCAGCATAGGCTATTTTAACAGCGCCTATGTAGAATCCATTTCCATTCTATTTATGTTTTTAGGTGGCGTCAGCTTTATCCTTCACTACCAACTAGTCAACGGGAATTTTGCAGTTGTTTTTAAAAACCCAGAGTTGCGGTTTTATGGAACGATGATTATTTGGGGTCTCGCTTCTTTCAAACCCGATCTACCTTTAGACGAAGCGTTCCGTAAAGCTGCATTTAATGTCGTTTCAATTAATACAACTTCCGGTTTCATGACAGACGATTTTAATGTGTGGCCAAATTTTCTTAGAATTTTCATGTTGGTCATTATGATGGTCGGAGGTTGCTCCGGTTCCACCAGTGGGTCTCTAAAGGTGGTCCGCTTTATCATTTTGTTTAAAATCATTAGAAGAGAATTAAAAAAACTCGTCCACCCCCGCGCTATTTTTCATGTAAAAGTTGCGGGTAAACCGGTCAAGCCTGATGACTTAACCAATGTAGTGGCTCTTACTTGCTTTTTTATGGGTTTTGCAGCTTTGGGCTGTATTCTTTTATCCCTGATGGGTATAGATTTGACAACCTCAGTATCCGCTTCCATAGCTTGCCTTTTCAACATTGGCCCTGGTTTGGGACAGGTTGGGGCTATAGGTAACTATGCAGATATCCCATTCATGGGTAAAGGCATCCTCATCGCTTTTATGTTAATGGGAAGGTTAGAGATATTTGGAATCATGCTTCTTTTTCTACCTATGGCGTGGCGCAAATAAGATTTGATTTTAGATATTTATTACCTTAGTATTTTTCGGTCCCCATTTTAGATGATTTAATCACATGACTATGTAAGGCTGGCTAGGCTAAACATCTGTGGCGTTAGTTTTCTTTTACGTAAATACTTATAAACTGCTGCCCCCCATCAGGGGAGACGCTTTTCAGGATTTCTAATATGAGTACAAGTTCTCCATTAAAAGTTACTGAAGTAGTACTAAGAGACGCTCACCAATCTTTGCTGGCGACCCGAATGCGCACAGAAGATATGTTACCGATCGGCGAAAAGCTTGATCAGGTAGGTTTTTTCTCTTTGGAAATGTGGGGAGGGGCTACTTTTGATTCTTGCTTACGTTTTCTCAATGAAGACCCTTGGGAACGAGCACGCAAACTAAAAAAAGTAATCCCTAATACACCCTTTCAAATGCTGCTCAGAGGGCAAAACTGTGTCGGATACAGACATTACGCGGATGATATAGTTGAGCGTTTTGTAAAAAAATCAGTTGACGTAGGGATAAACATATTCCGCATATTTGATGCCCTTAATGATTTGAGAAATATTGAAACAGCAATCAAAACTGTTAATAAATGTGGTGAAACAGTTGAAGGTTGTATCAGCTATACAGTCAGCCCATTCCACAACATCGAACTTTACATAAAGATGGCTCGCCAATTAGTTGATATGGGATCGGACATTGTCTGCATTAAGGATATGGCCGGGTTACTCACACCTGAAACAACTGGAACTCTAATCCGAGAAATTAAAAATTCAGTTGATGCGCCTGTTCATTTACACACACACGCCACAACAGGACTTGTCGGAATGAATCTACAGGCCGCTATTGATGCTGGGGTCGATATGGTGGATACAGCTATATCCAGTCTTTCAATGGGCACGGGACATTACGCGACGGAATGTATTGTTGCTGCGCAAAAAGGATTGGCTAGAGACACAGGTCTTGATTTGAACTTACTAGAAGAAATTTCGAATTACTTTCGTGAGGTGAGGAAAAATTACGCGGAATTTGAAAGCGATTTTAAAGGTGTGGATATCAATATCCTCAAGTCGCAAATTCCTGGGGGAATGATCTCCAACATGGAAAATCAGTACAAACTTCAAGATGTTCTTTTGGAAGTTCCGCGAGTTAGAAAGGATATGGGCTACCCTCCACTGGTGACACCCACAAGCCAAATTGTTGGCTCGCAGGCCACTTTGAACATTTTAACTGGCGAACGATATAAATTAATCACGAAAGAAACCCGTGAATGCGTGCTCGGTAAATACGGAAAACTTCCCGCGTCTCTTGACCCTGATTTACTGGCAAAAGTTGAGGAAGATGGAGAGGCCATTGATTGTCGACCAGCCGATCTCCTTGAACCTGAGTGGGACCAAGTTGTAAAAGATTGCAAGGGTAAGTGCACTTCAGAAGAAGATATGCTTTCCTACGCGCTTTTTCCAAAGGTTGCTTTAGAATTTTTTAAAAACAGAGAGCAAGGATTTCCTTCAACCGAAAAACCTGCAACTTTGACTCCAAAACCAGTTACTACATCAACCACTCCAGCCACTCCAGTAGCGGGTAGTGCTACATACACAGTAAATGTCAATGGACAAGCCTTTTCCGTGCAAGTAAGCGCAGGTGGTGCCCCGCAACAAGTCCTAGCCACTTCAACAGCGCCAGTAGCAACAGCAGCTCCAGCTGTTAGTGGGACGTCTGTAACCTCACCTCTTCCTGGCTCTGTATTCTCTTTGAAGGTGACCGTCGGCGATCAGGTAAATGAAGGTGACGTTGTTATAATCATGGAATCTATGAAAATGGAGACTGAAATTCATGCCACCCAAGTCCAAGAAGGGCAAAAAGTTAATACCGGTGATAATTTATTAGTCATCGGCTAGATTCTAAACCTATCTACTCATGGAACTAACTTTCGGCAATGCCGCAACCAAAATTATAGGATCCACCGGATTTTCCAGTCTGACCCTTGGAGACGGAACAATGATCCTAGTTGCTTGCGTGCTCCTTTATCTCGCCATTTGGAAAAAATTCGAGCCACTACTTTTATTACCAATAGGATTTGGTTGCCTTCTAGCAAACCTTCCACTCAGCATGATGGCAAGCACTGACTCTGGTGGACTTTTAAATTTTTTCTACCAAGGTATAAAACATGAAATTTTACCTCCTTTGGTTTTCCTAGGAGTAGGTGCACTTACAGACTTTGGCCCCCTGTTGGCTAATCCATCAACTCTTCTTCTTGGAGCCGCTGCGCAAATAGGTGTTTACACAACACTCGTGGGAGCAGTTTTTTTAGGGTTTGATCTTAAGGAAGCCAGCGCCATTGGCATTATTGGAGGAGCCGATGGTCCAACATCGATTTTTATTGCCAGCAAACTCGCACCTCATCTTTTAGCTCCAATAGCTGTTGCGGCCTATTCATACATGTCTCTGGTCCCACTTATTCAACCGCCAATTATGAGATGGTTGACTACTGCCGAGGAAAGAAAAATAAAAATGGAGCAGTTAAAACCAATCTCGCAAACTGTAAAAATCATTTTTCCTGTCGTGGTAACAATCGTCTGCTGCCTTATGCTTCCTGGAGTCACCCCTCTACTAGGAATGCTGATGCTGGGAAATCTTTTTCGAGAATCGGGGGTTACCGCCAGACTTCATGAAACTGCTGAGACTCACTTGATTAACATAGTAACTATTTTGCTAGCACTTGCAGTGGGTTCTTCCATGACCGCTGATTCGTTCCTAAGATTAGAAACAATAAAAATCATCATCCTCGGTTTACTCGCATTTTGTATGGCAACTGCAGGTGGTGTTATTTTTGCAAAGGTAATGTCCAAGCTTTCAGGAGGGAAAATAAATCCGTTGATTGGTTCGGCCGGAGTCTCTGCAGTTCCTATGGCAGCCCGCGTTTCTCAAAAAGTGGGCGCCGAGGAGGATCAGACAAATTTCCTTCTCATGCACGCTATGGGCCCAAATGTGGCAGGAGTAATAGGGAGCGCCGTCGCAGCCGGTGTTTTCATATCATTATTTGGTGATGCACCGGGTGGTTCCAATCATGCAGAGATAGCAACGAACTTAATTTCAACCATGTCAGCTTTACCTAAATAACGGCTATGGATTCAATAGTAATAACATCCCTAACCGTTTCCTTAATTGCTATTTCGGTGATTTTCACCGTATTGGTAATCCTAATATACACCATTAAATTATTGGTGCGCTTCATACCCTATGAAGAACCGCCTGCGCAAAAAATAACTTCCACAGCATTGCCGAAAACTTCTCCGCCAAGCGTTTCTCCAGATATTATTTCAGCCATTACAGCCGTAATGGCGACCCATCTGGGAAAATCTCCGCAGGAGTTTCACATTACTCAGATCAACCCGAAATAAGCTTTTCTTCCTACTCGGATCAATTAGCAATTCCATCCTCAATAATTTTCCCGGGCAAACTTAAAATCTCTTCTGAAGTCTGAAGAACACCCTGAAAAAGACCTATAAATTTTTTGCTAAGAGAGGTAAAAGGAATAGCCGTTACTTGAGGGTTATCAAACGGCCCATCAACATTGTAATAAGTTTTAATTAAACTTCCTTCATCACCAGCCATGAGAATGCTTCCAACCACAGGAATCTGGTTAAGAAGTTTATCCAAACCTGGCAGGTGGGCAACTCCAACAACGGCATCCATCTCGAGTTTATTTAAGTCAAACTTTCCAGTGATCGCACTCTTTCGTTGATTTGTTTCGTATACAAAGTTTTTCGTCTCTGCTACACCACCAACATAAATAAAATCGCCTGAAATGCTCTCATACTCTGAAGGTTCTTGATTTGTTTTCTCTTTATTTTTATTTTCTAAGGGTTGTTCAAGATCAAACAAGCTAAAGACTCCTTCATGTAATTTCTTAGTATCTATTACTCCATTAGCTAAATCGAAAGATAATTTCCCATTTAGAGTCCGAATATTTTCAGAAAGCTTTTCCCCACGACTTTTAAGAATTAGTTTCAATTTTTTAAACTTTCCGGTCAAACCCTCTCTAAAGTGCTCGCCAAACATTGCAAAAAATTCTTTTGCCTGAATTTCATCAGCCTTCATGCGGGTCTCAAAATGAATAGACTCTGGGTTTTTAACTGAAAACTTACCTTGTCCTTTGATTGCATTGTTAGGACCTATCCGAAACCGATTAAAAATAATTTCTTTATCTTTTAGCAAAACGGTACCTGACACATCTCTGAGTGTAAGCCATTTATAATCGAGTTGTTTGAGGTCGATACTGATTTCACTTTCCCCTTTAGAAAGCAGGTTCGATACGTTGAATAAGTCCTTTAAGTTAATCTCATCTTTATCCTCATCTTTTTTATTAGAAATCAATTCATCAATAATCAAAGTTCCCTCTGTCAATTTTAATAGCAGTTCCGGTTGCTCCTTATTTTCATACTTCCCACGAAATAAAATTTTGGATTGTCCAGACTCCATTCTACCGGAGCGAAGGTCATAAGTATTTCCTGAAAATCGGACATCGGCGCTGAGGGTTAACGGATTTTTCCTATCCTCCCATTTAAAAACAAGATCCTTTAAAACAGCTGAGCCTTTAAATAAGGAATCTTCCAACTGATTCAGGTTGCCCTGTCCTGAAATGTTAAAATCTATCTTGCCATCTGTATTGTTCTCAAAAAAGTCGACCAACGTTGTCATCGCATTAACTTCCAATCCAACCCCATCAAGTTTAATAAAATATTCTGGATCGGAGAAACTCTTGATCGTTGCTTCACCTTTCATGCTATTGTTATCCAGAGTAAATTTAAATCGGTCGACTAAAATCCCTTCTTTTTCCGTATAGGTTCCTTCCATTTCAACTTCATTAGAAGTATTTTCCTTCTTGGAAAAAACTTCTTTAAATTCATAACCTGTTTTTGTTAACTCCAATTTGTTTTTAAATTTAAAAGAGTGGAAATTACCAGAAATATTAATTTCAGAGTTCAGTGAACCCGCAAACTTGAGGTTCTCAAAGTAAGGGATTCCTTTTAAATTCTCTTTCGTCCAATCAGTTAAATTAGCGTGCACATCAAAATCCACAAGCGATCCTGACTTTGGAATCAATTTACCATTCAATGATATAGGCGAACCACCATACCATCCTTCCATTTTATGAATATCAATACGTCCGTCACCAAATGAAATTCCCCCAGTTAATTCAACCATCGGCTGAAAACTGGACGGATGCTTTATCGATATATTTTTCAATTTAATTTTCCCCCAGGATTTTTTCTTCTCTGGTTTATCAAAATCCATAAAACTCCTGTAATTAACTTCCACCTCCCCTTGCTCAAACTCTGATTGTTTCAGTAGCGCAATCTCTGGGCCTTTGAAATCAATGTCTGAAATCACCTTAGCTAATTCGGCCGCGTTTAATCGATAGACAGCTTCTATTTTTTGAACAATCTTTTCTCCCTGTTTTAAAATTTTCCCATTCATATTATAAAATGCGCTTTTGCCAAACTCTCCCGAGAGGTTTTTCCCTTCGACTATTGGATCAGATGATTTCGCCTGTTTTTGGTCATTCAATGGAACATAATTGAAATGTAATTTGCCGTTGAAGTTTCTAACTCGTGATTGCAACTCAGCATCAAAAAAAGATGCGTTTTTCACAGAAAGAACTGCCGTCATAGAAGTGTTTTCTATCTCATTTAGTGGTCCTTGAAGTTTTGCTTCGAGCAAACCGTTTCCTTCTACTTCCTGGTAATCATCAATAATATTTTCAAATGATTTACCCGCAATCGATGTTTTTAAAACAAGGCTTAGTTTCCCTAGATCTTGCTCACTTTTCATAGAGAGGTCTACCAACGGATTCTTCGTTATACTTCTCACCGTACCTTTTATATTACTCAGGGGAAGTCCTTTAAAGTTTGCTTTCACAATTTCAATAAATCCGTCACCATTTTTGTACGTCAAGAAACCTGTTATTTTTTTGGCGAGAGGTAAGGGAGAACGAAAATCCATTCCCCTAAAAAAAATTTCGGCCGTAAAACGATCCTGGTTTTCCTTGTCGTCCAAATTTTGCAACTGTTCAAGCGAACCATCAAACTTGAGAGACTTGATTCCCAAGGTACCCTCGCTAAAAAATTCATTGAGCTTGTTGTGGACGATTTTAGGGAAAAGTATTAGAGGAAAGTTGCGGCTAGTTTCTCTTGCTTTAAACTCATCAGTTTGAATTGCAAAAGAAAGAGCCGGGTCTTTTGTTTTATACCCGATCAGCTTCCCATTACCTGAAAAAATATTTGGACCTGAGCGGACCCTTATATTCTGAATTTCAATAGAATCCTTATTCAATTCTAAACTGTAATCTATTTCCCCTTTATTTAGAGAGTCCACGCTCCTTAAGGCGGGTTTCTGTTCGATCATTACCCTTGAATATTTTAACTTGCCCTTTGCGCGTAGGCTACCTCCTTGGTTTCCTGAAATATCAGTTTGCAATGATAATTTTGTATCATCAGGAACCGTAGATAGTGCATTTTTTAAATAAGGTCTTAACTGGTCAAGATAAAGGTGGTCCACCTTGATCTTTCCTTGCAAAGAAACTGGCTGATTTCCCCTTATATTTTCAAAACTACTGATACCTCCTGAAAGCTCAAATACTGTGGCCCGATATTTATTGGGGATTTCCCCACTCAGATTTAAGGAAAATTTATTTTGAAAAATCCGTTTGTTGATAGTTAAATCGATACTATCTATTGAGGTTGAGAGCGGTTCGGAACCTGAAATATCATAATAGTCTCGAAACCTTACTTCGCTATCCAAAACGGAAAGACGGTGCATGAGACTGGCCCCTAGTACTTTGAATAATCGGCTTGAATTTTGTTCGGTCAATAATGAAAATGGATCTCCCAAGTTGAATTTTCCTTGTTCATCTCGGACCAACTCTAGAAAAGCACCGCCTAAGACAATTTTTTTAACCTTTATTTCTCTATTCAACAACGGCCAAAATTTAATGACACACCAAGCATTTTTTGCTAAAAACTCCCTGTCCCTACCATTGGGTGAATATATAGACAACTGTTTCAAACGGATACTTATTCCTTTTTCAAATTTGATCTCAGCTTCCTCGATAGAAACCTTTCTTCCTGTCAACCTTTCAATCTTTTCCACCATTATGCTTTTAAAATTATCTACGTCCCTTAGTTGACTATAGATAAAAAATAATGTGGCAAAAACACAAATAGCGAGTCCGCTAAAAATATATACAGCTATGTTTTTGTTAAATGAAATCTTCATAAATTAACAATTCGGGCAAGTCTATCTTGATAAATTTAAACTTTTGTCGTTCTTAAAAATTGCGCGGACTTCTAATTTGGAGATAATATAAAGGGAATGTGATACGTTTACTAATCTCTGGGATAGCCTATATATGCTAGATAGAAATATAAATAGCATAAAGCTGTAGATCTTTCAACGCGTCTCAATCTGATCACCTAATTGATGGGAGCAGGAGGTCTAAGTTTTTGGTTTATAAATCGAAACAACGGTGTGGATAAATTATGCGCGACGGTCAAACTGACATTCTTTACGGTATAAACCCCATCACCGAGGCCCTTAAGGTATCCAAACGAAAATGCTTTCGAGTTGTCCTTGAAGGCGGAAAAATCAACCCTCGCCTAAAAGCTCTAATGACACTAGTACAATCCAAAAATATTTTGATAGAGTCTCTCCCTAAAGAAGAATTTAAAAAGCGATACCGTTCCTATATCCATCAAGGGGTAATTGGATATTTTTCCATAAAAGAAACGGTGGGATTGCATGAGCTAATTTCGGGGGCGCTTAAAAAATCAACGGATCCCATTCTGGTTATTTCCGATGGAATTCAAGACCCTCATAACCTTGGAGCCATAATACGGTCCGCGGCTGCGATGGGGGTCCAAGGCATGGTACTTCCCAAACATCGGGTCGCCCCACTAAATGAAACGGTGGCCAAGTGTTCTTCTGGAGCCATAGAAAAACTGCCAATCACTTGGGTTCCCAACCTTTCTAACGCGATGGAAAAATTAAAGGAATCTGGGTTCTGGATCGTGGGAATCGACCCTGAAGGCACAACGTCCTGTTATGATTTTAAATTTGATATGCCCGTTGCTCTATTGATTGGAAACGAAGGGAAAGGAATTCGCCCTCTTCTCAAAAAAAACTGTGACTTTACATTATCAATCCCAATGGCAAGCTCAATGAATTCCCTGAATGCCTCTACTGCTGGAGCGGTAGTCTTTTATGAAGCACTACGACAGAAACTAAATAAAAAAGCCGGATGAGTTAAAAAAACTCACCCGGCAATAAACATCCACTATTCACCACATCTACATCCTGAAGAAAGAATTTGATCGCCTCATTGCCGCTTTTCTCTTCTTCTTTGCTTCTTTCTGCTTTCGTTTCTTTTTAAGCGACGGTTTTTCGTAAAACTTTCTGCGCTTAAGCTCTTTAAGTAAACCATCTTTAGTCAACTGGCGCTTTAAAACTTTCAACGCTCTCTCTACTTGATTCTGATATACGGTAACCTCCAAAAAATATCCCCTCCCCTCTTAAGCCTTAAAAATACTAATACATAAAGACCAGCGGTAAAAATTCCACTGCATATACAACCCGGTTTGGCGATTTTGAATGATTATGATAAACAAGTCAAGTCCGCTGTAACAAATTCAAATAGATTTTTTTCGAAATGATTATATTTTTCTTTATATGTTAAGTTAGAGCAGTAATATTTTCGACTAAAACAACACACTACCTGTCTCCCTATAATATGATTCTAATCACCCGGTTTTTTGTAGCCTTGTTCCTGTTATTCCCTTTATTTATTAAAAATATAGCATTTGCAGAGGAATATGCTGTTCCTCACTCTGGTTCCCCCTATCTTCCCCTTGATGATTTGCAAAATAATGAAATTCTTCATCTACCCACTGGTTTAAAGGTAAGCTTCGACCAGATGCAGAATGCTATTTCCTCTTCCAAGGTGATCTATATTGGCGAGACTCATGACAACATTGAGGCTCACAGGGCACAACTTGAAATTATTAAGGATTTAACGAGAAGGTTCCCCGAAAAAATCTCAGTCGGGATGGAAATGTTTCGTCGATCCGCGCAACAAGATCTTGACAGATGGAACAACGGAGAGCTTTCGTTAGATCAATTTAAAAAATTATTTAGAAAAAACTGGGGGAACGGCTATGCATTATATAAACCCATATTTGACTTTATAAATAAAAATCATGTTCCGCTGATCGGCCTTAAGCCTTCTAAAAAAACAGAGGACCGGTTTCGAAATAACAAACCATCAGACCAAAACAATCTCCCTAAAATAGATTTTAATGATCGTTACCACCGCCCCTTTTCCATGTCTATCTTTGGTGGGCATCAGGCAATGGAAAAACCCTACCGCATGCTTTTACTCTGGGAAGAAACAATGGCCCAGACGGTAGCAGATTTTTTGATAGACCCGAGTAACATAAATTCAAAGCTCGTTATTTTAGCTGGGGGATTTCATGTGCAATACGGGTTTGGAATACCCAAGCGAGCCTTTCGCCGAATCCCTCACTCGTACTCTATAGTTCTTCCAACCGTAACAGAACTCCCAGTTGAGTTAAAAGATCGAGAAATGGACGTACAACACGTTTCTATTCCTCTCTACTCAGGAGACTACGCCTGGAAACTTCCGTATAAGATCCTCCCAGACAACAAAGTTAAGCTTGGAGTGATTTTGGAAAACAGTAAAAATACTGTACGCATCAAATCGGTCTCGGCAAACTCGAACGCAGAACGGGCAGGCCTGAAAGACGGTGACTTATTGCTAGCAATTGATGGGGCTGAACTGAACGATATTGAAGAATTTACAGACAAACTAAGGGGGCTTGATGTCGGTGATAGAGCCAGACTCATTATAAAACGAGGATCAGAAGAAATGGATGTCGAAATCCAATTCAGGGAAACAAAACAATAACCTTAAAAAGAACCGTTTTAAAGAAGCTAGTTTTGACATAGTTTTCAAAAAAAATCAAAGTATCCTAAACTTATCCATCCTCTGAGGAGTTATCCAATCTAGGTCACACCGAGAAACATTCGCTGAGGGAGGACCTTTTTGGCACCATTTAATAAGCTTATCCAGTGAATCTCGACTTCCTTCCGCATGAACCTCAACTGTTTCACTCGGTAAATTGCGAATCCACCCTGTCAAGTTAAGCTCCAAAGCCTTAGTCTGGGTCGAAGCTCGAAAATATACTCCATGAACCTTACCATGGATGATGATGCGCACCGCTACGTCAACCATAAGCTACTCTGGCTATTTTTTTGGAGCTGCATTGTGAAAAAGATGTTGAACTTCACGGTAAACTTCGAATTTTGATCCAGCAGAAATCTTAGGACCAAACTTTCCTAGATCACGCATAATACGTTGAAACTCTGACGTATCACCAGAAAATTTTTCGACCAGCGGTCCAAAATAAGCTTGCTCATCCAAGTCCAGCAACTTATTAATTTCTCTTAGGCGTGTTTTTAAAGGTTCATAATCTTTTTTCATGAAAAGCATCGTACCATGATAAATATCAGGTATTCTTCATTTACGCACGAAATGAGTCTATTCAAAGTGATACATTTCGTAGAATCACCACGGCCTTCTATCAATGTGGTTATTTATGTTTTAAAAATCTATACTTCTCATTTAAAACATTCAAATACCTACGTACTTGACGTACCTGGCGGTGCTTTCTCTTCCGACCATACAAAACCTCTGCCCTTCTAGCATGACTTATAGCAGCCTCGCTATTTTTTAATATATCGTAGGCCATAGCTAAGTTGAAATGTGCTCTCGCGTAACTGGAATCAATACGTATCGCTTCAAGGTAAGAATCAATTTCTTTCCTGTGACGCCCCATTGCCATGTATGCCAAACCAAGATTAAAGTATTCAATTGCATCCAGTGGATCTTCTTGGACAAGCCTTAGGTGCTCTTGTATTTCTCGAGTTTTTAATTGACGAAACTGATCAAATTCAATTTCCCCATGAATTGGGTTTGCAACAGTGGAACTAACCCACAAAACTGCCAAACAAATTATCATTTACTTAGGGTTGAATATTGATTCTCTTAACAAAAATTATTGCTATTAAGATACATTTTCTGGATTTGTTGTCACGAAAACTGTCTAAAATGGAACCCTCTAAAACTATTTTTATCTTGTTGATAGCACCAATGTTTTTGCGGTTAAACACAAAGGTTCATTTAAAAAGTATCAGAATTAGAACGAATCCATTTTTATGTCCAACAACTAACCTTATAATGAGTATGCTTTGCTTCCTCGTCACAATTATAATAAACCTAGACTTTTAAAGTTTTCAAACAATTAGAGAAAGAATATCTTTAAAACTCCAAGCCAGGTTAGTATTAACTAGAGCTAAAAAATGGATTTAAGTGAAACCGTTATTCAAATTTAACAACTTTGTATCGGCAATTATCTTATTGCTACTTGGGAGTTTCCTTCTCGGTGCAAGCTACATAGCTATGCTACCGATTTGGGAAGGGTTTGATGAAACAGCCCATTTTTCCTACATCCAGCAAGTTGCAGACAACCGCAAACTTCCTCTAGATGGCAAAGACCCAATTTCCACAGATATCGAAAAGTATTACGAATATGCTCCTGTGCCTCACGCGCTTTTCTCAGAGATTCCATCCAAAGATAGGTTGACCTATCAATCTTTTTTTTCAAAATCAGGAGAATTTCTTTCAAACAGTAAAGAGTTTATTCATTCAACGGGAAATCCTAGAAAATACTTTCCAGGCAGAGGTCATAATTGGGAATCTCAACACCCACCACTTTACTATATTTTACTTTCACCGATATATTCGGCGACGAATCAACTAAGTTGGGGGAAGCAAATATTCATTCTTAGGATAATCTCCTATACATTTGCCTGGTTGGGATTAGTGGTTGCAGTTTTCACATGCCTTGAGATGGCCAAAAACCAGTCTTCGAGTAATAAAATCTACCTATGGAACTGGGCGGCCATTGGAGCTGGATTGTGGCCAGTTTTTTTTCCCGCATGGTTCTCAGATATGGCTCGCATGGGTAACGATTCCATTTGCTGTTTATTGTTATCCTTGGTTTGGTTTGTTTCCATAAAAATGATTAGGCTAGAAGAGGTATCCTTCAAGCACTTTTTATTATTGGGGTTCTCACTTAGCTTAGGTTGCTTGACCAAAGTTATTTTTATACCCATCACCGTTGGAGTCTTGAGTTTCTGGCTATTTCGAGAATGGAAACTGCGAGGGAGAATCGGTTTTTTAAAAACAACTAAACTCTGTAGTTTTGTTATCGTTACCATACTTGCTTCAAGCGGTTGGTGGTATTGGAATAACCACGTGCAATATGGAATTATTTCAGGAAACATTGACTTGAAGCTTTTAAAACAAGCGGGCGGGCTGTGGAACGGTCTTGAGACCAATTTTTCTTTTCCTCAATGGGTTAGGAGTAATGCTGTTCTTTTAGTTACATTTGGGTGGATAGGTAGTTGGTCACTTGTCAAACCTCAGTTGGTATTTCTGACCCCGATAATCTTTACCCTCTTACTATTGGTATACGCCTACCTACAAACTATTCGACATAGCAAGATAATATCTTCAGAGTGGCTCCCTACCTGGTTAGTACTACCCATACTAATTGGACTTAGCTATCATATATTGGTGCGTATTGCTTTGACAGGAGAAGGTCGAGGGACGCCAGGATTTTATCTCCATATTCTGGCGGCCCCTATGAGTGCCGCTTTAGGATTAAGCCTATATAAAATATGGAAAAATAATTTTTTTAAAACTACAATTCAAATTCTTTTTGGTTACATTATTTTTTTCTCCATAAGTACAACATGGTCCCAATCTTTGTTTTTTTCTGGTCTAATAAGTGTGAGTAAAGAAGAAAGAATCTATTCCTTCCCTGAGCAGTTGCCACCCTTTTACGGACTGATCGAAGTCTATCAAAGACTTCATATTCTAGCCTATCCTAACCTGGGTTTTTTCTTACTGATCATCGGGTGGGGAACTATCGCAACCGGATTGATTTTTACTCAACGGTTCGCTTGCCAATCGACTCAAACTTTTTTATCTAAAAAAAAATGAAATAGCAAAACCTCTTTCCCC
>JYMV01028539.1_pt1 | contig 16244 bp, 18 predicted proteins | sample 338911 | NCBI WGS metagenome assembly JYMV01 (sample SAMN03354496, study PRJNA234377) | hydrothermal vent metagenome | biome: Deep sea; feature: Hydrothermal plumes at the Eastern Lau Spreading Center, Western Pacific Ocean; material: Seawater | place: Tonga | collected 2009 | depth 2000 m m
GACGATAACCCCATGCGCTAGGTGAAATGCCCGTTATCCGATCAACGCCGAACGCAACGCTATGACGTTCCAGTGCTGCGACAACGTTCGCCTGCTTATGGCGTAATTGCCCACTGATTGACAAATGTTGCATTACACATCCACCGCAAACACCAAAATACTCACAACGTGGAGCGACTCGATCAGGGGAAGCTTGTAAGGTGATGATTGTTTTCGCTTTCCGGACTCGTCTCCGTTTGTCAGCAATGGTAGCTCGGACAATCTCCCCGGGAAGTGCGTCATCAACGAACCAGGTCGCTCCGTCGTGTTCGGCAACACCGCGGCCATTGCTGGTCAGACCGGTTATCGAAAAATCAATGGCCGTCAAAATGGTCGCTTTGTTCTGGCGTCGGGCGTGCCTGCTGCCAGTCGGCCAGGAAGGCCTTCAAATGAGCTCTATCGGATGCAGCGAGGGCTTTACGGACCGCCTGTTGTTCACTGTGCAAGGTTTCGCTGTTTAGCCGTCCCCGCAGCGCCTCGAAACGCAAATAGATCAAATACGTATTGAGCACATCAGTTTCACAGTAATTCCTGATGGTCTCAAGTTTTCCATCCAGAAAAAGACTGCAAACATCTTTGCCACTGATGGTGCCTTTGCCGGGCAAATCAAGCAATTTTGAAATATCGTCCAGCGGCGCGTTCGCGCGAGCCTGATGGCCTGCCAGAATGTCCATTAGGTCAATATGACGCCAATGAAAGCGGTTAAGGTAATTGTTCCAGCGGTACTCGCGATCATTGTCACCGACCTCCCAATACCCGCCCGCCGATACATCCCCTAACAAACTCCGGTAGTGGAGCACGGGTAGATCAAAGCCAGTACCGTTCCAACTCACGAGTACCGGATTGTAACGTTCAATTCCTGTAAAGAATCGCTGGACAAGTTCCTCTTCACTCGATTCCTCATCTCCCAGTGACCAAATCCGGAATTCCTCTCGAGTCCGTAAACCGATAGAGATGGCCACCACTCGGTGAAGGTACAAGGGAAGGAAGTCTGAACCCCCCGTTTTCTCGCGGCGTATCGCCTGCATCGCCTTAATAACCTGTTCGGCGGGTAGATCATCAAGTTGGTATAGACGAACCCCGGCATCGACATCAGGGACCGTTTCAATATCGAAAACCAAAGTGTTATCAAGCATTACGTGCCCAGAGATAGGGATATGGAGTCAACAGGGGATGCATGAAAATGGGCAGGATTAGTCTGCCCATATGATTGCCCTGACCTCGGCCGCATCGGCACGTACACGTGTAGGCACAGGGCTCTGAGCGATTGCAGTATCGGGATCCTTTAATCCATGCCCTGTCAGTGTGCATACAATCACGGAGCCATCTGGAATAACACCAGAATCAATAGACTCTCGAACCCCAGCGAGACACACGGCGGACGCAGGCTCACAAAAAATTCCGTCCCGTTCAGCAACGTCTCTTTGTGCGCTAAGAATTTCCTCGTCAGAGAAAGCGAGAAACCAACCCCGTGATTCTTGCTGAGCCGCCCTCGCCAAGTCCCATGATTGAGGTCGCCCAATCCGGATAGCAGTTGCGACAGTTTCCGGCCGCTCGACCGGGTTGCCGGAGACAAATGGTGCCGCGCCACTGGCCTGGCAACCCACCATGCGGGGCCGTCGATTGCTGCGGCCGGCCTCTAGATATTCGTTGTAACCAAGCCAGTAGGCACTAATATTGCCCGCGTTGCCAACTGGCAAAAAGTGATAATCCGGCGCGCTTCCAAGCACATCTACAATCTCAAATGCGGCTGTCTTCTGACCGGCTAATCGGTGTGGATTAACCGAATTCACCAGCGCAATATCCGTCTCAGCTGCAAGCGACCTGACGATAGCCATGCCATCGTCGAAATCCCCGGATATCTGAATGACTTTCGCGCCGTGCATCATGGCTTGGGCCAACTTACCTTGCGCAATTTGACCATCGGGAATCACGACAAAAGCCTGAATGCCCGCCCTCGCCGCATAAGCGGCTGCGGAGGCGGATGTGTTACCAGTTGAAGCGCAAATAATAGCTTTTGCTCCTGCGTGCAGTGACATGGTCACCGCCACCGTCATGCCGCGATCCTTGAACGAGCCGGTTGGATTCATGCCTTCACATTTAGCATAGACCGATATATCTCGGTCTCTTAATGAAAAACTGGTTAATGGGATAAGTGGTGTTCCGCCTTCAGCGATGCTGATAATCCGGGCATCCGCTGGAACCGGAAGAAAAGAACGGTAGGCTTCAATTAATGTTTGCATGATCGCCTTTGTCAGGCACCGTCCGGGTAAATGCGAATGCGTGTGATGGGTGCAACCACACTATCCAGTGCTTCTATTCGCGTTGAGGCACCCACGATCTGTCGCTCCAGCGTGCGATGAGTCGTGATGATTACCGGCACAGCTTTACCACCCTGACTCGCCCCTTTTTGAACAATCGCTTCGATACTGATTTGCATATCTCCCAGAATCCGCGTGATGTCGGCCAACACGCCAGGTTGGTCAATCACCTGAAGTCGCAGATAGTTCGCACTGGCAACTTCAAGGATGGGGACCACCGGCAAATCAGTAAGGGCTTTCGGTTGAAACGCCAGATGAGGCACTCGATTACCCGGGTCGGTCGTCAAGGCTCGAACTACATCAACAATATCGGCAACGACAGACGACGCGGTCGGTTCTGCGCCGGCTCCGGCACCGTAGTGCAGGGTTGGTCCGACGGCGTCTCCTTCGATCAGTATGGCGTTCATTTCGCCACTGACATTGGCCAACAAGGCACTCACTGGAGTCAAACAGGCATGTGTTCGAAGCTCTGCACCCGCCGGCGTCCGTTGTGCGATGCCAAGGTGTTTTACTCGATAACCTAACTCAGCGGCATATCGAATATCGTCTAGAGTCACGTGCGATATTCCTTCGACATGAACACGATCAAACTGTAATGGAATACCAAATCCTATGGCCGCTAATATTGTCAGTTTATGGCCCGCATCGATGCCGTCGACATCAAAGGACGGGTCCGCCTCGGCAAATCCTTGCCGCTGAGCCTCCTGCAAAGCCGATTCAAAAGAGTGATGCCCCTCCAGCATTAAAGTGAGAATATAGTTGCACGTGCCATTGATGATTCCAATAATTCGATCAATGCGGTTGCCAGAGAGTCCTTCACGAATAACCTTGATGATCGAAATACCACCGGCAACCGCAGCCTCAAAGGCAACCATTAAACCGCGTTCATGGGCTACTCGAAAGATATCGTTACCGTGTAGAGCGATTAGTGCTTTATTGGCTGTTACTACATGCTTGCCCTGATGAAGCGACCGTAGAACAACCTCTTTGGCAATATCACATCCCCCGACCAATTCGACAACTAGGGAAATATCGGGATCATCCGTCACCTCAAAGGGGTTGGAAGTCAGCGTCAGGTCGTCGAGGGCGCAGTCGCGCGATACTTTGAGGTCTCGAACCGCTACCGATCGAATGCGGATTTCGCGGCCCGCACGACGGGAGATTTCCACTTGATTTCGGCGCAGCACATTGACCGTCCCCGCACCAACGGTGCCGAGTCCAACGAGCCCGATATTAATGGGGTCAGTGCTGGCAGGTGTCATCATTCGTCTGTCTGCAGTTGAGAGCGGCGCAGTGTATCCCATCCGCGGCTACTCGGAAATCATTCACATTCTCTGCCCCCGATCACTTGTGTTAGTGTTTAAGGGTCACCCTCTTCTTGGCTATCGCCGTGCAACTTCAACTCGACAGTAACGAAAATATTGAGGCCATTGTTACGGTTTGCGATGATTATATTGATACTCGGAAAACCCGCCTCAAGGAAAGTTTCTTAATCACGCCCGAGACTGTTATTGCACACTGGCGGCCAAAACGAGCAATCGATATTCGCTCGGCAGATCTGGAAGCCCTTCTGGCGACGAGGGCGGAAATTTACCTGGTGGGCACTGGGCCCGATCAATATTTTCCGCAAGCGCTTGAACTTCAATCTTTTATCAGGATTGGTAAAACCATTGACTTCATGCACTCGCGTGCCGCGTGCCACACGTACAACCTCCTGGCGAGTGAAGGGCGCAAGGTCGCCGCCGCTATTATTATTGAATCCGACTGATCCGTTAGCGTGTCAATCTCCGGCGCGAGCGGGCAAATAGTTCAGAGGATCAACTGGCTTGCCGTTTTTCCGAATTTCGAAATGCAGCCGCGGTCTGCCGCTATTTTTCTTTCCCATCTCTGCGATCTCCTTGCCAGCGGCGATGGTGTCGTTTTCTTTGACTAACAACCGTCGATTATGAGCGTAAGCGCTCAAAAATTGATTGTCGTGTTTTAAGATCAGGAGATTGCCGTAACCGCGTAATCCAGATCCGGCGTACACCACCTTGCCATTAGCGCTGGCTCGAATCAGTGTTCCTTCTTTCCCTCCAATTTCTATTCCATTACTCTCTTCACGGCTGGTGAAGCGCCGAAGGACTTTACCTTGCGCGGGCCATAGCCACGTTCGTTGAGTTTTTTCTCCATTGGCCGGGGGGTTATCACTTTCGTTGGTGCCTTTGTCGGGCTTCAATCGTGTGCCTTTAAAAGATTTCGTCGGCACGGTCGAAACGATTACCTTTCTTGGGCGCGGGGCACCATGAGTCTGATCACCTGGAGTCGAAATGCGAATGCGTTGACCTGGTACTACTCGGTAAGGGTGTTTTAGTCCATTCGCTCGGGCAATGACGCGATAATCAATACCTGCCTCCCAGGCCAGCACGTACAGCGTTTCGCCAGGTTGGACGATACGGACCAATGGGCGGGAAGCCTCGGCGGTTAGGTCAGCGATCGGCACCCTTGCCGGTGTTGAACATCCGTGCGCACCAAGGAGGCACCCTATTATGAAGACACACCCACAGCGCCAGTTCGCGACTGTTTCCATCAGGCAATCACGGTGAAATAAATAACCACCAACAAGACAACCATTCCCCATCCGATTCTATCCGCATAACGTCGTATAAAGCTTTCAAGCGATGCGCCGCCCCAATAAATAAGTCCCGCCACTAGAAAGAAGCGTGCCCCACGACCGACAACCGATGCCACAATAAACGGAAGCAAGGGCATGCCCACGAGTCCTGCCGAAATCGTAAACAACTTATAGGGCAACGGTGTAAAGCCAGCGATCAGAATTATCCAAGTGCCATACCGCCCAAACCACTGCTGGGTCATTATGAAACCCGCTTGCGCGTGATAAAATTCGATAATAGCCTCCCCCACAGTGTCAAACAGAAATACACCAAGGACGTAGCCAAGGCAGCCGCCAAGAACCGATGCAACGCTCGTCAGCATGGCATACCACCAGGCTTTATTTGGCCGAGCCAGGACCATGGGTGCAAGCAACACATCCGGGGGAATTGGAAAAAAGGATGACTCGGCGAAGCTTAGGGCCGCGAGGTAGCGAGGCGCGTGTTGATGTTGCGCCCAGCCAAATACTCTGAGATAAAGTGTTTGAAAAATTTTCATTACACTGTCTCCCTAAGCATTGGCACGAAACGCACAGCCTCACCACGACTCTCTTTGAATCCGTCGCTTGTTCGATCGGCAATAACCAGTCGTTGTTGGTGTTTTGTACCTACGGGCCCCACGAGTCGCCCCTTCAGAGCCAACTGCTGCAACAGGGGAAAAGGAATCTGGGGCGGGGCTGAAGTCAAGAGAATGACATCAAACGGTCCACGACCAGGCCATCCCAAATAACCGTCGCCATGGCGGTATTCGACGTTCAATATGCCCATAGCCAATAAACGCTCCCTGGCCGAGTCCAATAACGCGCCGATTCGTTCGATCGTATATACCTTATCTGCAAGACACGACAATACAGCGGTCTGATAGCCAGATCCGGTTCCAATTTCTAACACTCGGCCAAGTCTAGAGGCTCCGCGCAGGACCATTTTCGTCATTAATCCAACGATGTAGGGCTGCGATACGGTTTGATGGTGGCCGATGGGTAGTGGAATATCGTCGTAGGCCCGACTACTCAATGCAGGATCGGGGACGAAATAGTGACGAGGTATGCATTTAAATGCATCGAGGACAGCCGGTTCGACAATACCTTGGTCTATGAGTCGATCGAGGAATCTTTTTCTTGTTCTATCAGAGGTAAAGCCGATTCCCGGCGCCTCGCGAGACATAACTACGCGGCCCCACCGAGCCATTCGTCTAACTCAGCCAAACGGGTCCGGTCAGTCATATCCGCCGTCAGCGGAGTAATGGATACGTATCCCTGTGCGATGGCGAAAAAATCAGTTCCCGGACCCGCGTCCTGTTCTACTCCCGCAGCCCCTATCCAGTAAATATCTTTGCCGACAGGGTCCGTCGCCCTGATGGCGGGACAAGCCCGATCCCTCCCCCCCAAACGCGTCGCTTGCCATCCCCTAATTTGATCTCTTGGCAAATCGGGAACATTGATATTAAGAATGGTGCTTGGAGAGAGTGGAGTCTGGAGCATTTTTTCCAGTAACTGTCGAACAACGTTACCTGCCGTATCGAAATGGATAGGATCATCCCCAGCCAGCGATACTGCAATGGCCGGTAAGCCCAGGAAACGCCCTTCCATCGCAGCTCCCACGGTTCCTGAGTAGAGAACGTCATCACCGAGATTCCTAGCGTTATTAATTCCAGAGATGATCATATCGGGCTCCTGCGGCATGAGTCCGGTTATCCCGAGATGTACACAATCGGTTGGTGTCCCACTACAGACGAAATAACCATTCTCGATCTGCTCTACTCGAATGGGAACCGTCAAGGTCAGCGAGTTACTGGCGCCGCTCCGATCCTGATTCGGGGTAATCACGGTCACCTCGCCAAAATCAGACACCGCCTCGACCATGGCGGACAAACCCGGCGCCCGATATCCATCATCGTTGCTCACCAAAATATGCATACCACGAGCTCCCGGATTGACTGCAAGTTGCCCGCAGCAATGAATTTACGTTAAAACGTCCGAGTCCTGATTATGATTGAAATCGCAAAGAGATTCAGTGTCGCCTCCCTACCCATCTGGATGTCCGCATGCCGCGCTCCTCTTCACGACTCATTCGATCATTCGCCTTCAGCCGCCACTCACCACACCGCGCGTTACCCCGCATCGTCCGGCGAGCGTTCGACTATAACCTGTTGAATTTGTCGCCCGGAGGCCGCTTTGACACGCACTCGCAATCCATCGAGATCGAAAGTCTCCTCCGCGACGGGAATTCGTTCCAATTTCTCGAGCAGCCATCGACTAATCGAATCGGTCGGTTTACCCGGTAAATCAATGCTGAAATACTCCTCCAGTACGCGTAATTCTGCGCTGCCATCGAGCAAAGCACGGTTACTGTCGATGGGAGTGATTTCTTTTGGTGGTTCGTCGCTCTCATCATAGATCTCGCCAACAAGTTCTTCCAAAAGATCTTCAAACGTCACCAGGCCCTTTAATGTTCCATGTTCATCGATGACGATGGCCATGTGCTGCTGTTCCTGGCGAAAGGAAGCGATCGTTTCCGTTACAGCCTGCCTTTCTGGAACGAATTTGGCAGGGCGGCCAAGACCAAAAAGAGGGACCTCTAACTGTCCCCCGATTACCGCGGGCAAGAGATCCCGTAGATGGAGAACCCGCGATATGTCATCGGGATCGTTTGAGTATAGTGGTATCCGACTATAGCGAGTCTGTGTCAATACCGGCAAAAGCTCGGTGATCATGCGGCCGCCGTCGAGCATAAATATCTTCTGTCGCGGCGTCATCACATCTTCAACGGTAAGGTCAGTCAAGGTAAACGCTCTTTCGATTAACTGTCGTTCTTGTTGTTCAATCGTGCCCTCCTCCTCCCCGTAAGCCACCATGCTGATGAGTTCCGATTCAGTAACCTGAGGTTCGTGTGTCTGAGGCCCTTCCTTGCGATCGAAAACATTGGCTATGTGCATAAATATCCACACCAATGGGGAAACCAACCACAGAAAACCAGCCATTAACGGTGCAACCACAAGAGAAATTCGCTCCGCATGCCGAGTGGCGATGCTTTTTGGTGTGATCTCCGCAAAAATCAGGACCACCAAGGTCAATACTCCGACAGCGACCCCGGGACCGATCGACCCTAGATGACGGGTTGCGAAGACCGTCGCCAGGGCAGACGCCGCGATATTAGCGACGTTATTGCCGATCAATATGGCGATCAACATGCGTTGAGGTTCACTCTTCAGCTTGAACAATGTCGCGCTGCCCCGTCGACCTTCCCTCATTAGCGACTCGGCTCGGGCGAGGGACAGGGAAATCATGGCAGTCTCTGACGCCGAAAAAAGCCCAGAAAGACAGAGCAAGATAAACAGCGCGAGCATTTCACTCATTATCGAGTCGAGTCTCGAAACCTGTTCTTTGCCGCTGCCATGTCCGTTTTATCGATGAGTGCCAGATAGCGAACTTGTGTCTGAGGCCTGACTGCCTGAAATGCAACAAAGCATGAGAAACGTCAATGGCACGCGATTTCGACGTGGGACAGGATGCCGTTGACCGAGGTTCATAGCAAACCGTTCACGCTTGCATTCAAGTGTGTCCGAGGAGTTGTTACTCAATCCACCAACACCGACCATCCGTGGTTGTCTTGTGTTACGCCAAATTGCAATTCGGTGATCATTTGATACAACTGCTGGCATAAGGAATGATTGCCTGTTTGGGGAAGCTGTAGATCCTGACCCAAGTAGTGAATGCGATCGATGGGGACCACGACCGCTGCCGTTCCTGCACCAAAGGCTTCGCGCAGGTTGCCAGCCTTGTTTGCAGTGATCACTTCATCCATAGCGATCCGCCGTTCCTCAATCTTGTAGCCCCATTCTCGCAAAATAGTGAGGACCGTGTCTCTTGTGATACCAGGAAGTATTGTTCCTGATAAATCGGGCGTGACAATGGTATCGCCTAGGTGAAAAAAAATGTTCATCTGGCCGGCCTCTTCAACGTATCGGTGCTCGACACCGTCAAGCCAGAGAATCTGGTCAAACCCTGCACTCGCACTGTCACTCATCGGTTGCAGCGTTGCCGCGTAATTGCCGGCCGTTTTAGCGCCGCCTGTCCCCCCTGGAGAGGCTCGTGTGAAGCGATGTTCTGCTTTCAGGTAGATGCCCTGACCCTGACGATCGAAATATTCCTGCACGGGGGCTGTGATGATTAAAAAGCGATAAGTACTGGCTGCTCGAACAGCCAAGGTTCCCTCCGAACCGAATAGCAACGGCCGTATATAGAGAGAACAATCCGGCCCCTGAGGAACCCACTCGCAATCGATTGATACGAGTTCACGGATAGCCTCTAAGAATATGTCTGGAGAAACACAAGGAATACAGAGACGTTCGCAGGAGTCCCGCAATCGTTGCGCGTTACTGTGGGGGCGAAACAGTCTAATCCGGTCATCAGTGGGGCCACGATAAGCCTTGAGCCCCTCAAATACCGACTGACCGTAATGCAGGGCAAGTGCGGAAGGAATGACTTCAATAGGGCCATAGGCATGAATGCGCGGTTCAATCCACCCATCTCCCAACCAGTCCATCGAAAACATGTGGTCTGAGAAAATTCTTCCAAACCCCAGATCGCCATTCGGAATTTCGTTTACACGACTGACGCTCGCTCGTTGGATATCAATATGCATCTCGGGGCCCTTCGGTATTATTTGCCGGCGCCTAATGATCGACGGGTTTCATCCACATACTACCCACCGATGACAAGCAAAACACCGCCATCGCGCCCAGAACCCAAGCGGGCATGCTCAGTCCGGCGAGGGTCCAATCCACCGATGCGCATTCGCCCGAACCGGTGAATATCTTCATTATCGCTTGGTTAAACGGCAACGTATCTAAAATATACTCGAGTCCAGGTCCGCACTCAGGTGCTTTATCAGGGGGCAATGATTGAAGATAAACGTGTCGCCCCGCGACTAGGCAACCCAGAGCGCCTAGCCCCGCACCATTAATGGCATAGACTCGGCGAACGCGAGTTTGGGGGGCGTGAATAAGCGCGATCAACGCGTTGAGGCCTAACAGCAGGACAACGACTCGCTGCAGAATACATAGCGGACACGGTTCTAGATACAGATAATATTGCGCGTAATAAGCATACGCCAACAACCCTACACAGGCGGACAAAGAAACAGCCTGAAAGGTTCGATAGTCTTGGAGCCTTTGGTACATCAGCTAGGTTCGTGGTTATTCGTAACCGATTGTAAACCGATAAGCTGCCACTGTTTGGTCGGGGCGAGAGGATTTGAACCTCCGACCACCGCAACCCCATTGCGGTGCGCTACCAGGCTGCGCTACGCCCCGTATTGAACATCACATTAATCGCTTGTCTGAAGTAGCTGCGAAATCTCTTCGAGCGCCCCTATCAATCCGTCACGGGTGTCTTGGCTCAACGGTCCTTTCGAAGGGGGACCCTGATCAATATGCAGCTGATTGCGCGCGCCACCTATCGTATATCCGTCAAGGTACAAAAGGTAACGAATTTTACGGATAAGCTCAATCTCATGGCGTTGATAATAACGGCGATTACCCCGGCGTTTAACCGGTTTAAGTTGCGGAAATTCTTGTTCCCAGTATCGAAGCACATGCGGTTTGACTTCACAAAGCGAGCTGACCTCTCCGATCGTGAAATAACGTTTGGCAGGAATCGGCGGTAATTCCATCGCCGAAGGATCGAGCATGGTCATGTTGAATCGTTCTCAACAAGTCTGCCGTGCAGGTATTCTGCATTGGCTGCAATGCCCTTCTTGACTTTCTGACTCACTTTAAAAGTAACCACTCGCCTTGCGCTGACAGGAATTGCTTCCCCCGTTTTTGGATTCCGACCGGGACGCAGTCGTTTGTCGCGGACACTAAATCCTCCAAACCCAGAGAGTTTTACCGTTTTTCCGTCTTCCAATCCCTCGCGGATTTTTTCGAAAAACATCTCTACGATTTCCTTAGCTTCTCGCTTGTTCAATCCGACCTCTTCAAAAAGAGTGTTCGCGAGTTCCGCCTTGGTAACCGTCATAGCCTCCTCCAGCAATTTAACTCCTGAGTGTGCCCCCCAGGTTTTTCCGAATCGCGTCGACTATCTTGTCGATCTGCCGGTCAATCTCTCCGTCGGTAAGGTTGCGGGAAGTGGACTGCAAGGTCAAGGCAAATGACAATGATTTTTCAGTTGACTTAATTCCTTTCCCCCTGTAGACATCAAAGAGTTCGATCCTGGACAAGTAGCCGCCCCCGGCCGTTAGAATCTCCCGTGCCACTTGGGATGCCATGATTTCCCCGGAGACCACCACAGACAGATCCCGACTGAGCGCGGGAAATCGAGACACGGATTCATAATGGGGAATTTTACGGGTCAGAATCTGCTCGAGGTCCAACTCGAATAGGTAGACTGGTTGATCCAGGCCATAATGGTCAGCAAGGTCAGGATGGAGTTTTCCAGCCAATCCAATGGGCATATTGTGCAGGCGGATCTCGGCACTTTCGCCCGGGTGTAGCGCAGCAACGGTTTCAGTTGAGCACCAACGGGACGCATTGTGTATTCCACCGCATGAGAGCAGCGCCTCAATATCTCCTTTCAGATCGAAAAAGTCGACACTCGCCCGTGTACCATCCCACTGGTTTGCAATGGCCGGTCCGAATATGGCCCCTCCTATGCAGCTGCGCTCGATCGACTTGCCGCGTTGCAAGGAAAACACACGACCCAACTCGAATAGTCGAATCCTATGTTCCTGCCGGCGAAGATTCCGGACAAGCGTTTCCAAGAGTCCTGGCCACAGTGAAGTGCGCATCACATCCATGTTTTCTGCGATCGGATTACGCAAGGTAATGGGAGTTGGCTTTGGTGAAATTAATTTCTGCGTACGACCATCGACAAAGCTGTAAGTGATTATCTCCTGGTAACCTCTAGCTACCAGAAGGTCCTCCAACACCGTGACTGGTAGGCTTGCCTCAGGCGTGATATCACGCAAAGCCTGTGTGCGGGGCAAGTGGGTCGGCAGCGTTTCGAAGTTATTGATCCGCGCCACTTCCTCGATAAGATCATGTTCGTATGAGACATCAAGGCGGTAACTGGGTGGACGCACAAGCCAGTCTGAGCCGCTTACCCGCACGTCCATTTGCAACCTTTCCAGTCCCCTCTTCACTAACCGAGCAGCAAGGCGGGTTCCTAGAATGCGGTCCAGTCGTTCACGTCTAAGTGTTATTCGTCGCCGCGAAGGCAAATCTTTCCTAACCACCGCTTCGCAGACTGGCCCAGGCTGAGCGCCGGCAAATAGGGCCAGCAGTTCGGTTGCTCGTGAGATAGCCTGTTTCTGAAGGTACGGATCAACTCCTCGCTCGAAGCGATAAACCGCATCCGTTTGTAAGCCCATCTGGCGTGCGCGTTGTGCAATTGCACTCGGCCTGAAATAAGCCGCCTCAAGTAGCACTTGCTGCGTACTGTTCGATACTGCCGTGTTTAACCCGCCCATGACTCCGGCGATTGCGATGGCCTGGGTTTCATCGGCGATGACAAGCGTGCCGGCCGCCAATGCGACTCGCTGATGATCGAGCAAGGTCAGACTCTCTCCAGACTTGCTCCGTCGAACCCGAATACCCCTATCAATACGATCCAGTCTGAACGCATGCATCGGCTGTCCATATTCCAACATGACATAGTTGGTTACATCAACAACAAGGCCAATGCTTCGTATTCCACAGCGGCGAAGTCGCTCACGGATAAAATCCGGGCTTCTGGCGGTTGGATTAAGCTCCGTCAGGACGCGGCCAACCCATCGAGGGCAATCCTCCGGATTCTCAAGAACGATCGGAATACTTTGACGGTGCCGCGCTCTCGTTATAGGGACTATCGGGGGCGTTAGGGGCACGCCGGTCAGGGCGGATACTTCCCGCGCGATTCCCACGATGCTCAGACAATCCCCCCGGTTGGGCGTTAACTCGATATCCAGTAAGACATCGTCCAGTCCCAAGTGGTTGTTGAGTGAACGACCCACCGCAGCGTCATCATTCAGCCAGAGGATGCCGCTAGAGTTGTCGTCAAGACCCAATTCCTCGGACGAGCACAGCATGCCATTCGAAGACAACCCGGCGATCGATCGTTGCTTGACGTGACGCGCTTTACCGAGTTTGGCGCCAGGCAACGCGACGGCCGTTTTCATTCCTACATAAACATTGTCAGCGCCACAAACGATGGTGCGAGAGCGAGCGTGGCCTGTATCTACACGACACAGGTGCAACCCAGCATGATTAGGAATCACCTCAGAAGTCATCACCTCCCCGACCACCACACGTTCGGATACCAGCGGTACCGAGTCGGTGCTGCTGACTTCTAGTCCGGCCATGGTGAGTAAATCACATAGGTGCGTCATGTCACTCGGTGGCGAAACCCACTCACACAACCATTGATAAGAGATAATCATCGATCGAAATTAACGAAATTGCGATAAAAAAGTCAGTTCGTTATTGAAAAACAAGCGTAAGTCATCAACTCCATAACGCAGCATGGTCACCCGTTCGATACCTAGCCCAAACGCATAACCCGTATAGGCTTCGTTATCAATATCGACTTGACGGAAAACCTCCGGGTGCACCATTCCGCAACCCAAGATCTCTATCCAACCGGTGCGTTGGCAGACTCTGCAGCCTGCCCCTTGACAGAATATGCAGCCAATGTCTACCTCAGCGGAGGGCTCGGTAAACGGAAAATAAGAAGGTCGAAATCGAAGCGGAAGATCAGTTTCAAAAAATTCCTGTGCGAAATACGTCAACACACCCTTTAAGTCAGCAAAGGACACGTCGGCGCCCACAACCAGTCCTTCAACCTGGTGAAACATCGGGGTATGGGTAACATCTGAATCACAACGGTACACACGCCCTGGCGCAATGACCTGCAACGGCGGTTTGTGGGTTTTCATGTAACGAATTTGCACAGGACTCGTGTGTGTGCGCAGCACATGATCGTCATCAACATAAAAGGTATCGTGCATAGCCCGTGCAGGATGATCGATAGGAATATTCAAGGCTCCGAAATTGTGGAAGTCGTCTTCAATCTCGGGCCCCTGCGCAACATCGAAACCAATTCGGTGAAAAATCTCATTAATTCGTCGCACAGTTCGTGTCACCGGATGGATTCCGCCACGTTCATTCCTTCGGCCCGGGAGGGTCACATCTACCGATTCGCTGGCCAAAGCGCTCGCGCGTGAGACGCGCTGCAGCGCCAACAGGCGGCTTTCAAGCTGCGTAGTGAGGCGCGATTTGGCCGCGTTGACAGCAGCGCCAAAATCTCGCCGTTCAGTCGCCGGTAAATCCCCGATGGTCTTTAGTTGTGCCGTAAGATGACCTTTGCGACCTAGATAACGGACTCTGACCGCCTCAAGCTGTTCTTCATTCTGAGCAGCATTAACCTCGGTAACGGCTTGATCAGTAACCGTCGCGATCATCTCGGTGTGGGAGACACTAGCCATTACTGATCGGGCGCTCCAGAAAAAAGGGGAAGTCCGGGTAGGCCTTCCCCAAGTATGCAAGCAAATCCGCCGGGCAAAGCCCGGCCGACGTTAACTCGCCAAGGCAGCTTTCGCCTGTTCGGCCAAAGCCGAGAATGCATGGTCATCATGAAGCGCAAGGTCAGCTAACACCTTTCGATCGAGATTGATCTCCGATTTAGCGAGTCCTGCGATCAGTCGACTGTAACTTAACCCGTGCAAGCGCGCAGCCGCGTTGATTCGAACAATCCACAGCGCCCTAAACTGTCGCTTTCTCTGGCGTCGATCTCGATAGGCATATTGCCCGGACTTCATTACCGCTTGGTTTGCGACTCGGAACACGTTTTTCCGAGCGCCACGATAACCCTTCGCACGAGAGAGTACTTTTCGGTGTCGCGCTCGCGCCGTTACGCTTCGTTTAATTCTTGCCATCTAGCCTAGCTCCAATACTGTCCTTACTTTAATGTCGACTCATGCCCCGTAAGGCAACATTTTGCGAACGGCCGCTTGATCAGCAGCACTCACAAGAATAATTGACCGTAGGTGTCGTTTTCGCTTGGTCGATTTCTTCGTCAAAATGTGATTCAAATACCCCTGAGATCGTTTGAATTTCCCACTGGCTGTCTGTTTGAATCGCTTTGCAGCGCCGCGGTTACTTTTAAGTTTTGGCATCTTTGTTCAATTCACTTTAGTTTGTAGCGTTGTTATTGGAGAGGCTTAGCGCAATCTTGGCGCCAATACCATCACCATCTGCCGTCCTTCCATCGCCGGAGCCTGTTCAACCAATGCGATCTCGGCCAGATCAGCCTCGACCCTTTTCAGCATTTCCATTCCCAATTCTCGATGCGCCATTTCCCGCCCTCGAAAGCGCAGCGTAACTTTAGTCTTATTGCCCTCGTTAAGGAATCGAGTGAGATTCCGGACTTTTATCCCATAGTCTCCAATACCGGTCCCGGGACGAAATTTGACTTCTTTTACGGTGATTTGTTTCTGCTTTTTCTTGGCTTCTTGTTTCTTCTTTGAGTTGGCGTAAAGAAATTTTCCATAGTCCATCAGTCGACAGACTTTTGGGTCGGCGTTTGGCGATATCTCCACTAGATCTAGGTCCTGTTCACCAGCAAGTTCAAGTGCTTTGGCTAGGGCAAGGATTCCCAGTTGTTCACCCTCCTCGCCGATCAGGCGTATTTGGTCGCCGGTTATTTCATCGTTGATCGTATGGGGGCGTGCCACGGGTTTCGGGGGTGGTCTCCTGGGTAGTGCGATATCTTTGCTCCTTGGTGTCCTAGTTAACCTTATCGGTAGTCATCATCTGAAAATCAAACCGATCACAGAAAGCATCCAGCGGGACACTGCCCAGATCTTCACCCGCTCGTGTTCTCACTGAAATACTCTCTTCAGTAACCTCTCGGTCACCGACCACCAGCAGATACGGAACCCGTCGCAGCGTGTGTTCCCGGATTTTATAGCCGATTTTCTCATTCCTCAAGTCTGTCTCTGCTCGAATACCTTTGGATTTGAGTACATTACACACACGATTAGCGTATTCAGCCTGATTGTCGGTGATATTCATGACCAAGGCCTGAATGGGTGCGAGCCAAACAGGAAAACGTCCATCAGTGTCTTCGATCAAGATTCCGATAAATCGTTCCATCGAGCCCAGCAGCACACGGTGAAGCATTACCGGGACTTTCTTCGTCCCATCTTCACTAACATACGTAGATCCTAGTCGGCCCGGCATGGAGAAATCGACCTG
>JYMV01040770.1_pt1 | contig 16242 bp, 18 predicted proteins | sample 338911 | NCBI WGS metagenome assembly JYMV01 (sample SAMN03354496, study PRJNA234377) | hydrothermal vent metagenome | biome: Deep sea; feature: Hydrothermal plumes at the Eastern Lau Spreading Center, Western Pacific Ocean; material: Seawater | place: Tonga | collected 2009 | depth 2000 m m
TATATCTGGTTGCAATAGGCTTCAAGAATCTGGTCTTTATTGAAAGTCGCCTCAAGCTGGAAGGCAATCAAAAGCTCCTTGATCTTACGCATCCAGTTTCTCTCAAAAGAAAAAAACAGATTTTTGGAAAGCTGCTGGGTAATCGTGCTTCCCCCTTGGGCAATCCTCTTTTTACGAATGTTGATCCATAGCGCGCGCACCAATCCCCTGTGGTCTATTCCGCTATGGCGATAAAACCGGGAATCTTCAACAGCTGTGATGGCTTTTGTGAAAAAAGGTGAAATATCCTCAAGGGCAATAGGGTGCCTCTCACCGAGAATCTTGATGCGCTCACCATCCGAAGAATAGATTTCTGTAGGAAGGCTTAAGTTAATTTGTTGCAGGTTATTAGGTAATTGGGGCAAATCCTGGTTTAACCAGAAATAAAGGCCGGCCACAACCAGAACAATAACAAGAATTAAAGTTACCAGAAGCAGGTTTAGGGTATGGAGTAAGCGGCCAATCAAGGGCTCTCTCCTGACGAAGGCGGAATTCCCTTAAAAATTGAATCTGAAAGATCTGCTTTTTCAATTTGGGACATCATATTATTGGCCAATTCCACAGCCACAGGAATCAAGAGAATCCCTGTGTAGTAATCGGTGTCGTATTCAATTCCAAACAGCAAATGTTGGACAGGTTCTCCAGCAGGCAAATCCGAAATGCCCACACGGGTGACATAATAATTCTTTCCTAAAAACCAGCGCGGTTCCGGAAAAACCGCTTTCTGGGTGGTTGCGTCCAGAGATTTTAAAACAGGAAGAAAATCGGAAATCGGGAAAATCCGGTTTTCGGGAAACTCCGCATCTTCAAGAGTTCCCCGCTTAACTGTCCGCGTTGCCTGAACCTCAAACAAAGTATCTACAGATAAAAACAATTCATGCAGGGGTAAATTTTGGCGGTCCATGAATTGCAAGGTGATCCAGGGGCCGAATCGTTTCAGAAAAACCCGGTCCCAGTTTTTTCTTGAGTCCAGATCAAGCAGGTCATAGGAAGAAATGATATGCTCCGACCACTGCCCCGGAAAATCATAATAAAGCTGGAGGAATTTTTCCCGAGAAACGACAAGGGGAAACCCCGGGGATAATTCTTCAAACAAATGTTTGAAGGAAGAAATACCCAAGGTCGTTTCTTCCTGAAGATCCAGAGAAGAACGAATGGATTTAATTTTGGCTTGTGCAACCAAGGATTGCCGGTCCCGCTCCCACATCCTACCCAATTGAGGCCTTTTGTGGTTTTGCCACTTTAAGTAATAACCGACACTTTTTTCAAACAGGTTGGTATAAAACTCAAGGAAAAAAAACGCGGAAAGAACAATCAACCCGGCTACACCGTGCCATGATTTTCTGACACCGGAAAATTTCACTGAATATTATCTCACCGTGATTTTATTAATACCCCGGGTGAGCATTTTAAGCTTGTCTATCTTTTCTTGCAAAGTTTTTTTATCAAGCTTTTTCCTGCCAGGTTTTCGTCGTACTTTTGGTTGGCGTACAAAGATTTCGGTCGCTTTTTCAGAGCCGCCTCCCTTTTTCTTCCTACCCCGTTGGCCTTTCTCCACTTTATAAGATAATTTGTACGAAGCTTTGCCCAATTCCGCGATTTGCCCCAGGTTGGACAGGCAGTCTTTTTGAAAACGGGGAGACATCTTTCTGAAAAGCGTTAATATCCTTCTTTCAATATCGTCTAAAGTGATGAGTTCCTGCCGGGAAGGATTATCGAAAACCACCAATCCTTCCTTGAAGTCAACCACACTCACCTCGGTGGAGGATAAATCTTTGTTGATTCTCTGTAGAGGAGCAATATCATTCTTATCTATTTCTGAAGTCAATAATTGCTCTAGCGAGATATTTCCCAGGCGGGCAATTTTGACCAGCACTGCGACAGGAGCATCCCTCTCGCCCGCTTCATAACGAACAAATGTACGGAAACCTACCTTAAGAATTCCCGACAGGATGGACTGGGTACAACCCAGTTCCTTGCGAATCATTTTCAGATTCTTTGCCAGAATTGACATCCAAACCCTCTAATCAATAGAATTTACATTTAAATTCATTATAAGCTTAACTTCCTGCCAAAACAATACTGGAACATTTCTAATTATAGAAAATACTCGACCAAGATATTATCACCAACGGGATAAACAGGCGAGGAAAAATATCACGCGATCTGCCATCGGCGGCTCACCGGGCAAAAACAATTTTTAGAGATGCCCTGTAGTCAAAAATTCCAACAAACTTTGCATGAAAAACTACGATCCTTGATTATGAGCAAAAGTTTTGACGCTTTAAAAACACCTGTAACCCGTTAACTTAAAAAGGGTGTCATGATTCTGCCACAAAAAAAATGAATGGCACCAGATTTGCTTCTACTACCTATCAATACCTTCAAACTTGCAGGGAGAAACCGATATGGATTCCGATGCTCATTTAGATCAAGAGTATGAAAACTTGAATGATGCCATTTTACGGGCCATTTTATTGTCGAAAGAAGTGCAGGATATTCTTGTCCGATTTAAAAAGCTGGGGCAAATGAATGACAAGGCCGTTTTGAACCTGTTTTTAAGCCTGGACGAACTGTACCAAATGATCGATGAAAAACCTACGAACCCAAACACCTATAAGCTGGAACCGGGAACTTCAACAGCTTCATTAGAAAGGGAAAAGGAAGAAAAATCTTATCCAAAAGAAGAAACCGTCATAGATGGGAAGTTATTGACTTGTAACGAAGCTCTTTTTGAAAAATTTTACCAAGGAAAGTTTGACCAGGCAGACTGGATGAGAAAAGCCCGCATCCGATTCTAAAACATTGACTCAATCCTGGGGACTATTTCTGAAAGATTTTGGCATCGCAGGAGATATATTTGATCTGCTTGAGGGGAACCACAAATATTTCCTCAGAGGTCGTCACCTCAAATAATTCCAAGTCATCACTAAAACCATGTTTTTGGGTTGTACCAAGAATCAGTTCCTGATTATCCACAAAAATAATTTTGAGCTGATATTGCATTCCCATCCCCTTTCTGTTTTTTAAATTATGTCTTAAATATCTGCTCCACAGGAACTAGTTGGGGTGGGCAATCCTCTCGAACTTTTTTGACAGAGGATGCCGCAGATAGTCTTCCACATAGTTTTTCAAATACCCTTTTTCATACAGCTTTTTATTGGAAAGTTTGGAATTCACACGGTTGAGCACCTTAAACCGTACCCGAGGAAAACGGTCCTTAAAATCATCAAAAGAAACTCCCGAAATATCCCGCTCATCATTGGAAGATTTTTCCATAATCACGCGGGGAAGATGCACAACTTTCTGGTAACTAATTCTTTTAGCAACATCGCTGAAAGTGAGCAATGTCGTACAATCAGAGTCTCCTCCCAAAGTCTCATTGGGGACATAAAGAAAACGAGCCCTGCCCTGGCGAAACATACTCAGTATCCGGTGAACATTGCCAGCCATCACGACCCAGTCCTTTTTATCCAATTCGCACGCATCAAAGGTTTTCATGATTTTGTTCCGGTTCAGAAAAGCCGTGATATCCGATTCGGTATGGATCATCTGGATATTGGGAAGGTTCATGTCATAAACTTTTTGGGACTCACCGGGAAGGAACCGTTTTCCCTGCCTCATTAAAGTCGTAGTTTTTTCATCAATGTACTTCAAAGGTGTTAGGCATCCCATCCATAACAGGCAGTTTTTATTAATCTTTGAAATGGTTTTCGCGTCTTCGGACATGGTGTCGGGGCCCAAAGAATAAAAATTAGCGGAGGCCACAGCCGGGCCATCCAGCACCCCCAGGACCTGATTGACCGAAGGCCCTTTCGGCATCACTTGTTTCCGATAAGATCCCAGTGTGATGACCGAAAGTTCGAAGTTAATGCGGCCGGGATATTTTTCTGCCAGACGATTGATCCTTTTCGGGTCAAAATATCCCACCGAAAACATGGTGATATTTTTATCCGTCTTTTCCAGGAACTCCTCAATCCAGTCCATCGCCTTAGGGTGCAAGGCGAGGTCTGTCCATTCCATATATTCGTTACCACCTAAAATCAAAGACTCTGCCTCCCGGGTAGGAATTGCCTGGATCTCATTAAAAATAAATTCCCAATCTTCTTGCGTGGTGAGGGGCATGTCAAAGGTCTGGCGGTAGCTGATATCCTGTTCATAGCAAAATGTGCATTTGACAGGACAGGTCTTTCCCAAGCTAATAGGAATTTTGCCGTCCTTGATCTCTTTCCGCAGTATATTCAGATAAAATTCCCGGTTTTGAACACTCATTACCAACCCTTAAAAGCACTCATTAACGACTCATCCACGGGTACCTCCTGCTTCTGGCTTTCTTCAAGACCCTGGATAAGCTTGTTAAGATGAACCGCGGCACAACCCATATAGGCGATACTTTCCTGCTGAAGCTTATAACTACCCGTTTTCAGCTTCATCCCTAGATCCTCAACATGTTTTGAGTCAAAGGGATGAGTCGTTGCGGCTTTTTTGAATTCCTCAATGGACTCTTTAAAACTTTTCTTTTCGTGCAAGGTGATGCCATTTTTCAGGCACTCCTGGGCACTTCGGACTTCTTCTACCGTTATGGGTTTGTCTTCCGCCATAGACTCCTCTCTCATTATCTCAGGACCGCGCTGAAGCGACAGGAAGGCCGCATACGCGCGCATATAATTAATGACTTTTAAAATGGGTCCATTGTAGCATTGACGGGCTTGTCAAGCAATTGGCTCAAGGCAACTGAAAAATACAGGCGGGAAACAGAAAACGGTGCAGAAAAAAAACGGGAATGGCTTCCAAAATTGGAACAGAAAAAGGCGGGGAACCAGAGCGTTCCCCACCAAAAAATAATATCCTTTTCCACTAGCAGGTTGCTGAAAAATCCATCAACAGATTATTGTTTCTCTTCAACACCCTCAGGTGCGTACTGGTGACCCTCACTATTATATTTCGATTCCATCGAACAAGAAGACAAAACCAACACCAGTGCAATCCATATAAACGAAACTACCAACTTTTTCATCCAGCCCTCTCCTCTCAAAAGGTTTCGGTTTCCTGAAAACACTATTCAACCCCGTTGAAACCGGTTTTGGAATATGCTTTTTATCAATATTTAAGCAACATTTCAATCATTTTTTGGCATTTTACCCTACAATGGGATTCTAAAATATAAACCTTCACTACCAAGGTGCTCCCCTGGCTTCTCCTGCCAACATTGATATTTCAACCCTTGAACAAAAGCTTGCCACGGCTAAAATCGGCCACTCCCTACGATTTTTTTCTGAAATCGACTCGACCAATGAGGAAATCAAGCGCAATTTGGCTGAAAATCTGCCGGAAGGCACAGTTGTCATTGCCGACCACCAAACTTGCGGAAGGGGCAGGCAAGGGCGCTCATGGCATTCGGAACCAAAGACAGGAGTCTACCTCTCCGTACTTCTAAAACCCGACTTGCCCCCCGAAAACCTGGCCTGCCTCACATTAATGGCAGGGGTCGCAACCATATCCGCTATCCCGCAACAAACATCAGCAAAGCTCAAGTGGCCGAACGATATCTTATTGAACGGTAAAAAAATTGCGGGAATTTTATGTGAATGCATTGCCGAGCCGGGAGCCCATCCTGCCGTCATCGTGGGAATAGGAATCAACCTCAACCACACCGGCTTTCCCAAAAATATCCAAGACATTGCCACTTCCCTGAAAATGGAAACCGGTAAAAACGTCGACCGTACAGAACTTATCCTCAGCCTTCTGCAAAACCTTGACTCCGAATATAAAGATTTCTTACAGGGGAAAAGAGAAAACCTGATCCGCAAATGGACCGAGCAATCGGACATGTTCGGAAAGACCGTGACTGTCTCACAAAAAGGCAAAATCCAAACCGGCACCGCAATAGGGCTCAACCCACAAGGCAAACTGATCCTGCAAACTCCGGACGGAAAACAACACCTCCTCGATTCCGGCGAACTGCTCGCCACAGGGGCAACTGGAAAAACTACTTCTGACTAGAAAAGAGTTGTCGCGGCTCAAGAAATTCTTGCCCATTTCCTCAAGGCATTGTCTTATTGCTCACTGGGTCCAGCGTCACGCTGGCGGCTAGGGGCAAAAGATGAATCAGGTTTCCGGCGGCATAGGCGCGGACGACCTCCAGCGAATCCTGTAATAACTCCACCAATATCGGGAAGGCTTCCGGCCCACCCATCATCCCCACTGCCCGCACTGCCGCTGTGCGCACTCTGGAGTGATTGTCCCCCAGAGCCATCTTCAGCAAGCGTACCTGGCCGGGTATCCTGGTTTCCCCCAAAACCCGTGCGGTGGTGCTACGCACACCAAAATCAGTGTGCTTCAACAGTTCTTCAAACACAATCTGGCAGGAGTCGGACCCCATACGGTTCAGTGCCAGTGCCGCCGACAGCTTCACCATTCCGTCTTTGTCCGCGCATAGAGGTATCAAATCCGGTTCCGCCTCCTTTAGGTTGCCCATCGCCAACGCCGCCGCGTAACGAACTGACGCACTGTCCCGCTTGATCAATTCCCTGAGCTTGGGCAACATACCGGCAGTGGTTTTCCCTTCCACCGCTTTCAGGCTGTAGAACACCATCTCCGGTTCAGCATGGTCGAACAACTTCGCCAGATGCGGCAGAACTTCCTCGGTGCCAATTTTCCCAAGGTATCCAATAGCCTGATACCTGCGATCGGGAATAGGATGGGTGAGCGGGTCCAGCACATCTGCAAGATATTTTCCCTCGCCATGTTTAACCAGTCCGGAAGAAGCCGCCATGCGCATCGGCACATCATAGGACTTTAAAAATACTCTCACTTCATCAACCACTTCCGGTCCACCCTCATCTGCAAGTATCTCAACCGCCGCACTGCGCACCCAGATGTCGGTATCATCCGTCATCCTGCGCGCCGCCTTCAGAGCATCGGCAGGAGAAACCTTCTGCAATCCCTGTAGGGCAAACAAACGCGCCGTGGGGTAGACATCTTCTGTTGCCTTGTTGAGCAAAGGAATCAACTCTAGATCCTGAGACTCCCCGGCCGCTCGAGCCGCCGCGGCTCTCACAAACGCCCTCTCATTTTGATAGGCCTTCTGCAAAACAACCAGGCTGGTTGCGCGGATTTTCTTAACCACCGCATCAGGCCGGGAGTCGGCAAATCCCATTGCAGGGGCAACCAGCAGAACCAGCCCTATTATTCGAAGCATCATTCAAAAGGCTCCTCAACCAGCCCGGAATATCTCGCGACCAGGTTCCGATAATATTCCTTCTCCTGGTTTTTACCCCGCTTGCCAAAGCCGTTGCTAAGAATCTCGCATTTTTCAATCAGCATCATCACAACCCAATTTTTTTGCTCCTCATCCAGTTTATTTTCTTTCAATAGTTTCTCTAGCGCATAAACACGCCAGCGGTCCATGCCCCAGTATTTGTGCGACAACTGGTCTTCATGCCCTCCTCGCTTGACGATCAACTTCTCTGCAATAAAATAGAAAGGATAGCGTTTAGCGATGCGCAACCACAAATCATAATCTTCACATACCTGCATGGACTCATCGAATCCCCCCACCTCGCTCAACATCTTAGCCCGCAGTAACACTGAAGACGGGCTGACAATGCACAATGGCAGACAATAGCGGAAAATATCACCGGAATATTTCCGGTGTTTGTTCATCGGGTTCACCCGCACCCCGTTGCGAATCCATATCTCATCCGTATAGACCGCTTGCAAGTCCGGGTGACACTCCATCCACTTGACCTGGCTTGCCAGTTTGCACTTTTCCCACAAGTCGTCCGAGTCGAGAAATGCGATACAACCCCCCTCTGCCTCCGCCATGCCCCGGTTGCGGGCAAAGGATACCCCCCGATTCTCCTCCAGCCTGATCAGTTTCACCGCAGGAAACTGCCCCACAAGCTCAGAAGTATTGTCCGTAGATCCGTCATCCACCACGATCAACTCAAAATCAGTAAAGCTTTGATCCAGAACTGAGCGAATTGACTCCTCCAAACAATAACCTCTATTGAAGGTCGGGATGATGACAGAGACCCGAGGTTTAGACATTGTTTTTTATCCTTTTGCTGAGCGTAAATTCAATCTGGCATAATTAAGTCCGCGAACCCCACAAACACCCCCCGCCAAAACCCAGGTTCATGTTTGCCAGTCAGACTGAAAACCGCCATAAGTTCAATAAGGTACGCAAATGCAAGCATATCACAACCCAAGCCTGGCCATAAATGCCTTGACAAATCCCTAAAATTCTCCTAAAAATAAGTGCTTTCCACAGGGTAACGGATTTAAAAACAGGCTACTAGCCAGGCAGTTCCTGATGTGAAGAGTAGTGGGGGCCAGCAGTAGCGCGGTTTGATATTCAGGTTAAATATGGAATTCAGAGACGTTATACAAGATTTAAAAAGCGACCTCGCAAGGGTCGAAAAAGCCATAAATCAGAACTATAAATCAGATGTGCCCCTGATTCCAGGAATTAGCTCCTATCTGATGAGTTGTGGCGGCAAACGCATCCGCCCTATGCTCGTGCTTCTGGGTGCCAAGCTTTGCGGGCGCGAAACCGACGATGCCGTTGTTAAACATGGGTGTGCTATTGAGTACCTCCATGCCGCCTCCCTGCTCCATGATGATGTGGTGGATGAAACAACGGTCCGGCGCGGTAAAGAAACCGTCAACGCCAAATGGGGGAGCGATGCCAGCATTCTGGTCGGCGACTTCCTCATCTCCCGATCCATCCTGATTCTGGCCGAAGACTGCGAACGCAAAATCATCCAGGCCGTCACCGAAGCAACTAAAGTTCTCGTCGAAGGCGGCATTTACGAATACACCGAAGCCCGCAACATAAAAGTTACTGAAAAACATATACTCGATGTCATCTACCGCAAAACCTCGTCCCTGATATCCGTCAGCGTAAGACTCGGAGGCCTGCTCGCCAACGCTACCGAACAGCAGGAAACCGCAATCATCTCTTTTGGCGATGATTTTGGCATGGCTTTCCAGTTGATGGATGACGCGCTCGACTACGATGCCGATGAAACCGTGCTGGGCAAACCACCAGGAACCGATTTCAAAGAAGGCCACGTCACACTGCCCCTGCACCATTTGTATAACAACGCAGATCGGCCGCTGAAAAAAGAAATCGAAGCCTTCATCAAAAACGAAAACATAACAGAAAAAGATTTGCAGTATATCGTTGGACAGATGCACAAATATAAATCTATCGACTATACCCTGAACCTCGCCCGCTTCTACATCGACCGGGCCAAATCACATCTCAGAAAAGCCGACTTTCCGGCTCCGCGATATATCGAACACCTCGATGCCGTCGCAGAATATATTTATAGCCGACATGCAGGCCAGCGTGACGCTGGTGTCAAAGTGCAATCACTTTAGTTGGTAAAAACAAAGGTTTCTCGGCTCAATTAAGCTGTTGCCCAACTGCTTACCCTGTCCATCGTATCGCCCTGAGCTTTTGTTATATATATTAAGGAAGTAATGGTTTCTTCTGGGAGAACCGCATGCCTTCCCATCCACTGGTGTCCCTTGCCATCCATTCGATAAAACACCATATAGAAAAAGGCCACCCCCTGCCCTGCCCCGATCCTTTACCCGAGGCAATGAAAATCCAGGCTGGAACCTTTGTCTCCATCAAGAAAAATAGACTACTAAGAGGTTGCATTGGCACTATTCAGCCGAAATACGCCAACCTCGCTGAAGAAGTGATCCAGAACGCTATCAAGGCGGCCAGCGAAGACCCCCGGTTCCCACCTATAGAAAAAAAAGAACTCGATCAACTCACCATCTCAGTGGATGTGTTGACCACGCCGGAAAAAATCGACGATACTTCATCTTTAGACGTGAAAAACTATGGTCTGATAGTGCGCCATAAAGGCAGGCAGGGCCTGCTCCTCCCCGATCTGGAAAATATTAAATCAATAGACCAGCAACTGAAAGTCTGCCTCAAAAAAGGCGGCATAAAAGAATCCGACCCCTACGAACTTTTCCGCTTCGAAGTCAAAAGATTCCACCACTAGGCCCCAGCGTGACACTGGTCGGCAGTAAAACTGTTCTTATCAGAAAAGATATGTTAAAAATTTACTGTGAGTGAGAGTTATATACAGAAAAAGTTTGTCCTCCCTCTCGTTGATTTATTGAAACAGGGGATGGATCCTTCCAGGCTTTCTTTGGCACTAACTTCTGGTGCCCTGATCGGTGTCTTTCCGATATTAGGAATCGCGACCTTTGTGTGCGGAGGTGTTGCGGCGTTTTTTCGTCTGAATCATCCTGCTATTCAATTGGCGAATTATATTGTCTTCCCGATGCAGTTGGTGCTTTTTTTCCCTTTCCTGACACTAGGGGAAACGGTGACCGGGAATTCCCTGGATGAGATTTCGCAAACAAAACTGGTGGAGACCTTCGACCTCGGTTTTCTGCTTGCGGTTGAGGAGCTGGCTCAGTATTTTATGCTGGCCTCTCTGGGCTGGACCCTGGCCATTGTGCCCTTGTTCGCAGTTTTATATTTTGCTCTGAAGCACCTGATCTCCATTCGGTTCAGCCCAAAATATGAATAAAAATTCTGCTCCTGGTTGTTAGGGTGTTACCACCAGCAGCTCGGCTGGCCGAGGAGTCGCAGGCCGGTTATCATATTGTATTGATGCCGACGTACAAATCGTCATCCGGTGGTTCCTCTTGCCCTTTAACGAGCCGGTTTTTAGCAAGATTTCTCATGAAGTGCCCATTACAAGGAGGACAAAACCACCCTTCACCGGAAAAGATCCAGCATTCCTCTTCTACCCATTCCTGCGCTTCTTCTTTACTGTCGCAATACTCCCCCCATAGCAGGCAGTCCGGCGCAATTTTGGTGTGACACTTCACCGAATATTGATCATTTCTCTGTTTAAACAATTCATGCTCCTTTTTCCTATGAATATTTTTCTCTGTTTGGCGGTTGCGTCATTTAATTCCATCCTAAACAATTCTCTCCATCAATAGCAACCAGCCGAGCGTGTTCTCAGGAAAATAATGCCGCATGGATAATTCATCCCTTAATTTCCTTCAAAAATATTCTTCAAGAAAAGCATTAATTTATAGGGCTTAACCAGACATTTCCGTCCAACAATTTCTTTGGCATTCTATTTGCCCCATTATATTTCTGTACTTGTGTAGGAAACTGGCTGAACTACTCAAAGTATAAAATACATATAGGGTTTGATGACAATTTTTTTGGTTTTATGAAGTTTTAGATATTGAACTTATAAATTGAAACCGGCTTTGATTAGTGAAAATGAATCGTATGCCTATTTTTAAAATCATTTTAGGATCCCTGATCATCACCGGTTTATTTTTTTCCTCCATCTTTACTCTCAAAGCCCTTGCTGAAGGACAGGAATTAATCAATATCTCGGGGAGTCCTTCTAACTTCTTTAGATTGTTTACCCAATACGTTTCCAGAAGTTATAACCAAAGTGATGAGCATCCAACCATTCAGGAAAGTTCTGGCCAACCTCATAACTCAAATGTATTGCTAAGCGTGTGGGGAAACTATGGCGACTCCAATGATAACGATCAGTCCAATACTGAAATCGATTTATATTTTGGATACCAAAAAGAAGTTTTTGGAGTGACTTTTGATGTGGGCGGAACTTATTACAGCGACCCCGGCGCGGGAACGCTTTATTACACCGACCCTATTGCCAGCGACGACTACCAATATGACCTATTTGAATATGAATTTGGTTTATCCTACGAGTTTTCATTGATTTCAATGTCCAGCACCATTTACTACACTCCCGAGTATTCTGAGGGTGTCGGAAATATGACCAATGTGAATTATGAAGCACAAATACCCCTTCTTCGCGACCTTGCCGCAATAGGACATATTGCCTACCAGTGGATCATGGACGAAACCGCGATAGACCAGCCGGATTATATGGATTGGACCATTGGATTGATCTATCCCACCAAAGAATTTGATCTCAGCCTGGAATATGCCAGTAATGATCTAAGTATAGAACAATGTGTGGATGGTTGTGATAGCACTATCACATTCAATGTCATCCGAAACTTCTAATTAAAATCTTCCACATAGTTTCTCTTGACGAGAACGGGATCTTTTTTGCACGCTAGTTCAGACAACCGGGCCGAAGTGGGGACCCCAATTTTTGGCGAACTGTTTGCCGATTTCGCGTAGTTTAGCCGCTTCTCTTGAAGTGATGGCTTTAAAGTTTTTCGCCCGCTTTATATTCTGGTGCAGTTCCGCCCGTGTCGCCATACCGATGGCGGCGGACGCAATACCGGGCTGGCTCAAAGCATAACGGAAGGCCATATCATGAAATTGGCGCGGCATCATACTGTGGCTCAGTCCGCTCCGCTCTTTCTTGTTCTCTCCTCCAAAGACTTTCATGGCGATCAGTCCGACCTGCTTTTTGTTCGCCAGGGGCCAGACCTCCTGTTCGAAGTTATAGGTGTAATGATCCACAAAGTTCACGGCGTTGAGAAGCACATCCACTTTAAAATTTTTGAGTGCATCGACGAACCGGCCCTGGCGGTTGTGCCCGGAAAACCCCACATATTTCGTTAAGCCGTTGGCCTTGGCTTTCATCAGCGCGGCATAACAGCCTCGCCGACTGAAGACGATTTTCGGGTCCATTTTGTCGGCTCCAACACTGTGAACAAAGACCAGGTCGGCATAATCTGTCTGCAGTTCGCGAAGATTTTGTTGCAGGAGTTTCAGTGCGTCATCTCCATGTGGCTCATAGCACTTGGTGACCAAAAATACTTCCTTGCGCCGTTCTCTGAGCAAATAACCCAACTGCTCCTGGGCTCTGCCGTAGCCGGCGAACTCCGGGGCAGTATCGAAGTAGGTCACCCCCAGGTTGAGAGCCTCTTCGTATAAGCGGACGGCTTCTTTCAGGTTCAGCCGTGTGCCTGCGGCGGCCGTGCCGAACCCCAGAATGGAGACGAGTGGGCACCATTTTTAGTTCTCTCTATTTTATCGAAGTATGCAGACTCTAATAGTTTAACAGACCTACGCTTGAAAAATGGTATACTGTTATCCAATAAAAACTACTTTTATTAAAAATAATATTTTGGGGTTTTACCCATGAACCTCCTCAAGTTTTTCCTGATCAGCCAGATGGTTATGATTGCGCCTTTGCTGTTGGACCCTGCAAAGGCCGACAACACAGAAAACTGCAACAACCTGTTTCGCCCCATTGAAAATAAAGCCCACGGGATTAAAGCTCGTGGAGGGGTATGGGCATTATTTGAGAAACGGGAAATTTATAGAAAATATGCCATAGTTGGACTTCATGTCGACTCCAAAATCACCTCCCTCATGTACACCATTAACTATGTGTGCGAAAGCCAGGAGGGTATCCCCCTAAACGCGTTGGCTAATCAGGTCGTTCCCACGATGAAAGAAAGGGGACGGGAAGGTTTTATTGAATATTATTTAACTCTTGCTCATTCCCTTGAGGAAATTACAATCTGGGCAGATTATGTTGATTATTATAATGCGAATTATAAACGTAAATTGGATTTCAACTTGACGAAGAAGACCATTGAAATGGCAGGAACATTTTTTGAGCGTTATACAGCACTGGACAAAAAAATCAGATCGACTAATGATGTCGAAGAAGTTGCCAAGGAAGGTAATGCTATTATTGAGGATATCAAGCAGTTCCACACTACGGACCCCATTTTAAAGCAGGTCAATTTTGAAAATTTAAAGATCCCTCACGCATCAAACCTGCTCAATATTGCGGATGAAATGTGAGTATGGGCCAGATAGCAAGGGCTTGATTGAGCCGAGATAATTCTCTGTTAGCAGACGTAATATTTAACCATAGCCCTCGTGCCCCAGTTATATCCTCTTCATTAACTTTCATGCCCCACATGGGGTAGAAGGGGTATAAAGATACTGCACTTTTGCCACCGACGTCTCGCCGGCGCCTAGTGGTAAATAGAGATCCCCTTGAATTAATTGCCCTGTTCGGTTAATCTCAACTCTCTCCGAAAAAACTAAGGAATTAAAAAATGCTCAAGACCACCTTGATCGGGCATGCCTGCCTGCTCATACAATCCAGGGAAACAACCATTCTGACCGACCCGGTTTGGTTTGATTACCTTTGGGAAGAAATCAACGTGCTGTGTCCCAGCATCATTCTGGAAAAAGACAAGGTGCCCCCGCTTGATGTCTTGAATCTTTCCCATCGGCATCAGGACCATTTCGATGTGCGTACCCTGGCTTATCTGGTGCAAAACAAGAGGATCATTACACCCAACACAATCATCCTCGCACCCAAGGACAATCTTCTTCTCGACATTCTTAATGAACTGGAATTTAAAAATATTCAAGTCGTTGCAGATTTCGAGAAAATTCAGGTCAAAGATGTGACAATAATCCCAACCCCTTCTCGCAACCAAGTGAGCACTGCTGAAGATTCTTTTCCTGAACATGGACTCATAGTGAATGACGGTGAAGTAACGATTTGGAATCAGGTAGATTCCATGGTGAATCCCGATATCATTCAACGCATAGGAGAATTATACGGTCAGATTGATTTTTTTCATTCCCGCTTTGTTCCGTTGTTAGAAGGAAACCTTTCCTACAACAAACCGCTCACCCTGCCCGTTGACGAGTACTGTACTTTCCTGAATGTGGTGAAGGCACTCGGGCCCAAAATGGTGGTGCCCGGTTCCGCCGCTTTTAAATATAGGGATGAATTAGCTTTCATGAATCAGGTTTCGTTTCCAATCACTCAGGATCAGTTCCTGCGTGACTTGGCTTTGTTTTGCCCGGAAGTTCCCTGTGCTCCGTTTTTTTCCGGCGATGTAGCGCATATCTCAAAGGAAGAAATTCACATAGACAAACAGGCTTCCGATTTTGTGCGTGTCAAAGAAGACGATAGTCACCAGATAACCTTCAAACCGCATGCATACGTTCCCGTTATCAAAACTCAAACCACCGACCAGGCACAATATAAAAGAGAAATGGAAGTGGTTGAAAACTTTCTTGAAAACTGTTTGCTTGAGCGGATTTTAAACAGCGAGTTGCTGGGCGGCTGGCAACATTGGCAGATCGTTTATCAACTGGAGGTGTTCGGGCAGGAAGGCCCCCAAGCATGGACCGTAGATTTTGGCCGACCCGGAAAACCTCAACTCCACAAAGGCGAAATCGGCAAGATCAACCTCTACGAAGGCATCTCTTCATCGGAATTATGCGCCCTGGTAGAAGGCACCACTTCATGGGATTATGTGACCCTGTGTGGCAATTACCGGACTTTCAATAATATCTACCGCATCACCAATGGTGGATTAGAACTCCCCCCCGAAGACAAATCAAACTATGCCCTGGAACCCTTGATGGACCTTTTCCCATGGGACGCGGACATGGATCGCCGCAAATTCATGCGAGACGTCCATCGCTGGAAAGGCAAACCAGCATAACCAACCCCACGCCTAGTGGGAGGCAGATAGCGATAGCTTATCCTTCTTTGCTCGCCAGATAAAACTACGGCCCATTGGGTCCAGCGAGTTATGCTTATCACTTGCCCTCATGCCCCGAATGGGGTATCACGCTGGTCGGTATTGAGATTTTCCCATTTGGACCCTATATTGACGGTAGCGCATTTTTTAGGGAGGTCGGCTCATGAAATCTTTCGCGTTCCGCATCTTCATATTCTTCCTGTTTATTCCCTCCCCGGCTCAAAGCCAGGAGCATGGTATCCCCGCCAGCTTGGCGGCAGACTTCATCCACGCGGTGATCGAAGCCGGGCGGACCACTTACTCCAAGAAGGTGGTGGAACATTTAACCCGGCAAGACGCTATCGCCGCTTCTGAAAACTGGGAACAGGAAAACACCCTGCTTTTGCCGGCCCAGTTTCTTTCGATGTCTTCCAAAATCTCCAACTCGCGTAGGGTCGGCATGAAATACCGGCTGATGAGCCTCTGGCCCATCAACAAACACAACTCGCCCCGATCGCAAAATGAAAAGCTGGGACTGGAAGAAGTCGTAAAGAATCCGAACAAGCCTTTCACCTGGATCGTTCCGCGTGAAGGGCGCTGGTATTTTGAGGCGATTTATCCGGATATTGCCGTTTCGAAAACCTGCCCCAACTGCCACAACAACCACCCCAACAGCCCCAAAACCGATTTTGAAAAGGGGAGCGTGATGGGGGGAATCATCATCGACCTGCCTTTGGG
>JYMV01006021.1_pt1 | contig 16238 bp, 23 predicted proteins | sample 338911 | NCBI WGS metagenome assembly JYMV01 (sample SAMN03354496, study PRJNA234377) | hydrothermal vent metagenome | biome: Deep sea; feature: Hydrothermal plumes at the Eastern Lau Spreading Center, Western Pacific Ocean; material: Seawater | place: Tonga | collected 2009 | depth 2000 m m
ACACTTGGCTGGGCTGGAATAAATGAGGTGCCAGTAGTCATTTCATTATTTCAAAGAAGTGGACCATCTACAGGATTGCCAACAAGACATGGTCAAGACGATTTACTTTTTGCAATCAATGCGGGTCATGGAGAATTTCCAAGAATAGTTTATGCATCAGGAGATGTTGAAGATAGTTTCTATGATACTGGAAAATGTTTCAATTTTGCTGATGTTTTTCAACTTCCTGTGATTCACATACTTGACAAATTTATTGCTAGTTCAGTTGTTACATGTAATAGATTTGAGCCAGACTTGGTCTCGATTGATCGTGGAAAGTTACTTGAAAAGGTAGACGGTGACTACAAACGTTTTGCTTATTCACCAGATGGTATTTCTCCAAGATCAAAACTCGGTCTTGAAAATGGTGTTTTTTGGAATACAGGTGATGAAAGTGACGAGCACGGTCATATCTCAGAGGATCCAGTAAATAGAATTCAGATGATGGATAAAAGACAGAAAAAAGTTGAGCAAATTCTTACTTTAGTTCCTAAAAATGATCAGGCAGTTGCATATGGTAAATCTGACATTTGTATTGTAAGTTGGGGTTCACCAAAGGGACCAATTTTAGACGCAATTGAAATGCATAGAAAGGAAGGACATGAAATAAGTTTCATAGATATCAAACTACTAGAGCCATTTCCTACAGAGTATGTCAAATCACTCCTAAAAGACTCTTCAGTAATAGTTGACATTGAAGCAAATATGACTGCTCAGCTTGGATCATTGATCAGAAAAAATTTGTTAAAGGATCCAGACTACTATGTTTTGAAATATACAGGAAGACCAATGACATGTATAGAAATTTTTGATTCTCTGAAAAAAATATTAGAAAAGAAAGCAGAAAAAAGACAGGTGTTATTGTATGGCGATTAAGTTAGGAGATTATAAAACTGGAGTACATAATGATTGGTGTCCAGGATGTGGAGACTTTGGAATAGTTAATGCAATACAAATGTCATTGGCAGAAATGCAAATTCCTAAACATAAAACAGCTATTTTCTCTGGAATTGGTTGTTCTGGGAAGACATCACATTTCATCAATACCTACGGCATTCATACTCTACATGGTAGGGTTTTGACATTTGCTCAGGGTGCAAAGATTGCAAATCCTGAATTGACAATAGTTGCTGTTGGTGGAGATGGTGATGGTCTGGGAATTGGGGCTGGTCATTTTGTTGCAGCAGGTAGACGAAATGTGAATATGACATATATCATATTTGACAATGCTGTATACGGATTAACAAAAGGTCAAGCATCACCTACACTAAAGTTAGGTGAACAAACTAAATCGTTAGCAAATCCTAATCCAAATTATAATGTGAATCCTATAGCCCTAGCAATTTCTAGTGGTTTTACATTTATTGCTAGAAGTTATTCATATGATGTTAGACAGCTAAAAGATATCATTACATCTGCAGTTAACCATGAGGGTCTTTCATTCATTGATGTTTTACAACCATGTCCTACGTATAATGATCTTTATACAAGAGACTGGTTTGCTGGGTTTGATCAAATTAATGAAGAAACAAAAAAACCAACACCTAGAATTTACAACCTTGCAGATACTGATTATGATCCAGTAGTACATTTTAGCACTATTGATGAGCTCAACGAAAAACTAAGTCAGGCATTGGTAAAATCACTTGAATGGGGTGACAAAATACCGACTGGAATTTTCTACAAGAATGAATTAATCACGCCATATACAAAAAGAATTACGGACAAAATTCCTAACTATCTTGAGAACCCTGCTGCAAAGCAGAGAATTTCAAAGAACGGGATACCTTCTACTGATATTTCAAAACTTTTAGATTCTTTAAGAGTATAATTCATTTTTATTTAATAAATGCCATATCAGTTATTAGCACGCTAATCATAATGTAACATCACCATTGAACATCATCGAAGCTAACAAAATTTTTCGTAAATCTATCATTAAAAGTTTTTTTGAAGAAGAGCTTGTGAAACTTGATTTTAAAAAATCAAACATCAAGCATACTACAATTTCCGGTGATGGGCTTATGCAATCCAACTTGCTTCATATTTTTTTTGATATTGAAACAGGGGCAGATTATCCTGATGGTGATGAGTGGTTTATTGCTGATTTTTTATTCCCATATAGTATGAATATACCTGATGAGATTAAGGGAGCAGATTATTTTACAACAATCTCAGTGGAGGAAGGCAAAAACTTTTGGCATCATCGTGAAATGGTCAGGTACAAATATGGTAAGACAAAAAAACTAACTGAGGCATTAGAATTTTTAGATGCAAAATACAAAGAACTTCACTCAATGGTAGAACCTTTAGAAAAAGACATCAAGTAAAAATCTTCCAGCCTTTTTCAGTGGAGATAAATTTTTTATCATTAGCTGTTATCATATTTAATTTCCATCTACCTGGGTCTGCATCAAATTTGTAAATTAAATCAGATGGATTCTCTGGAATGTCGTTCTCGCTTAGATGGTATTGAAGTAATTCTACAACATAGTCGATTTTTTCTACTGCATTATTAAAGAAGTGTTTCTCGTGCGAATCTATTGCAAATCTAACATTGGGCTCACCTGTAAATATAATTTCAATTTTAATTGCATTTCCACTACCACGGCGTCTTTTCATTTCCTTAATTATTGATTTTATTTTTTCCCATCTTTTGAATTCAAACCACTTGAAAAATTCTTCACTGAATTGTACTGGTATGGTAATAATTATTACGCTAACAAAATTTGGGTCAGTTTGTTCGGTTTCTTCTTGAACTACCATAAATTTATCATTAAGTATTCCATATAGTACTTCTATTTCCCACGGAGAAATACCATAATATCGTAAATTGGTTTGTAATGCTGTATCATTCAATGATATAAAAAAAAGAAATTTGTAATTAAAGGTTAAAAGACGATGGAAATTTTAGACTAGAAAACCGTATCTAGATATTTCCAAAGATACATGGCGCCTACTGTACCGATTACAAATAGCATTGGCTTCCAGGCAAATACTGGAATATTTGGAGTTACTAATTTGATCTTATAATTATCAAATATAGTATGAACATATTTTTTTATTTTATTATTCCAGATTTTATACTCAATTTCGTATTTTTTTAACATGTTTTCAATCTCATAAACTATAGGAGTACGCTGACCAAACAAATGTTGAAGATAATCTCTTGATATTTCTACTTCTGCATGAATTGCAATCAATCCTTTCTTCATATCAGAAAATCTTACATGTATTTCCCATGGTTTTTTCAATTTCAAAGATAGACCATTACCTATCTGGTCTGGCTGTTTGTGCTCAAATTTAACACGGGTAAATCCTTCCTGCTTGAATATATTGATAAGTTCCTGAGCATTTTTTTTTACTACAATATGTAACTGTTCAACACTAGAACTGCTATCTACGTTAACTACTTTTTTTAAACCATCGAGAAATGAAATGGTCTTTGGATATTTTGTCAAGTATTCAGCCATTAATTATACTCAAAAAATCCTATATTTAAAACCAAATATTTCTAAAATATTAAATATTAGAAAAATCACTTTAGTTCTTCAAGCCTCTCACATATAGGCACTCATCATGTGAAATTGCCATCTCCTTAGGGTTTATCTTCCTGTCAGTTATTTTTGCATCTGAATTTCTAATAATTGCTAATGGCATTGTTTCATCTCCCTCTCCCATTTTGTGGTTAGCGATTGATGCTAAATTGTCTGCAGTAGCTTGAAATGTTACTTTTAGTACATTACCGTCAAGATCAGTTGTAGCACGTCGATCCAAGACGGGTTCAATTCCTGAGCAAGCTATTGCTACACCTATTGTGCCCACTCTTGCTGGCATTAGTCTACTGTCAACTATTATGATACCAACATGAATACCATGATCTAAAAAGAATTTTCTTTTAATCTGTTCTGCAACTAGATAAGGATCATAAGGATACAAAATCAGCTTGCCTTGAGAATTTGATTTGTCAATACCAGCATTTGGCGCCATAATATTATCTGATGATGTAATAACAAATCCAGAAACTCCACCAAATATAATGTCTGATTCCCGAATTATCACTTCGCTCAGTTTATCACTAATTGAAAATTTTTTGGATAGTTCGTTTGCTTTTTGAGACGGTTTAATAGAATTGTGATCTAATATCCTACCCTGTGAATTAGAAACATATTTGCTTGAAATTACTATAACATCTCCATGCCTAATCGGAACACTGTTTTCCTCAACCAATTTTTTGATTTCATTATAAAGGTCGAATTTTCCTTGTTTTCTCGTTGCTTTTACCGGAAAAACCTCTAAAGACACAATGAATATTTAATTTACTCCCTTTTTATTATTCTGAAAAGGTTTTAATCTATAGAAGGAGCGATTTCGAATATGAATATTACAGAAAAAATATTAGCCAGAGCATCAGGCAAAGATAAGCTTGAACCAGGCGATGTAGTGTTTGCAAATGTAGATAAGGTAATGTTGCATGATGTTTCCGGTCCGGGAGTAATTAAGACATTTGAAAAATTGGAAAAAGACGGCGTGGTTAAGGTAGACAAGCTTTTTGACCCTTCTATGGTATGGGTTGCTGAGGATCATTTTGTGCCTTCAGCTGACAAAATATCTGCAGAAAACATATCTAAACTTTCCAAGTTCACAAGTAAGTTTGGAATAAAAAAACACTTCAAGTATGGTTTAGGCCAATACGGAATATGTCACACACTATCCCATGAGGAAGGTCTTGTATCACCAGGTGAGCTATACATTGGAGGCGATTCTCATACAAATACTACTGGTGCTTTAGGTGCTTTTGCATGTGGATTGGGTCATACAGATGTAGCTTATGTGTTATTAAACGGAAATCTTTGGTTCAAAGTTCCAGAAACTTTGTATTTCAAAATTAGTGGAAAACTTCCAGAATATACTATGGCAAAGGATTTGATCTTGAAAATTATAGGTGATATAACTACTGAAGGTGGTGCCGGATGTGCGATGCAATTTGGTGGAGATGGGATTTCTGACATGTCTGTAGAATCACGATTAACTCTAACAAATATGACTACTGAAGCTGGTGCAAAAAATGGAATAATTGAACCAGATCAGAAAGTTTTTGACTATTTAGCGGAACGAGGTGTTACAGAATATGACGCGGTGTATGATGATGAAGATGCTCAATATGCAAAAACATACGAATATGATGTGTCAGAACTTGAACCATTAGTTGCAAAACCATTTTCTCCACAAAATGTTTCTGTTGTGCAAGAGACGACTGGTATAGAGATTGACAAGTCATACATTGGCTCGTGTACTGGAGCAAAATATGAAGATCTAGTAGCTGTAGCAAGAATTCTCAAGGGAAGAAAGGTGAAAGTTAGAACTGAAGTTGTTCCTGCTGCAATATCTATTTACAAAAAAGCATCTGAAAATGGATTAGATAAAATTTTCTTGGATGCTGGGGCAGTTATTGGTGCTCCAACATGTGGGGCATGCTGTGGTGCTCACATGGGGGTTTTGGCCAAAGATGAGGTGTGTGTTAGTACTACTAACCGTAATTTTCCTGGAAGGATGGGACATGTCGATTCTAAGACGTATCTTACATCACCATTAGTTGCGGCTGCTTCAGCCGTTACAGGAAAATTGACTGATCCAAGGGATTTATGATGAAAGGAAAAGTAATCAAATATGATCAAGACAATATAGATACTGATGTAATTTTACCTGGTGAGTATTTGAAATTACATGATCATGCAGAACTTGGGGAACATGCAATGGAAGGAATGGATCCAAATTTCCATTCCAAGGCAAAAGAAGCCAACATAATTGTGACAGGTAAGAACTTTGGCTGTGGTTCCTCACGTGAACATGCTCCTATTGCAATAAGCGCTTGTGGAATACAGGCAGTTTTGGCTTTGTCGTTTGCAAGAATTTTTTATAGAAATTCTGTCGATGGTGCTTATTTATTGCCTATTGAAATTGATGAAAATACATATTCTAGTATTTCAGAAAAAGATGAGCTAGAAATAGACACAAGTAAAAATGAGATTAAAAACCTTACAAAGAATGAAACTTATGCTATCAAACCATTCCCAGATCTTATTAGTAAAATCATTAAGGCTGGCGGTCTTTTCAAATACAAACCGTAATCAAAATTACAGTCATTGTATTCTAACGATATGATTTTTGTTTTCTTCTTCGTGCACCAGGTCCGCCAAATTTCTTTGGTTCCTTTCTACGGGCATCTCCACTTATGAGATATTTGTCAACCACTTCGATCTTCTGTTTAAGATCATTTCTTTGATTTTTTGTAAATGGATGATCTTTAGGCTCCTTTTTATTTTTGGTCCATCCTATCATGGCTCGTGTTATTCCAGTAGCTGTAACATATGCTTGACCCATAAACCCACCTCCTCTAACTCTCACCGAAATGTTAATTTTGTTTCTCAAATCTCCAGAAATTTCAAGAGGAATCAACATTACTTCACGGGCAATTTCGCGTTGAATCATTTCTAGTGGAACATTATTAATTCTAACTTTTCCATCACCCTTAGTAATATAGACATGTGCACTGGCAGTCTTTCTGGTTGCAAAATAAATTTCAGTTTTTGTCATTCATGCCATCCAACATTTTTAGCCAGTTCAGACATTCTTGTATATGATGAGCTTGATTTTTTTATAATTGCTTTTTCAAACTGAATCTTATCTAATGATTTTAATTCTTTAGGAGTTCCAATATATGCTCTAAGTCTTTTGAATGCACTCATACCTGATGGTTTATCTCTTGGAAGCATGCCCCTTACCATTCTAGTAATTATTGTATCCGGTCTACGAGGATGAAATGGACCATGTTTTGGGTGTAAAATGCTGGCAATCTTAAGGAAGTCATGATATTCACCAAATATGCTTTTCTTTTTCCCACTAATCATAATTTCTTCAGAGTTTATTATTGATACTCGATTTCCTTGAAGTAATAATTTTGCAACATTTGAACAAAGCCTTCCTGCAATAAGGTTTGTTCCGTCCACTACAATGGGTCTGCTAGATTTATCAATTGGCTTTGCTGTTGGCTTTGCTGTTGGCTTTGCTGTTGGCTTTGCTGTTGGCTTTGCTGTTGGCTTTGCTGTTGGCTTTGCTGTTGGCTTTGCTGGTTTTTCTTTTTGATTAGCCAATTATTGTAACACCTTTCCCTGTTGGGAATTTTTCTATCATATCAGTGAATCTCAATACACTTCCGCCAGCTTGGATTATTTTTTTTGCTGCAACTGTAGAGATTGAAAATGAGCATAATGTAATCTTGTGTGTCATATTTCCTGTTCCAAGCACCTTACCCGGAACAAATAGAGCATCATTATCTTTTGTTATCTTATCTATTTTTGTTAAATTTACAACATGTCTTGCGGATGATGGCTTTATAGCAAGATCTGCCAGTCTTGCCCAAATAGGCGCTTCATTCTTTTTTGAGGCTTTTTTAAGTTCTTTTGCCATCAGCAAAACTAATTGATTGACCATCGGACTAATCAGCCTTAAAACCCAAATATAATAGTATGATATTATTCTTTGAAGTTTGTAAGAGCTTCTTTGAATTCTTCTAATCTTTTAGTAAGTTCGTTTATTCCACCGATAATAATTTCCCCAGGCTTAAGAGCACCAGTTGTTTCCACAGTCAAAATATGCTCGTCTTCTTTTTTGGTATCCAATAATACAGCAATGTTAGATGAATTCCATTTTGCATGTTCTGTACCCCTGCCTAATCTTGCATATGCCTCAAACTTGAGTTTTTGACCTGGGGCTAAATGTATAATTGGTATCTGGTCAGAGCTTGGCTTAACCACTTTATCATCAGATGAGAGTTCTGCTGATGTAACAGTTCTACCAGTTTCTGTGTCATCACCAGAATCAAGAGTCAGCATTATTCTGGAATCAGACTCATCAGATCTAGAAAGATCAGTTTTAAGAGGAATTAGACCTAGTCTATGTGTTATTCCCTCATCCGCCAAAACAGACGAGTTTTCTATCATATCTACCGTATCAATAGCATAAATCGCAACTCCATTAAGGCAAATTCTTCTTAAGGCGTTGGCATATTGCAGTGTAACGCCTTTAAGCTTAATAGATATTTTTTTTTTATCGCTTGTGAGAACCTGAATAGTAGACAAATCTTATTCAAAAATTGAAAAATCCAAATAAAAATCTAGCTAGTCTCTTATAGATAAATATAATTCCATATATTGTAACAACCATGGTGGATAAATTCACTATAGTAAAATACAGTTTTGAGGGCGATAAATTTGAAATATTGGTCAAACCTGATCCTGCTTTTGATTATAAACTTGGAAAAATAAAGGATATTAGTTCTATTCTAGTATCTGACGAAATTTATTCAGATTCGAGTAAAGGTACTAGAGCATCATCTGAAAAATTGAAAAAGGCATTCAAAACAGAGGATGTTTTAGTCATTGCTGAAAAAATATTCCAGAAAGGCGTACTAAATCTAACTACTGATCAGCGACGTAAGATGACTGCAGAAAAGCGTAAACAGATAATTACATTTATTGCAAAAACATTTGTTGACCCACGTTCTCATTTACCGCATCCACCACTAAGAATTGAACAGGCCATGAAGGATGCTTCAGTAAACATTGATCCATTCAAAAGCGTAGAAGAGCAGGTTAAAGACATTGTTGAAACTTTGCGTTCCATCATTCCATTAAAATCAGAAAATCTTTTGCTGGAAATTTCAGTTCCTGCTCAATATGTGGCACATTCCTATTCTGTTCTAAAATCAACAGGAGTTTTGAAAAAGGAAGATTGGCAACCAAATGGTTCATTAAAAGCAATACTAGAAATACCAGCTGCAGCAAGACCCAACGTGATTGATAGATTAGGTGCAATAACAAAGGGCACCGCATTTGTTGAGGTTATTAAATGAGTCAATCTCAGGACAGATTTGTTCTACCTGGTGATGTAATAGTTACCGGAACTTATAGACCAGAACAAAATGTAGTACTTGATGATGATAGAGTAACAGCAACTGCCGTTGGTTTTTACGAGATAGAAGATAATGCGGTTAATGTTATCCCTTTGACGGGCTTCTATACTCCAAAACCTGATGATCTTGTTATTGGCAAAATTACATCACATACATCATTTTCATGGGAAGTTAACATTAATTCTTTCTGTGTTTCTATTCTCCCAGCATTTGATATATTTGGAAAAGATTATTCACCCTCTAAGGATGAACTTTCCTCAAAACTAAAAACAGGTGACCTTATTGTAGGAAGGATTGTTAATGTAAACCCAGGAAGAGATCCGTTAATGACAATCAATGGTGAAAACTTGGGAAAGATTGATTCTGGCGAACTAGTCAAGATTTCTCCTACAAAAATTCCTCGTCTCATTGGAAAAGATGGCTCTATGATACAAACCATAGAGGCAGCAACCAATGCAACCATTACTGTAGGCCAAAACGGTCTAGTTGTTTTAAAATGTGATAACTCTACAAGTTTAAAAAAAGCCATTGAAGCCGTTAAAATTATGGATTCAATGTTAGATGATACCAATGTTGAAGAAAAAATTCAAAATATCTTGGATGAAAACAATTGAAGAATTTAGTAACTAAAAAGCGATATGTTATTCCTGGTGATGTTATAACTACTGCACCACTTAGGCTAGAAGGAAATGTAGTATTAGACGGGAAACGAATTATGGCTACTTGTATGGGGCTATCTGATGTTTCTAGTGATTCCGTTAGAGTGATACCATTAGCTGGAGTTTATTTACCAAAAATTGATGACTTGGTATTATGCACAATTAGTCTTGTTTCTGGCAATTCTTGGTTTGCGGATATGAATTCATGCTATCAAGGAATGCTTTTGGGGCAGGATGTATTCGGAAGAGGCTCATATCCCACAATGGAAGAAATGAAAGCAAGACTTGACAAAGGTGACCTTGTATACGCAAGAATTGCTAATTCTGATAGAATGCGTGAACCGTTATTGTCTATCATGGGAGAAAACTTGGGAAAGATTGATTCTGGCGAACTAATCAAGATTTCCCCTACAAAAATTCCTCGTCTCATTGGAAAACGTGGCTCTATGATACAAACCATAGAAGCAGCAACCAATGCAACCATTACTGTAGGTCAAAATGGTCTAGTTGTAGTTGACTGTGAAGAATCAGATGGATTATTAAAGGCAGTTACAGCAATTCGGATGGTTGAAGAACAGGCTCATCTTGTTGATTTGACTGATAAAGTGAAAAAAATGTTAGAATTTAGTGGTGTATAAAAATGGGTGGTAGAGAAACTGATTTAGTATTATTAGATGAAAATGGTATTCGCTGTGATGGGCGAAAAGTAAACGAGACAAGAAAGGTCACCATAAAAGCCGGAGTGTTGAAAAATGCCGATGGTTCTGCATACATTGAATTTGGTGGAAATAAAATTCTTGCTGGCGTTTTTGGCCCAAGAGATGTTCATCCTAAACACCTATCAAATCCAGATACTGGAATTTTACGTGTAAGATATCACATGGAACCATTTTCTGTAGATGAAAGAAAAAATCCTGCACCATCACGACGTGAAATAGAGATAAGTAAAGTTGTTAAAGAAGCATTGGAACCAGCCGTGATTCTTGAAAAATTTCCCAGAACCGTAATTGATGTGTTTCTGGAAGTATTGCAGGCAGATGGTGGAACAAGATGTGCTGCACTAGATGCAGCTTCTGTCGCATTAGCTGATGCTGGAATTCCAATGAGAGACATGGTGTGTGCATGTGCTGCAGGTAAAGTTGCAGATACTTTAATCATCGATGTTAATAATGAAGAAGACCAAGCAGGCCAAGCTGATATGCCAGTAGGATATATGCCAAATCTGGGTAAAGTTACTCTATTACAATTAGATGGTGTTCTTACTCCTGAAGAATTCAAAAAATGTGTTGAACTAGGCATAGAAGGTAGTAAACAAGTATACGAAATTCAGAAACAAGCGTTGCGCGAAAAATATTTCTCTACTGGAGATCAAACATAATGACCGTTATTTCAATTTTAGACAAGCTAAAAAGAACTAAAATTCTTGATTTACTCCAAGAGGGAAAAAGGATAGATGGTCGCGCATTAGATGAGCATAGACCATTATCTATTGATGTTGGTGTTATACCACATGCTAATGGTTCTGCGCGAGTTAGACTAGGTGACACTGAAGTTGTTGCTGGGGTTAAAATTCAACCTGACAGACCTTTTCCTGATATGGGTGAGAAGGGAATTTTTATCTGTACTGCAGAGATTCTCCCATTAGCACATCCAAGTGTAGAAACTGGTCCACCTCAACCATATGTAATTGAAATAGCTAGAGTAGTTGATAGAGGAATACGTGAAAGTGGGATGATTGATTTATCCCAGATGGTTTTAGTGAAAGATAAATCTGTCATTGGATTATTTGCTGATAATGTAGTTACTGACCATGATGGCAATTTGTTTGATGCATGTTCATACGCTTCAACGGCTGCAGTGCTGACATCCAAAATGCCAAAATGGGAAATGAAAGATGATAAACCAGTTTTAGTTGATGGTGAAGAATCTGACACGCCAATCACTACTATTCCAGTATCGGTTACAATGGGACTAATAGGCGAATACATCATTGTTGATCCGAATCTTGACGAATGGGAATGTTTAGACGCACGAATCACAATCACAACAAATTCTGACGGAAATATTGTTGCACTTCAAAAAGGCGGAAGTTCAGGATTTTCCCTGGATCAACTTATCAAATGCTCTGAATTATCCATTTCAACTGGACCAGAAATCAGAGAGATTATAAAACAAACAGCAAACCAAACAAGTCAGTAAGATGGCAAAAAAGAGAACGTCGCTGAAAGGTCTTGGCGCAAGATATGGCATAAAACTCAGAAAAAGCTACTCACTAGTTCATCATGTTATGAAGGCAAAAAGAAAATGTCCCGAATGCGGTTCTTTTCAATTTGGTAGACAAGTCATTGGAATATGGGCTTGTAAAAAATGTGGTTTTAAGATAGCGGGCAGGGCTTATGACATTAAGCTTTAATGCCAAAATAGAGATAGATGCAAAAGAAAAAACAAAAGCAATTTATGAATCAATTTCCACAGATAACAAATTCTATCCCGAAAATCCAACTAAAACAGAGATATTCTATAAAGACAAAATTACAATACTTGTTGAATCAAACCAGTTACCACATTTGCGTGCAAATCTAAATTCTTCCATACGTCTCATTCAGGCAAGTTTTGATTCAATAAAAGCAGTAAATATATAACAAAATAGAATCTAAAAACATAACATGTCATCAAATCAACAAATTCCTCCTTTGGTACAGGAACAATTAGCAAAACTTCAGCAAACGCAACAAAACCTTCAATCAATTCTTGCACAGAAACAACAGTTAGAATTTGACAAACTTGAAACGGAAAAGGCACTTGAAGAATTGCAAAAGGTAAATGATGATGATATGGTTTTCAAACATGCTGGGACCATATTGATAAAATCAAACAAAAAAGATCTTATCGAAGAACTTGATGAAAGAAAAGAATTAGCAAAAACTAAAGCTTCACTTTTAACAAAACAAGAAGAGAGGTTAAAAATTACACTAAAAGAAGGGGAGACTAAAATTCAAGAAATGATCAAAAATCAGTCTGTTGCAGGCACTCAGCAACCACAACATGACGAATCCCGCAAATAAAATATTTACAAAAAACAGTGATCATGTGAATCTAAATGAACTGCGTTTAGTTGTTGATGAAAGAGAGAAAAAAAGTCGAATACCAGATCTTCTTAAAGCTGTAGGCATTAATGTAGAAGTAAAAACACTGCCCATAGGTGATTATATTGTTGCGCCGGAAACTGTAGTTGAGAGAAAAACTATTTCTGATTTAATTTCATCAGTGTTTGATGGGCGTCTATTTGATCAATGTAATCGTCTTAAGGACAATTACCAGTTTCCCATTTTGCTAATTGAAGGTAATTTGGATGAAATTGAGAAACTAACAGAAAATTGGCTTGTGTTTTATGGAGCAATCTCATCTATCGTTATTGATTTTAAAATTCCAATTATTCCTACGCCAAATGCGTACCACACAGCTAAACTATTGGCGTCAATGTGTTCAAGAAAAAATGCGACAAAGGGACCATTTATCAAAAAAATTAAAAAATCGAACGACTTGCAGAAACAACAACTTTCTGTTTTATGTAGTTTGCCAGGTGTAGGAGAAAAAACTGCAATACGCATGTTAGAAAAATTTGGAACGCCACTCAAAGTATTCAGTTCGTCAACCACAGAGCTTTCAAAAATTAGTGGTCTAGGCGAAACACGTGCAAAAAAAATTAAGAAAATGTTACAGGTACAAAGTAAACATTTGAAAAAAAACAGTCAAAAGACACTTCACGACGCTTGATTAATTTTTCCAGGTTTCCTTTTTAGTCTATTTCCACAATTTGGGCAATTCGTGGTTTCAGAAAAATCTGTTTTACAGCCTGGACAATAATATACCCATGTTATAATTTTTTTTATACCACTAGTCATTACAGGAATAACTTTTATGTTAAGATTTTTTGCAACGTTAGAAACTGCAAAGTCATCAGTGATTAATTCTGCATTGAGCTGAAGGCTCAAGGCAATGATCGATACATCCTCTTGTGAAAGATTAGGAAAATCACCTGATTTTTTTGCAGCATTGTTAACTGTAATTATAAATTTGTGTTCGGGATCAGAAATTTTTAAGCGTCTTGTTTCAATTAAAATCTGAACTGCGTCATGATCTTTTTTGATGTGTTTAATTTCATTATACACATAAGATGTGGTTACACTCGGTTCGCTTGAACTGAATGGAATACCAGCATAAAATGCGCTAGAGTCTAGAACCCTAAAAGCCAAGTTTGCCCATCTGTCTTAGACCCTTCTTTTTCAGTCTAACAAATACAGCTTGTTTCTTAAATTTTTTAATGGTTATAACATCTTCAAAAACTGACGACTTGATTACCTGGGCATCCATTACAATGTTACAGTCATGTGAACACTTGATCTCTATCTTTTCGTCAGGAACTACAATTGATGGTAATCTATGGACTGGACCAACTGGCGTTATTATGAGTACATCTAGACTTTCGTGAAGTACAGGCCCACCAATTGATAAAGAATGACCAGTTGAACCACTGGGTGTTGAAATTATAACGCCATCCATTCTTTGTCTAACAGTATCGTTCTGAAACTTTATTTCAAAATCAGCAGTTTTTGTTAAATTCTTTCTATTAACATATATCTCATTCAATGCAGGTTGAAATTGTTTACCATTACAAGAGGCTACAACACGTGTTCTTTTGTCAAGCCAAATCTTATTTTTCTTTATACATTGTATAGCTTTATCAAATTCATCTAAACTTATTTCTGATAAAATTCCTCTATTGCCACCAGCATTTATTGCTAGAACTGGAGTTTCATTTTCAAGATTTCTAAATGTTCTAAGAGTAGTTCCATCTCCACCTAATGTTATTACAAGATCCAACTTTATCTTCTTCAATTCTTCTAAAGCATCAATCTTTTTTGCTCCCTGTACAGATATTGGAGCAACAGTGTAAACTTGAGATTTTAATTTCAGCAATTTTTTTACAACACCATTAGCTGCTTTCTCAGATTCTTTAGAACCAAATTTACTTGTGATTGCAACTTTGTTGATTTTCAAGCCGATCTCGTTTGCAAAAGCTTCTTAAAAATTTAGTTTTTGAGGGAAAAGCTCATGAATTTACGAACAAAGATTTTTAACTAATTTGAGAGTATTATGATTATGTCATTACTGCTTAAAGACCGTGTTTATACAATGCAGTCTTCTACTGCAAAAAGGGGAGTTTATCCATTACACGGGTACAAGCTTGGATTATACAGAATACCCATCAAACTTGATGACCCTGCTGAGATAAAATCTATCTTTGAAGGAATGAAAGATACCTTTGAGATGGATATGTATGCTGATAGGATTTATGCAACATACAGGTGGATTGAAGAAAACATGTCTGATCCTGATGCTGACGGCTATGAACAGGCTAATCTTAGTATTACTGTTGAAGTTGTAACAGGCGAAGTAGTTGATATCATTTATCAAATATTTTCAATTGAAAAGTTTGGCGACCCACAGTGGGTAAAAGATTATAGGAAAAAGGCAGATCATTTTGCAAAAATGGTAATAGACACCATACTTCGAAACACTATACTCTCTGATAAGCTGGTTGAATATTATATAAAAACAGAAAAAATTTCTGAAGATGAATCATTGGTAAAATTAGAGGAACTAACACCACTCGCACAAATAGTACCTGATGCAAAACCAAAACCTGTATTAGAACCACCAAAGCCAAAAGTTGAAGGTAAAAAGCAGGTAATACAGAGAGATGGTAAGGCAGTAATTCCAGGACCTATTGATGTAGACTATAAAGATAAGATGGACGAGTCTCCATCATTTAAGACTAAGACAGGAAATGAACTTAAGACTTGGGGACGCGTTGGAACAGATAACAAGGTCATGGGTGTTTGGGGCTATCCCGTTTCTGTTGATTTTGATATATGTGTAGCAGATGGAGCTTGCATTGATGCATGTCCTGTAAATGTTTTTGAATTCGCTGACTTTCCGGGAAATGTAGCATCTACAAAAAAACCACTCCAAATTAACGAGCCTGACTGTATCTTCTGCATTGCATGTGAGCATGTCTGTCCTCCGGTAGCGATCAAAATTTTCCCGCAATCATAGTCACAATTAACAATAAACCCAGTAACTGTTAATATTGCATAATATTTGATATTATTGTAAAATGGAAGGAAGTCCGTTCATCAGTTTTGTTTTTTCTGTTTTTATTTTATGTGCAATTATAATAATCGGTTACACGTGCAATTTTTACTATCTGGCATTTCTTTCAGGGAGAAGAGAGGAAAAGCAGGATGTTGCAGAAATAGGAGAACCAACTATTACCATTCATCTTCCCATTTACAATGAAAAGTATGTTGCAAACCGTCTAATCGATTGTGTTTGTGAACAGGACTATCCAAAGGAAAAGATACGCATCATGGTTCTAGACGATTCTGACGATAGTACAACTGAACAAGTAGCAGCACTTGTCAAAAATTACAAGAGCAAAGGATTTGACATATCACATATTAGACGTGGAACTAGGTCTGGATACAAAGCTGGAGCACTCA
>JYMV01020508.1_pt1 | contig 16235 bp, 16 predicted proteins | sample 338911 | NCBI WGS metagenome assembly JYMV01 (sample SAMN03354496, study PRJNA234377) | hydrothermal vent metagenome | biome: Deep sea; feature: Hydrothermal plumes at the Eastern Lau Spreading Center, Western Pacific Ocean; material: Seawater | place: Tonga | collected 2009 | depth 2000 m m
CCCGTTGTCACATGCCGGGATTTCTTTTGCCCGGGCTTTATGGTGATGATGTTTGTACCAAACTTTGAAATCGTATTCAGAGTCTGGCGTTTGGCCCCTTCGCCAATAGAAATCATCGAAATCACCGATGCCACGCCGATTATAATTCCCAGAGCCGTTAAAAATGTCCTGAGTTTATGGGTCATGAGGCTTCTAAGCGCCATTTTAAACATAACCCATATCAGCATGACACCACTCCTTTAATCCTGTCGGCTATGATTTTTCCATCTCTCATTTGCATGATTCTCTTTGCTTGTTGCGCGATTTCCTGTTCATGGGTAACCAGAATCAGGGTCACCCCTTCCTGGTTCAACTCCAGGAAAAGGTTCAATATCTCCTTACCCGTTGTGGAATCAAGATTTCCCGTAGGTTCATCTGCCAATATGATAGCAGGGCCATTCACCAAAGCTCTCGCAATAGCAACTCTCTGGCGTTCTCCTCCAGATAATTCGGTGGGTTTATGTTTGGCCCGGTGAGCCAGACCAACCCGTTCAAGGGCCTGAAACGCGATTTCAGTGGATTTAGGAACCCGACCATAGAGGAGCGGCAATTCGGTATTTTCCAGTGCGGTGGCACGAGGCAGAAGGTTGAAACTCTGAAAAACAAAACCGATTCTACGGTTGCGGACTTCTGCCAATTGGTCGGGTTTCAAGTCCTGAATATCAAGGTTTTCCAGGCGATAAATACCGGAAGAGGGCAGATCCAGGCATCCCAATAGATTCATAAGGGTAGATTTTCCGCTCCCCGAAGGTCCCATGATGGCAACAAACTCTCCTTTTTCGATCCTGAAATCGACACCATCCAAGGCAGATACCTTTTGCTCGCCCATTTGATAGATTTTAGAAAGCCTTTCGACCTCAATCAAAGCAACCTCACTTCGAGCGTATCATCCAAAGAATTTTCCTTAAAGAAGAGCTCTTCTTTTCCTTAGCTTCCTGGAGAATTTTTTCCCAGTCCCCCAATATAACCTCATCATCCGGATTCAATCCGCTAATGATCTGGACATGAATTGGATTCTTGATACCGGTCTTTACTCGGACTTTTTCTGGTTGATCGTTTTTTAATATCACGGCAAATTCCCCTTCTTCATCTTTACGAATTCCAGCCCGGGTGACATAAACTGTATCCTTGATCTGACGGGTAACTATATCAATATTTGCCGACATCATGGGTTTGAGCAGGGTTTTCCCTGTCCCCTGAACCTCGATCTTAGCTTTGAAAATGGTAATGCTGTTATCAATCACTCCCTGTGGAGCAATACGGGTAACCTTGCCCTTAAAAATCTTATTGGGGAAAGCATCGGCCGTTATCCGGACGGCATGGCCTATTTTAACGGACCCGATATCCGTTTCGTCAATATCTGCAATGATGAACAACCGCGACATATCGGCAATGGTCGCGATGGCTGTCCCGCCACTCACATTAGAAATCCCAGAGGCAATTATCTGCCCTTCTTCCACCAGTTTTTCAATGATGACCCCATCAATGGGAGCGAAGATTTCCGTTTCATCAAGCCTTTCTTCCACCTCAGCCATGGCAATCCCCGACCGTATGACTTCAGACTGGACCAACTCGATCTCATTTTTCTTCATCGTGATATCGTGGATGGAATCCTTGGCCGTTTGGAGCCGGGTTTGCGCTTGAATAAGATTCTCCTGGTTTACCTTGAAAAGGGTTTTAGCCCTATCCAAAGACTCTTGTGAGACAAACTTTTTTCCAAACAATTCACTTTGGCGTTTCAGTTTATCCTCCGATTCCTTGAGGTTGGCAAGAGCGGTTTCAATTTCTGATTGGGAGGATTTTATATCGGAATCGTATTTAGTTTTTTGTAACAGGAGAGCAGTTTCTGCTTTTTTAAGTTTTGCGGACGAACTGGACAATTCTGTACGGGCTTTGGCAACATTTCGCTTTTCATCCGATTTGTCCAATTGCAGGAGAAGCGCCCCTTTTTTCACATGGTCCCCCTCTTCAAAAGGGAAGGACAAGACCTCACCACTGGCTTTGGATTTAACCTCTACTTTAAAATTTGGTTCAACAATGCCAGTGGCCGAAATTTTTATCGACAAGTCCCCGCGTAGTATTTCAGAGGTTTTAAATACAGGTTTTGGGGGTTCCTCTGAACCGTTGGAGGGAAATAAATATAACCAGGTCAGGAGAAGAGCCACCCCAACAAAAACCAGGGTTTTTTTCATGAGTCTTCTTTGGAGAATAGTTTTATATCATGCTCTTCCAAAGTCCGGGCCATTACCTGATTCAGCCGGTTAAGGGATTTGTTGTAATCGATGACAGCTTTAATCTCATTGCTCTGTTTTTCGGCAAGATCTTCCTGGAATTCCAAAACATTGAAGCTGGTTGACAATCCGACCTTGAATTTTTTCTCCTCGGCATTCAATTTTTCTTCAGCAAGTTTTCGGGCAACTCTTGTGGCTTGAACCCTTTTGATGTCCGTTTTAATTTGCCGGTGGGCCTCGCGGACCTCCACAACGATGTTTTTTTCCAATTCCTTAATATCCAAAAGCAACTGGGCCACTTCCAGTCGTTTTGCCGCCAGCTTGCTCTTTGCGGCGCGGTTTCCAAGCGGGTAACTCAAGTTGAGGCCAAACTCCCATAAACCAAACTTTGTTGAAAACGCTTCAGACAGAGCCGTATCGTAGGCACCGTTTGTTGTTGCAGAATCGCCGCTTAATCCGTTCAGACCCAGGCTGCCAATCAGATCCAGAGTCGGGAGCATTTGATTTTCATTATATTTAGTCTCAATATTCCTGTTATCCAGTTCCTTTTTTTTGGCCAGCAGATCGGGCCGGTGGATCAGAGCAGTCTGTAATGCTTCTTCCAAAGAATTTTCACTACCCGGTTCAAAGACAGGACTGTCTGCGGGAATAATTTTTATCAAACCCTCTTCTGAATCAAATGAAAAATTAAGGATACTTTTTAAATTATCCCCATTATCATCAATTAAGTTTTGCGCGTTTAAAAGTCGTTCCTCCCTCGATGCCACATCCGATTTAGCCTGAAGAATTTCCAACTCTGCAAGAGTTCCCACATCGACCTGGGCCTTCACCTGCTTTTCCAGATCCCGAGCTCTTTGCAAGGAGGTTTCTTTGACCTTCAGGTCTTCAATGCTGAAAACCAGGTCCCAATAAATATTTTCAGCATCCGTGACAGTATCAATTACTTTTTCTGTGAATTGATGGTCGGAAATCTTTTGATCATTTTTGGCTATATAGATTTCTCTTTTATTTAGATCTATTCCAAAATCCTTGAGCAGAGGCTGGGTTACTGTCAGGGCCAAATCTGTTGAATATACCGGATTGAGAGAGGATAAAGACGAGCTGGTCTCACTCTTATTACTGTCGAAAGAAAATTCATAATCCCCGCCAGTGATAAATTTCTGGGTAACAGATAAATCCCAGTCGTAATCCTTGTTTCTGCTTTTGGGGTCAGATAGGGTTGATACCGTTGTACTCTGCCGGGTTTCTTCAGCAATCGTAAACTCAAAATCAATAGTAGGATCAAAAACAGCTTCCTTTTCGAAAATAAACTGTGCGTTAATTTTTGAGTTATAACTTTGAACAGAGATGCTGATATTATTTTTTAAAACTCTCTCAATAGTTTCCTTCAAAGTCAGAGACAAAGGCTCATTGGCATTTGCAACGGAAACAGGGATAAAAAATAGTGCGAAAAAATATAGGGAGAGTTTGAAAAACAAAATATTCTTCATGAACCGCCGCACTCCAAAAGGTGAAAGGGTAGAAACTATTTTATAGGGAATCTCTATTTATCCGGTAATTATCTCTAAGGCAACTCGCGGCCCCTTATTTCACAAGGGCCACTCATGGCCAAAAACATTTTTTAGAGATACCTTTTAAAGGGTCCTTCAAAAGAAACGGCAAAGAAGGACCATTTTATGGAGATTTACCCCCAAGTTTCAGCAAACCCAACGGTCTTATAAAACAGTTATTTTACAATATTTTATCGGATAATCTGGAGAGAGGCTTGACAAGTATTTGCTGATGAAAAAAATGCATGAGAGATAGAATATATTAAAAAAATCCATAGTCTATATAATACTTTAAATAATATCATATAAACCAATATATATTAATAGTTTTACTAATTTTATTGATCCATATTGGGGTAATTTGACCATCTGATTGGCTTCTGAAAATTTACATTTACTGTGGTATAATATTGCAAGCTGATGTATTATTACAAAACTTTAATTGCATTGGCTGGGTTAAAACCCCTTATAAAAACCTATTTTCAGAAAGTGGACTATGTCAAGAATTACAGCGGCTGATATTTTAAAAGTAGTGCCCATCACACGCAAAACTCTTTGGTTGTGGCAGAAAAAATATCGTTTTTTCCCAGATCCTCAAAAAGAGGGGCATCCAGGAGGCAAAGGTATTGTCGGCTATTATCCCGCATGGGTGAAGGAAAGGTGTAAGCGGGTTTATGCCCTGCAAAAAAAGGGGTACACCATATCGATGATCAAAGAAATTCTTGAAAAAGAAGAAAAAGAAAAATCTACCCGCAAAGTGCTTGTGGTTGATGATGAAAGAAAGTTTTGTGATCTTCTTAAAAAGATATTTCAAAAAAATGATTTCATTGTTGAAACCGCATATGACGGTTGGGAAGCCGGTAAAAAAGCCGCTCAATTTCAACCCACGATAATGATTCTAGATATTACGCTTCCCGGCATAAATGGCCTTGAGGTATGTAAAGACCTACGCAATGATGAAAAAACAAAAAATATCAAGATCATCGCTATTTCCGGGGACCTGAGATATTCTGAAACCGAGGTTCTTGAAGCCGGGGCCAATGCGTTCTTTGCGAAACCGGTTAATTTTGAGAACCTTTTATCTCTTTCCAGTGATTTTCTTGAACCACCCAAAGAGCTTTAGTTTTTTTGCAACCACGTAGTTTTACTTTTCCGCAATTTGAGTTTTCTCCGCGCTGATTAATTATTCTTTTTTCAATTCGCAAAACTAAAAGGGTTGTGATATAAGCAAGATCACAATTTTTTTTGACCCGCAAAATATTTTTATGAATGAAAGTCAATTGACCATCCCAGACATCACCGAACTCGAAAAACTTGCTCTGAAATTAAGAAGGCTTGCCCTGAAAATTATTTTTCAGGCAGGATCGGGGCACCCGGGAGGGAGTTTTTCCGCGACAGATTTGATGACCGCCCTGTTTTTTGGTGGAATTTTAAATTACGACGCAAGCAATCCGAAGGCCCCCAAAAGAGACCGGTTTTTACTCAGCAAAGGCCATGCATCCGGCATTTATTATGCCGTGCTTGCCAAAGCCGGGTTTTTTTCCGAGTCCGACCTGGATAGTTATCGCAAAATTAATAGCGAACGTTTTCTATCCGGACATGCTCACCCTAAAACTCCCGGAGTCGAAATTGCCTCAGGAAGTTTGGGGCAGGGGCTGAGTGTGGCTCACGGAATAGCCCTGGGAACCAAACTGGATGGTTATGACTCCAAAGTCTACGTCATTCTGGGTGATGGAGAACTACAGGAAGGACAAATTTGGGAAGCCGCCATGTCCGCCGATAAATTCAAATCCAATAACCTGATTGCCATCGTCGACTATAACAAGGTTGCGCAAGACAATATCACCAAAGACCTGAAAGACCTGGAGCCTCTGGAAGATAAGTGGAATTCTTTCAACTGGGACGTTCATCGAATAGACGGACATAATATGGAAGCCATCATGAAAGTGCTGCAACTCCCTCTCCATGCAGAAAAACCCCGCGTGATCATTGCAGACACCATCAAAGGCAAAGGGGTTAGTTTTATGGAAGGCAAGACCGCCTGGCACGGTGTAGCTCCTTCGGCGGAAGATTATGAAAAAGCTTTAAAGGAACTGGAATGAAAGACGCCGCCACACGCGATAGTTATGGGGAAACCCTGGTAGAATTAGGTGCCGCCGACCCACGCATTGTGGTTCTTGATGCCGGAGTGAGTGACAGCACCCGCTCGAAAAAGTTCGGCGATAAATTTCCCGACCGGTTTTTTAATATGGGGATCGCCGAGGCAGATATGGTCTGCACGGCAGCGGGCCTGGCCACCACGGGAAAAATCCCCTTCGCCACCAGTTTTGCCTGTTTTCTGCTGGGTAGAACCATGGACCAGGTCCTGGTCAGCATCGCTTATTCCAACACCAATGTAAAATTAGTCGGTACCCACACAGGCCTTGCCGTGGGTGAAGACGGACCCAGCGCCCAAATGATTGTAGATATTGCCTACACCAGGGCTATGCCCAATATGATTGTGGTGCAACCGGCGGATTGGGAAGAAACCAGGCAAGCCACCCGCGCTCTGGCTGAATATGAAGGTCCCGCCTATTTCCGCTTGGGAAGGCCCAAAGTAAAAGCTATTTTTGACAGTTCCTATAAATTTGAGATCGGTAAGGGCAGGGTGGTAAAAAAAGGCTCTGATCTGGTGATTTTTGCCACGGGGATCATGGTTCAGGAAAGCCTGAAAGCCATGGAAATGCTGGAAAAAGAAAATATCAGGGTAACCCTGGTAAATATATCGACCCTCAAACCCATCGACCGGGAACTCATTATAGAATTGTCCACCAGCCATGGTGCCATTATCACGGCCGAGGACCACAACTATATCGGCGGTTTGGGCGACGCTGTTGGCGAGGTTCTTCTGGATACACAGATATCCAAGCCCTTCAAGCGCATTGCAGTAAGAGACCATTTTGCCGAGACCGGCAAAGGACCCGAGCTATTTGAAAAATATGGATTGTCTGCCAACCATATCGCTCAAGCCGTAAAAGACAGCCTCCGCTAGGCGTGGCCAGCGTAACGTTGGACCGTGATATTCTTCCTCAAGAGATAGGGCATTAACCCTTATATTCCTCAAGATATCAGGCTTGAAAGCCTTTAGGTCCCGCCTTATACAGCCTACGTTTCCAAGTTGACATAATATATGTTATGGGAACCCAGCAAAATCGCAAGTTAGCCTTGGAATTAGATTGACTTGCATTTTTACACTCAATCTCCAGCCTCCACCCAACAGCTTCACTCATCCATTCCCCTTCGTTTTTCTTGAATCAAGAAATTTTTCAATAACTCAATTTTTCATCCAAAGTCCTATCCTCAACAGAAAAAATTACCCGTAAAATAAGAAATAAAAATATAATTATTAATGGGAAGAAATTATTCATCTTGAAATGAGGGTTAGGACCTGTGGAACAAAAGACCTCCATCAAGGAAAAGCTGAACATTATAACCTTGTGGATCACCGGTGCGGCTTTCGCCTCGGCTTTTATTACACTGGTAATATTCAATAAGGCCATGGCACAAAAGGAGTTGGCCTGGAACCTGACCATTTTGTCCAAAGTAATGGCTACAAACGTCGATAGTTCCCTAGTATTTCTTGACAAAGTTTCGGCTCATGAGATTCTTTCCAGTCTGTCTTCCAATCCCTCCGTCGTGATGGGCTGTTTGTACGATAAGGAGGGAAACGCCTTTGCCGCTTATTTATCAAAAGCGGTGGACAATCTTTCCTGTTCTCCCAATATGGACAATTCGAATAGCGTGACAGGGATTTCCTATATTTCCCATATTCAAGCCGTAGTTCTGGATGCGGAAACCGTGGGTTTTTTGGAAATCCTAATCGAACTCAAGTTATTCGACTTTCAAGTGCAAAAGTTTGCACTGGTCACTTTTATTATTTTTCTTTGTACGCTGTTGATAGTTTTTCTACTATCTAAAAGGCTGAATAAAATCATCATCTTTCCTATACTCAGTTTGCTGAACCTGATCAAAAAGGTTTCCAACCTCAAAAATTATTCCTTGCGTGCGGAAAAAATCGACAATGACGAAATCGGTGATCTGATTGATGAATTTAATATCATGCTTTCCCAGATTGAGAAGCACGAGAAGACCCTTGAATTTCAAATTAAAGAAAGAACCCAAGCTGAAGAAGAATCCTCAAAATCCAAGGAAAAGCTTCAAATTTATTCCGCGGAACTGGAACGCAGTAACGATGCACTCAGGGACTTCGCATCGATTGCGTCCCACGATCTGCAGGAGCCATTAAGAAAAATCTCAATGTTCGGAGACCGGCTCAATGACTATGCAGGGGTTCTGGACGAGAGGGGGCAGGATTATCTAAAAAGGATGATGGATGCTTCTGAACGGATGAATATGTTGTTATTGGATTTGCTGGAGTTTACAAAGGTGACGTCTGCCGGAATGAGATTGGAGCCTGTAGATTTGAACCAGGTAATATCTGAAGTTTCTTCTGATCTGGAAATACTTATTGAGCAGACAGGGGGAAGTGTTGAGATAGAGGGAACACTGCCCATCCTCCTGGCGGACAAACTGCAAATGCACCAGTTGTTTCAAAATCTGATTGGCAATTCCCTTAAGTTTCATAAAGAAGGAGAACCTCCCCTCATCCAAATTTCTTGCCTCCTGACACCTAAAGAAAACTGGGAAATCAAACTACGAGACAACGGGATCGGTTTTGACATAAAATATTTAAACCGTATATTGAGACCTTTTCAGCGCTTGCATAGCCGCGAGAAATTTAAAGGTAGCGGCATGGGACTAGCCATTTGCCAAAAGATTATTTTGCGTCACGGCGGTACCCTCACCGCTATAAGCTCCCATGAACAGGGTTCCACATTCATCATAATACTGCCGGATAAACAACCCGCAAAAGAAGAATCTGAATCACTATATTAATAGAAAAGTGAAAACACTTGACTATTTGACTTCATACTCCGATAGTATATTTGTCTAATTTAGAGCCGGAAAGTCGATTTTGGAGCCTCATACAGCATCTGAAAAGCTCAGTCGGCCTTTTTTGCCTTTGATTTAATTTTCCTCTGAATAACCATCCTCAAAACCACCATTTATGTGCGGTATCGCTGGCTTAATCAATTTTGACCCTACCGGCCAAGCAGAAAATCCGGGTAAAGTCCTGCGCAATATGTTGGACCATTTGCGCCACCGGGGACCAGACGACCGGGGTGAAGAAAGAATCCAGTCTAATAACGGACCAACCCTCCATTTAGGTCACCAACGATTTTCTATTATTGATCTCACACTAGGCGGGCACCAGCCGATGTCAAATGACGACAAATCGGTTTGGATATCGACCAATAGCGAAATCTACAATTACAAGGAGCTAAGAAATGAACTGCGTGACAAATTCCAGTTCCATTCCGAATCCGATACCGAGGTTTTATTAAGAGCTTATGAACACTGGGGCATCCCGTGTCTGGACAAGCTTTTAGGCATGTTCTCCTTTGCCATTTGGGATAACAAAAAAGAAGCGTTATTTATTGCCCGGGACCGGCTAGGCATCAAACCTCTTTATTACAATATTAAGGGCAAACAGTTTGCCTTTGCTTCTGAACTACGCCCCCTCCTCGCCTCCGGCTTGATTGATAAGAGCATAAACCCTACCGGACTCTATCATTACCTGTCATTTGGACATTTCATTGCTCCCATTATGCAATCGGTTCGCGAGTTGAAACCGGGACATTATTTATGGATTGATAAAAATGGCAATTGGCAGGAAAAGGAATATTGGCATCCCTTTGGTGGCAAACAATCCCCAGTTACCAGCCCGGAAATCCAAGAACAAATCAAAAATAGTATTGAAGACTCCATTCGATGCCGCCGTGTCAGCGATGTACCACTGGGAGCTTTCTTAAGCGGCGGTATCGATTCCAGTGTCGTGGTGGGCAACCTGGCCAAAGTTTCTGAAGACCCCATCACCACTCTGACAATTGGGTTTGCAGAAAAACCATTTGATGAGTCTGAATATGCCCAGAAAATTGCTGACCGATTCCAAACGCGTCATCATTTATTGCGTTTGAATGAAAAACAACTTTTGCAGTCCCTTCCCTCTGCCTTGTCGGCCATGGATCAACCCACCATGGATGGCATCAACACCTACCTCATATCCCGTTCGGCCCATGAAATTGGGCTGAAAGTGGTTTTGAGTGGTTTGGGAGGGGATGAACTGTTTGGAGGTTATCCCTCTTTTCAGTTGATCCCCAAACTACGAAAAAAATGGCTGAAAACCATTCCAAAGGTATTCATGAAATGGGGAATTGGTTTGAGCAAAGGCCTATTTGCTGCAGACCCGGCGACAAAACTGGAACACTGGGTGCAGGGGAAATTGAGCGGAGCCCATGAATATTTTCTCATTCGCGCCCTATTCTGCCAGGATCAAGTCTTAAATTTATTTGCCGACCGGGAGCGGGCACAAACAGAAATTGAAAAAGACTATCAGCGCACTCAACGCCTCATCGCAAAATGTCCAGCAAATGATTTATTCAACCAAATTTCTTATCTGGAAACATTCCATTACCTACAAAATATGCTTTTGCGTGATGTCGACATGATGAGCATGGCGCACCCTCTGGAAGTCCGGGTCCCTTTTATGGACCATCGCCTGGTCGAAGTGATGTTCCGGCTACCTGGAAAAGAAAAGAACTCGGGCGTTGCCAAATCTCTCCTGACAAGTTCCATGAAGTCCTTGCTTCCAGAATCCGTTCAACGTAGAAAAAAGATGGGTTTCACCTTCCCCTTTGAAATATGGATGCGTGGTGCCCTGCGTTCGGAAATCGAGCCGGTGTTATTATCCAATATGAAACAACTCGATGGTCTCCTATCTAAAAATAGTGTAGAAAAGGTCTGGAACGATTTTCTAGCCAGGAAAATATCCTGGTCGAGACCCTGGGCACTTTATGTTTTGAAATCCTGGATCAATAAAAACCTTTCTTAAAGCGCAGAACCGCAAATGGCAATAACTTTCGTTGGCGAGCAAACATTCCTCAAGGATGCCCTTGCTAGTTGTACCGCTTCGGGGCATGAATGCTTAGGAAAAATATCACACCTACACGGCTAGTGGTATGGAAACCCCTTTTTATCAGGTAGATGTTTTTACCAACCATATTTTTGGAGGAAACCCTTTAGCCGTTTTTACAAAGGGGCAAGATTTAAAGGAAGAGTATTTGCAAAAGGTGGCTCGTGAAATGAATCTATCCGAGACCACCTTCGTTTTTCCCTCCACCAAGGATGAAGCTGATTTCGATGTGCGCATATTCACCCCCACCCGGGAAATTCCTTTTGCCGGGCACCCTACTCTTGGCACCGCATATGTTCTCCGGAAAAATGGATGGGTGACAAAGGATAAAAACCCGATTCGTTTAAATTTAAAAGCGGGAATCATTCCTGTGTGGGCCGAAAAAGATAAGGATTTTATGCAACACCCTGCCGCAAAAACGCTGTACGAACTAGACCATTCAGAGAAAATCGCCAAGGCGTTGGGGCTTTCCCTAACCCATTTAGACGGTACCCTGCCTGTTCAAGTGGTTTCTACGGGGTTTCCCGCATTATTGGTACCGGTGGGTTCCTTGCAAGCAATGAAGGAGATAACCTTAAATTCCCAGACTTTACATGAAATACTGGAGCCACTGGAAATCGATATGATTTACCCGTTTTGCCGTGAAACGGTGAGAACGGAAAACACGGTTCATTCCCGCGCCTTTGCGCCAGGGCTAGGTATAACAGAAGACCCTGCAACGGGAAGTGTAGCCGGAGCCATGGGCGCCTATTGGGCTAGCCTGGAAAATAATCAGGACATCGAAATTGCTATGGTCATCGAGCAAGGATACGAAATGGAACGCCCGTCAATAATTAACGTGGAGGTCTCAAAACAGGGGGGTAAGGTTCAAAAAATTCGTGTGGGGGGACAAACTCAACCAGTATTTACCGGCCGGATGAATCTATGAGCGGGCTATTTTAAGCCCGCTTTTTTTCCTGATCCTGACTTTCTTTGGGAACATGCGTACAATTTGAGCAAATGTGGCCCTTTTCCCGGCCACACATCAGGCATGTCTCAATATCCTCAGATCCCCTGAACGCACCACTGCAATGGTAACAACGGCCTTCAGTTGCCGCTTTTTTCTTTATCCAGCGTTTCACCCGCCTTTTATTGAGTAAAAGTTGGCTATAGGAGAGTTTCATCCAGTTTTGTTTGTCCAGGCTATACGTATAATGGGAAAACTACTGTTCAACAATATGATAACAACTTTGAAAAAAAGTTTCAAAATTATTTTTTACCCTGGATTAAATTATAATTTTGCCAGAACTCCTTTATTCACCAAGTCCATTCGTTCCCGACCAAAAAGAATTTCGACCAGTTTGAGAGAAAATTCTATGGCGGTTCCAGGAGATTTACTGGTGATAATATGTCCATCTACAACAACTCTTTCATCTTGATAAGAGATGTCCTGCATGTCATTCTGAACAGAAGGATGGCTGGTAGCACAGCGATTTTCCAAAATACCCGCGTCCTTTAAAACCAGGGGGGCGGCACAGATGGCAGCAATATTTTTATTAAGGTTGTCCATCTTTTTTAGCAGTTGGGCAACTCGGGCATCCTTTTTAAGGTTGTCGGTTCCGGGTTGCCCTCCTGGCAAAACAACCATGTCAAACTCCTTTTGTAGAACATTTGCAAGCAAGTCATCCGGTAAAACACTAATTCCTCTTGAGCCTTTCAAAGGCCCTTCCTCAGTTCCCGCAAGGGTTACCTGGGCTCCTGCCCGCCTCAGGATATCGACAACAGTGATCGTTTCAATCTCCTCAAATCCCGGCGCCAGGGGAACCAAAACCGTTTTCATAAAAGGACTCCATAACAAAAATTACTTACATTTCTTTGTAGTTATTTTATAACAGATTCTTTAATCCCCCTATTCCCAGTTCAAGTCTTTCTTGTGCCTGTTAGTAACTGGTGCTAAACTTTATTTACTTAATCTATATAAAAATCAATATTTTGTGTACATGGTACCTTCTCAGGTAAAACAAAATTTTGAGGTTTCGGCAGACCGGGCGAATCCAATCCGGGATATGTTTAACGCCGTTGCACCCCGATACGATTTTCTTAATAGGCTATTGAGCGCAGGGTGTGATAAGTACTGGAGAAAAATAGCTGTCGATGAACTGGAACCCGTAGCAAACCGCGTTTTTCTTGATGTCGCAACAGGAACTGCTGATATTGCCTTGGAGTTGGCCTCACGCGACGCCTCCCCATCTAGCATTATCGGTATTGATTTCAGCACCACCATGCTCCAGCTGGGGAAAAATAAGGTGACCGCTAGAAACATGCAATCGTACGTTCGATTATTTCCGGGTACGGCGGAAAACCTGCCCCTTAAAAACGATGTTTTTGACGGCGCGATTTCCGCTTTTGGAGCCAGAAATTTTTCTGATCTAAATCATGGGATTCGTGAGATTTACCGGGTTTTGAAACCACGGGGTAAAATCGTAATTCTCGAATTCTCCTTTCCTCAGAACGGATTTTTACAATGGCTTTACCGCCACTATTTTGGGGAAATTTTACCTGTTATGGGACGCTGGATTTCCGGTCATAAAAACGCCTATTCCTATCTTCCCGATTCTGTGGAGGGTTTTCCCAAAGGTGAGGCATTTTCTGCCATCTTGAAGGAAAACGGTTTCGATTCGGTTAATTTCAAGGAGTTGACTTTTGGTATCACCACCATTTATACGGGTTTTAAACATGCTTGACTCAAAATCCACAAATAATTTGCCTTGGAGAAACCTGGCATGGGGTTGCTTGATTTTTACCTTTGTCCTTTTCAATACAAAAGATTTTTGGACTGATTTTCTCCCCTCCTTGCCAGAAAAGACAATTCAGGGTGACCTGGAAAACAGTCAAGAATATAAAGATATACTGGATTTGCAAAAAGCGTTTGTACGCAATGCAAAAAAAATTAAGCCCTCTGTAGTCAGTGTGAACAGGGTCAAGGAATTGATAGAAAAGTCCTCCTGGTATGATCCCCACAATCACGGTTCAGAAACCTGGTACACGACGATCAGGAACTGGTTTGTTCAAAACCTGAGGAGCAGAAAGTATGCCATTGAAAATGTCGGGTCGGGCATCATTTTGGAATCTAACGGCTATATTTTGACCAATTACCATGTTATTGAAAAACTCGATAGAATTCTGATTAAATTATCTGACGGAAAAGAATATTTTGCCAAAGTCCTCGGCTATGACACCTATACGGACCTTGCCGCCTTAAAAATTTCTACACTTCGAAGACTCCCAGAACCAGAATTTGGACAGTCCAAAGATTTGAGCGTTGGCGAATGGGTAATGGCTATCGGCAATCCCTATGGACTTGATGGAACAGTCACTGTTGGCGTGGTCAGTGGCATAGGACGTACTGACCTGGGTATCAGCCACTTTGAAAATTTTATCCAGACAGACGCATCGATTAACCCAGGAAACAGTGGCGGCCCATTGATCAACCTGGATGGGCAAATTGTGGGCATCAACACGGCCGTGGCGGCCATAGGCTCTGGAGTGGGTTTTGCCATCCCTGTGGAGATGGCTCTTAGAGTGGGAGACCAGCTAATCCACAAGGGTTCGGTAGATAGAGGATGGTTGGGAATTGGAATTCAGGATTTGACCCCGGAATTGGCATACAATTTTAGCTTGAATACCCAAGATGGAGTACTGGTTAACAGTATTGAAAACAAAACCCCCGCCCAATTGGGCGGAATGCTTCGGGGAGACATCATCATTCAGTTCGATGGTAAAATCATTTCCAGCTTGAAATATTTCCAAAAGCTGGTTGCAGATACGGCTTTTGGAAAGATGGTTCCCGTTAAAATATTAAGAGACGGGAAAGAAAAAATACTCCAAATTAAGATTGGGAAAATGCCTTCCTAACCCTTCCCCACGCGTGCCCCGAAGGGGTACAACGAGCAATAACTCTATCTGGCGAGCAAGAAGTATGGCGGCTTGACGAGTCATTGCTATCTGCCACCGGCGGCTCGCCGGGCCTAGTGGACTAATTCCCAACAATTTCAAACCCTGCTTCAACGATCTGAGCTGATACTTCATTCAATTTAGTTTGTGATTCATCAAATTCAATGGTTACTTCTTTCCGATCGAGATCGACATCCACTTTCTGGACACCCGCCATCTTACCCACCGTTTCACTTACAGTTTGAACACAATGTTGACAAGTCATTCCTTCCACCTTCAAAACTTTCTGCATCATAAATTCCCTGATTTAAAAGGTTAAAAATGAGTCCTGGCCGTAAACCTCATACTAAATGGCATCTCTAAAAATTGCTTTTGGCCATGATCGGCTCTTAATTGATAAGAACCGTTGCCTTAGAAATAATTACCGAAAAAAAGAGATCCCCATAAATATCACAGGACGTTTTTTCATCAAATCGGCAGAAAATAGGCCTAAAAATATACCCCCGGCCCCCTCCTCCAAATCGCCTTTTAAATGTCATATTAAAAGAAAAACATTAAAAAACTCAAGAATTTGGCATTTAAGCCGTAACAAAATTAAGGCAGGCTGGAGGCTGCGTAAATCAAGGGTTTATTATTATGCTGAGTCTTGGAGGACTCGGAGCTCATAAACCCTTCAAATCCTTATCAATTCCAATTTCATGGAGGAAATGGAATGCCACTACGAATCTTCAATAATTTAAGTTCCGTAAATGTTTCCATTGAAAATCTGACTGCCGCATTTTCAGCCATTAAAGATGCTGATATAGCTGAAGAGCTAGCTGATTTAACTAAGCAGCAGCTGCTTGTTCAGTCTGCAGCGGCAATGGTAGGGCAAGCAAACCTGGTTCCTGAAGGAGTATTATTGTTACTGCAACAATAATTTTTTATCATGAATAAACTTGAACCAACTATAAAAATAGGTCGACAAAATACACTTGACAGACCTGCCAAGGGCAAAAACAAGCCAGCAGCGGGCAAACCATCTTCTCCTAAAAATATCGACCAGGTAACACTTTCTAAAACTTCAAAGACTCAAGCTTCGGCCAGCGGAGTCAAAAGTGTTGCAAGTAAAATTCGCCAGGACTTGGTAAATAAATTTCGCGATATTCTACAAAAAGGTTCTTACGAGGTGAAGGCGAACGAGATCGCTGACAAAATTGTTCAAAAAATAAGGGAAAATAAAAATAGCATGATTTTATAAAGTGGTTTGAACAAACAAGACCGTCCCCCGATAGTTCAAACTGTTTTCAACGAAGATAAGTTTGGGAATTTCCCGGTTGCTTTTAGTTTGGTTTCCCATGCCTTCCCAATTTTATTTGACCTAAGATCCAACCTTTCCAACCTTTCCAACTTTTCCGTCTTTGCCAAAAT
>JYMV01023148.1_pt1 | contig 16234 bp, 15 predicted proteins | sample 338911 | NCBI WGS metagenome assembly JYMV01 (sample SAMN03354496, study PRJNA234377) | hydrothermal vent metagenome | biome: Deep sea; feature: Hydrothermal plumes at the Eastern Lau Spreading Center, Western Pacific Ocean; material: Seawater | place: Tonga | collected 2009 | depth 2000 m m
CGGCAAATGAATTGACGATCCAGGGATTATTTCGATGGGTAATTGCCTTAATGTTCATGAAAAAATTCTGGTTTTTTTTGAGTCCCATAAAGCCGTACATCTCTCCATAAGGTCCCTCTTCTTCCATCGCATCCAATGGTATCTCACCTTCGAGAACAATCTCAGAATGGGCCGGAACCAATATCCCGCTCGTCTCACATTTAACCAACTCCACGGGTTTCCCTCTCAGTCCACCAACGTAATCAAGTTCGTCTTCGCCTAATTTTGCTAATTTGGAAGCACCCAAAGTAAAGGTGATTGGGTCCACACCATTGACAACGGCAATGGCTGCTCTCTTTTTTCCCTGTTTTTGCATCTTCATTAGAAAATTCCAAGCATGTTGACCGATTTCCGTATTCACCCCTATTTTGTCTTTGCCTTTAACCTGACAACGATAGGTGGCTACGTTACGCCCCAAATCGGGATCTTCAATAAAGATGGTTGCTGCATTGATATAGCTACCAGCATCTGCAGGATTGGTTTGCAACCAAGGAAACTTCAAAATGTCGACCTCGCTCCCAAACAAAATATTCTCCTTACAAGGGCTTTGACCTGAGTCAATTTCAACTGGGGATATTTTTGGCCATCGGTTGTTTTTTTTAAAAAGATTTGCAAGATGCTGAAAAGTCTTCTGCCGAGCTGCGTTCTGATTCCGATCCAAAACATCCACACCATAGATCAATGCTTCAGCATTCCAACCGCCAAAAAGATTGCCCAGTATGGGTCCATCCATCCAACGATTGTTTATTTTTATGGTTTCGATTAGGAATGCAGGCGCCAGATCGTAACTAAATTCTTTAACCAGCTGGTATGCGAAACCCGTCGCTTCGTATTTGTCCTGATCCATTTTAGCAATCCGAATCAACTGGCCCCTTGCTTCCAAAGCATTTACGTAATCTCTTAATGAATCAAATGGACCAGTCATGCTCATAATCTAACCAAATATGATACAAATATGAAGACAATCCACTATGTTTTACTAATCGTGAGTTTTTAACTACAATGTTTACATTGGTTTCCTGTTTAATGAGGTGAACAGAATGAAAAAGATAATCGCTTCCGCTCTGGCTTTGCTCTTAGCCTTCTCCTTGAGCACAAATGCTGTTGCAGGCTTTGATTGGGCAGGTTGGCAGCCCTCTGACCAGTTGCAGCAAAAAATAAACAAAGTTATAGAGAGAATTAACAACAATCCAAACATGAGCCAAGCTCAAAAGGATCGTCTAACCGCTATTTTGAGTGGAACTTTATACACCCAGGCCCAGGTAACTGCCCATTGGGAAAATAGGAATCAAAGAATTTCTGTCTGGATTAGCAATCAAGCAGAGGATAAACAAGACAAGCTCAATGCATGGCTTGCAGGACGAATAGCCCATGGAGCACCGGATGCTAATATCATCAATAAAAAAAAGCAACGTGCACTCATCAAAAGGATTGCTAAGAGAATCAAAAAGAAAAGAAACCCGCCGCCAGATACTCCTCCAGGCGATGGCTAATAAACAGCCCAACTAATTGCACAACCTGCCCTCAATCACGAGGGCAGGTTTATTTTAACTCTAGCAAGATTCGAATATCACTGTGAACAAGAACAAAAGATTACTTTTTTTTAGTGTTTTGATAATGCTCATAGGATCGTCCTCTAGCACCCTTGCGAAACCAGAGTCTTTCTCAGTAAGTTGGGACAGAGAGTGGTTAAATGTTGGTGATGCCTCCAAAAACGAACCCATTTATCCATCGACCTATACCATTAACTATGGACATGAATTAAATGACCTTTTCAGCATTGGATTGTATGGGACCAAAAAAGTAGAAGAGGATGGCATTCTTCTTAGCTGTTTAGGGTCTGCTTGTGTTGATGGAGTATACGATATTGCCATTGACTCAGAATATGGTGCTCAGTTGTCAATGAGTTTACCTCTCAGTCAGAGAAACAGCCTATCTGCCTCAATAGGGATCTCTCGAATTAACCTATCAACCAATCTAAAACTTCACTATTTTGACTACAATGGCAATCTTCAAAGTGAAACATTTTCCTTTAAAGACGAGGAAACATTTAAAACCACATCGATAAATTTCTCCAGAGATATTCTTCCCATTCTCTCATTTTCACTGGGCTGGAATTTACTAAATGATGGTCATCAATCCTATGGGTCTTATGGTGCTTATTTGAATGGATTTTACCCAGTTATTGATTTCCACAAAGGTGGTTTTATATACGCCTCCTTGGGATACAACGTGAGTGAAGTTCGTTCGGAACTGTCAACCACTGCCACTGGCGAAAAAGAAAAACTCGACAAGAAAAAAGGCCTCTTCGCCTTAGCAGGGTTTGAAATGTTTTTGACCGACAACGGCTCAATCTATATCGAGTTTGGTAAATACCCCAATAAAGACTCTGCTTTAGGGGATATTTTTTCCATTGGATACAATTACACCTTTTAGTCAATCTGTTTGTATACTGTTCCGTCTTTCATCACGAAAGCAATGTTTTTTAGCAAGCTAATGTCTTCCAGGGGATTGCCTTCAACTGCGATTAAATCCGCAAGCTTACCTTGTTCAATGGTTCCCAATGTTGTGTTGATTCTCAACAACTTTGAGGCTTCACGGGTTGCAGATTGGATTGCTTCCATTTCTGGCATACCAGCCTCCACCATATAAATGAACTCTTGGGCATTGTCGCCGTGTGCAGATACCCCGCTGTCCGTACCAAAAGCAATTTTGACACCAGCCCGGTAAGCTTTGCCAAAAGTCTCCTGCATAACAGGTCCAATGGCTAGGGCTTTAGGCCTAACAATTTCAGGAAAAAAATCTGGATCTTCTGCTTTTTCAGCGACCCAGAAACCCGCCATGATCGTTGGCACATAATAGGTACCATACTCTCTCATTAAGTCTATGCCTTCCTGATCCATCAGACTGCCATGTTCGATGGAGTCAACTCCTGCACGAACAGCCCGTTTAATGCCCTCAGCACCGTGGGCGTGTGCCGCAACAGTAAAATCGTAGTCTTTTGCTGCCTCAACCACAGCTGCGATCTCCGCCTCTGTAAATTGAGGGTTTTGACCACTTTTTGCGACACTTAAAACACCGCCTGTTGCCGTTATTTTGATCAGATCAGCCCCTGATTTGTATCGTGCCCTGACTGCTTTAAAGGCATCGTCTCTGCCATTGATAACCCCGTCAGCCGGTGTGGGATCTGGAAAAATATCATCCCTAACCCCGTTGGTCGGATCCGCATGTCCTCCGGTAGTGGCTAATGATTTTCCGGCAGAGAAAATCCGCGGCCCAACAACCAACCCACTGTCGATTGCATTTCTGAGACTAATGGTAACATTGTCAGTATCACCAGGATTCCTGACCGTGGTAAAGCCGGCAAGGATGGTTTTCTCAGCATTGATAACCGCACGGATAGCCCTGTCTGCTGAATTTAAAGTAAATTTCTCCGTGTATGAGTTTTTTCCATATTCACTATCCAAATGAACGTGCATATCCATCAACCCGGGAAGAACGGTGTGTTGTCTTAAATCTATATAAAAATCATCCGCTTTCGGCTCACGATATCCCTTGACGACCTCTGCGATTAGGTTGCCCTCGATGACGATGGTCATTTGCTTAGACGCCTGATTTGATGCCCCATCAATCAATTTACCGGCATGAATAAGCGTTGTTTTTGCCTGAAGAAAAAATGGTGCACAAACGATTGCCAATAATAGCCCTAATTTTAGCGACCATGTATGCTTCGTGTTTATTTTTCTCATATTATTTCTCCTAACATCATCAAGATTTCTGTGTTTTCTTTATAACATAACTGTTCAAGGTATTCTGTTAGTATGTTGCCATGAAAAGACAACGCAATCACTTTTCATCCACAATCTTTTTGTTCCTGTTCCTTTTTAATTTTAACGTCTTTGGGCATGACTCTGATGATGGAAAAATGACCTATACCTCTAAAAACATTATTGGCTTTAAGAACATTTTTGACAATGCCATAAATACTCAACCTGACCAAGAGGTGTTTGGTTATTTGAAGTTTCCTGATGAAATTAATGACAAATACCCATTGATCATTGCATCGCATGGTTCGCTTAATTGGGGGGAACATCACCTCAAATACCTCGAGCTAATGCGACAAGCTGGTTTTGCTGTCTTTGCCATGCATCCTTTCGACTCCAGAGGCACCACATCCACCGTTGGTGATCAGATTAATTTGACGCTCGAGACAGTGATCTGGGACATGGCCATGGCTCTCAAAATGCTCTGGGATGACCCCAGAATCGATAACAGGAAAATTTATGCTGCTGGCTGGAGTTTGGGAGGCTCTGCTGTCTTGTTTAACGCGTGGATGCCGTTTCAACAGGAAGCATTTGAAAAAGGAGAAAGTTTTACCGGGTATTTAATGTGGTATCCCGGGTGCATGGCCCTGCCAGATGTTGATGACTGGGACAAAGACTTGATACAGATCTACATGGGTGCGGCTGACAATTGGACCCCACCAAAACCGTGCATCGAGCTTGTTTCTAGGATCAACAAGATGGGTGGCAATGCCAAAATTGAATTGTACCCAGGAGCGTATCATACCTTTGACGGCCTTTTACCACTGAAATTATGGCCCGATGCTTACAGTTTTGCAGAATGTGAATTTTGGGTGTCTGGGGAAACAAAAATAGTTTACGTTCCCAATAAAGGAGAATTTGATTTCAGCGATCCGCAAGCTAGAAGGCGAGCCTATGAAACATGTGCGATTAAAGGCAAGGTAATGGCTGGCTCAAGCCCAGAGTATCAAAATGCAGCTTACGTGCATTTAGCCACTTTACTCAAAAACTAAACTTATTCTCGCTCGTACGCTTTTAAAGCTCCGGATATAACCGACAAATTGTCCTCATCTGCTTGATATTTTATCCCATATCCACCCGCTTGCCGCCATTTGTAAATGTTCGAACCACGGTCGTCAATTAAGATGTTTTGTACACCGTTTGCAGCTGCATAGAGTGTTTTATCTCTAACAATAATTGTTTCTCTAGGTTGTGGAGACAGATTATTCGTTACCCAAGTCTGTTTGTGTTTACTGCTGTTGGAAATATCTCCTCTCAAGGGTGAAGATAAAATGGAATAAGATCCTGCAAAGTCTATAGCCATTTCTATAATGTTATCGCAGGTCTTTGTTTTAGGTAGCTTGGCAAAATAATCTGAGCCTGTTATTTTATCCAATACATCTTGCAGCTTTTGTTGATCAATGTGTTTCCAGTGTTCTACTCCAGCATATTTTGCAAAAGCACCAAAAAAATCAGCCAACACACCATCCATATCCAGATAGATTGTTGGGTCGCTAATATTCATAACTGCAAGACAGGCTTTTTCACTTGCCATTCAGCTGATAAGACAGCAACTACGATTATTAAATTGCATGCAGCGCCTTGATAATAAATTCTCTGGTTGCTGCCGGGTCGATGACGGCATCAATCTCCAAGTGGGAAGCCATCTCAGTTGCCTTGCCCGCATCATACATCCGAGCCACCAGTTTATCGTATAATTTAGCCCTCTGTTCTGGGTCCTTCTCTGCATCAAGCTCCTTCTTAAACCCAAGCTTCACCGCACCCTCAAGACCCATCGCACCAAACTCACCGGTGGGCCAAGCGGCGGAATACAAAGGATCGAGAAAACTACCCCCAACCATTGCCATCGCGCCAAGACCGTAGCCTTTGCGTAGAAAAATTGCCACCACCGGTGACTTTAACGCTGCACCAGCAATGAATAAAGATGCCATTTTACGCACCGCACCTTCCTTCTCACTGTCAGGACCTACCATAAAGCCAGGGGTGTCTGTAAGAGATACCAGTGGCAGTTTGAATGCATTGCAAATGTTAAGAAATTGAGCGGCTTTTTCAGCAGATACAGAATCAACGGCACCACCCATTTGCTGGCAGTCGTTTGCAATTAAAGCGACAGGACGGCCCTCAAGTCGCATAAAACCGGTAATAATGTTGCGTCCATAGACACGGCGAATTTCTAAAAAACTGCCTTCATCCGCTATTATCTGGATGATATCACGAACGGAATAAGCCCAGCGACGGTCCTTGGGAATGATATCTCGAAGCAGCTCCTGATCTGCGGCAGACCAGGAGCTGGTTGCACCTTGAAAGTACGACAGAAGTTGCTTGGCAAGCTGGGTTGCTTGTTCTTCATTCTCAGCGAGAATATCAATGACGCCATTACTTTCCTGCATTTCGGCAGGTCCGATCTCTGTTGGCTCAAATGTGCCAAGCCCACCTCCTTCTATCATGGCAGGTCCTGCCATGCCAATCCAAGAATCACGAGTGGCAATTTTGAAATCGGCACATCCAAACAGAGCCGCATTTCCAGCAAAACAAAAACCATTGTTTATTGCTATACGGGGAACCTTGCCTGCCAGCCTGGCCCAGTTGGTAAATGAGAGAACATTGAGTCCGGCAATGTGTGTGGTGACATCGGTATCACCGGGTCTGCCACCACCCCCTTCAGTGTACATGATTACGGGCAGGGCTAATCGGTCAGCCAAATCACACATCCTGTCTAATTTTTTGTGGTGAAAGAAGCCCTGAGTACCAGCAAGCACCGAGTAATCATTAATGATGACAATCGCCTTAGCTGCATCAGCTCCCACCAGTTCAGAGTTGATAGTACACAGACCAGTGATGATGCCATCGGCTGCGGTGCTATTCTGCAGCTCTTCGTAGTCTCGACGATTACGCTGTGCTGCAACAGCCAGTTGCCCATACTCCACAAATGAATCAGGGTCTGCTATATCCTGTAGGTTTTCCCTGGCTGTACGAAAACCAAGCTCATGTCGCTTATCTCGCGCCTTGGTGCGCTGTTCATCTAAGGTTTTCGCAAGGCGTTTATAAAGCTCTTGCAGTACAGATTTTTCATCACCGTCCATCCATCTTACGCTTCCCAATCAAAAGCACTCCTTTCCTAGTTAGTGGGCGACATTCGTGACGCTTCTCTAATCGATCTGAACTCATTGCCTTCATACCATTCCGGCCAGTCTTCTGAATTGGCAAGATCGAGGATTATTTCAGCTGTTATCGATAATTGTTCTGCGATGCCACTGAGGTCCCAGTCGGTAGCGTATTCATCAGAGGGTTGATGATAGTCCTTGGTGACGTAGTTGAGCGCCAATTGCTCACCGGCTTCAATACCGCCTTCGACTTTATCAATGCCCCCATCTGCATAAAGCATTGGCACTCCTTTTTTAGACAGGCTTATGTGATCCGAACGATAGAAATAACCTTTCTCAGGTTCTGGGTCTGGAACTAAATATTTATCATATTTCTGCAGTTTCTTCTCCAGTATATCTTCCAGCTGTGATGCACCATAACCGACTACAACCACGTCTTTTAACTTTCCTCTCGGTTGCATGGCGTCAAAATTAAATCCTGCAACCACTTGGGATAAATCTATAGGCGGGTATTCAGCAAAATACGCTGAGCCAAGAAGTCCCGACTCCTCTGCAGTGACCGCAAGGTAAAGCAGGGATCTTTCATTGTTGTAGTCGTTTAAGGTTTCTGCCAGTTCCAGTATTCCAGCAACACCGGTGGCATTGTCCACCGCTCCGTTGTAGATATTGTCTCCTGCTTGTTCCTCCTTGGTACCTAAATGATCCCAATGAGCCATCATGAGAATGTATTCATTGGGTCTGAGCGATCCTTTTTTTACAGCAGCTACGTTATGAGAATTCGTAAATCTTATGGTGTTATTTAATCTCGCTTTGAGATTAAGGCCTTTCATCACTACAGGCTTAAACTCAGCGGTCAGGGCTTGCTGTTTTAATCTTTCTAAATCCAGTCCAGATTTTGCGAACAGGCCTTGAGCTATGGAATGAGTGATCCAAGACTCCACCTTAACTCGGTTTAAGCCCATGTCTTCTCGTTTTAAATCAATCTGTTTTCCTTGCCAACTGGTTTCAACGACTTGCCAAGGATAAGCAGCTGGGGCGGTTTCGTGAATGATCACCACAGCTTCCGCGCCTTGTCTGGCAGCTTCCTCGTATTTGTAAGTCCATCTTCCGTAGTAAGTCATGGCATTGCCTTTAAATAAGGCATCGTCTTGGGTTGCAAAGCCCGGATCGTTGATAAGCATTACCGCTGTCTTTCCAGTCATATCCATACCTTGGTAGTCATTCCATCCGTACTCTGGTGCAACAATTCCATAGCCGACAAATACCATTTCACTGTCATCGACGGAGACTTGTTCCTGAACTCTCTTGGTCCAAAAAACGGTTTCACTACCTTGTTCAAGCATCTTTTCACCGTCGTCTTGAAGAATGGAGATATAGGATCCTTTATCCACTGATACTTCAACCAAGGGAACGTCCAGCAGGTAATTTCCGTTGATTGTTTCCAGCGATAATTGTTGAAAAACATTCACCAGATATTCTTTTGTTTTCTCCCCGCCTTCACTGCCTGGCGCCCTGCCTCCAAATGCATCGGATGCAAGCATCGCTATATGTTGATGCAGGTTTTGTTCTTCAATTGTGTTTGCCGAGAGTGTTTGGTCGTTTTCAGCAGCATAGCCGCTAAAAAAAACCAGTGAGATTAGAGGTACCAAGTAAATCTTTTTCATATTCATCTCCAAATTAAACTCAGGATTGGCTAGTTGCCTTCAAATTCAACAGCTTTCTTCGTCAGAAACCCTTCAATGGCCTTTTTCTGATCTTCTGTGCTTGTTGTCAGCATAAATTGCTCAAATTCCATGTGCATGATCCCTTTAAAAAGAGTCATGGCCAATTCATTGGAACTGCGTTTAATCATTTGTGCAACTAAAGGGGGTTTGGATGAATATTTTGTCACCCATTTCTTCAGACAAAGTTCTCGATTCTTGGCTGTAAAAACTTCGTCAATAAACCCCCAAGATGCCAGTTGATCCGCATCGTGAAAGTCTCCACCGATAACCATTTGTTTGGCTCTGGATATGCCTACCAAATTAATTGCTAAGGGCAGACCCAGCCAGTTTAAATTCATCCCTAAATTAATTTCAGGATAGCCGACTTTTGTATTTTTTTCGGCGATTCTAAAATCGCAAGCAGAAGCAATGACGGCAGCCCCTCCCAAGCAATAGCCATGCATCAAACAAATAGTTATTTGCTCAACATTCAAAATAGCCTGGATAAGATCCTTTCCTCTGTTGTGCTTCCATTGATACAACTTTGTTTGATCTGATCTCGGTTCTTTCAGGTCGGCACCAACTGAAAAATTCTTGGCATTTGATCTAAAAACAATAAGTTTTGTTTTAACGTCTTTTCTTATTGCGGAACAAAAATCGGTCAACTCAACCATTAACCCTTCATTCAAGGCATTCTGGCTATCTACCCTATTGAGAAAAACGTTGGTCACGCCCAATCTTTTTTTAACTTCGAGGTATTTGTATTTACTCATTAACGATTACTCACATATATCAATTTGCATTTGTAGTATGCCATGACAATGATATTTTTCTAGACTAGCTAACTCTTGAGGCGGTCTAGCTGATAAGGGCTCGACATCCTGTATTCTCTAATAAATCAATGAGTATTTTCTGATCTTCATGTGCCAGTTTTGAGAACTCTTCTCTGACCCAAGCCAAGCATTTGGCTTGGTAGGGAAAAGAACCCTGAGACCAAATACTGCCATCTATTTCTGCTTCCCATGTCTCTTGTCCAGCTTCCAAGGCTTTGCTATTAGCAATCAGATAAGGAACATAGGTTCTGCCTATCTCCCGCAATATCGCTATTAAGGTCTCTGGAATTGAATCAAGTTCCATCCAGTCTTCTTCTTTAGGCTCGAGACCGCTGAGATCTTCTACGTTGTCGCACCATGCGAATATTCTTGGGGCATTTTTTAAAGTGACTGCTCTACAAGTCGGGTCGGTTTGAGCCAGCTGGGTTAATTGTCCAAAAACTCCAAAATCTCCACAACCGGGTCGGTTACCAAGAATAAATCTCCTGCCAATAAGATGACGGTCCATAAGATTTATAAATCTGACATAGCTGTCTTCGATGAACTTTCCAGTTAGTTCATTTGAACCAACGTATCTAAGCCGCTCAATTTGCCTCGTAGATATATATTCTGATATTGGTTCTATCTCCTCCATTGCTGCATCTGTCTTCAACCAAAGAGGTAAAACAGAACGGGCAAAGTCCACGTTTTCTTGATGCGACCAGCGATAGTGAAACATGGCTTTTGTTAGCCACTCATCGCCATAGTCTTCTATTAAATAATCCAAAAAACCCATAATTGGGTTGGTGGGTATCAGTGAACGTTCTTTGTGCTCATCCTCCAAATATCTAAGAATCGGAGTTGAATCTATCTTTGCTTCCTTGTAGTCACCGCTCTCACCGGGTAAAACTAATACCGGCAACAGGTTCACTGGTACTGTTGGAGTGTTGACATCTTCAGAACTATTTCTATTGGCCCAAATGTATGGAAGTCTGCGGTATCTGATTGCCGAGCGAAGTTTTCTGCTGTATGGAGAGCCTGGAGCTCCTAATATTTTATAGGGTAGTTGCATATGGCCGTGCACCTAAAGAACTATTACCAGGATTTAAAAATTATTGGCTATTCAGGTCTTGAAGTTACCTCTAAGGGCACCATAACGTGAACATAGTCACTTCCCTTCCACATAACGTAAGGACCTCCAGAGTATGGATCGGTTGGGAGGTCAGCCATCAAACTTGCAGGCAATAGCATCATAAGATGTGGCCCCTCTGCCACCCATGTGCCTCGAGATTTATCTTGATTATTAGGATCATCATTATCAACAGGAATATCGCCCATTAACATATAGGATAAGCCGAAAGACTCAGATTCTGAGTCATATGACGATTGAGTCATGTAGGCTTGTAGCCATTTTTGCCAAGCTTGATCAACACACATGGGAGCGACATTTTCATTTGGGGGAGAACCAGGCATGCAAGTCCATCCATTGCTTCCCTCTCTTAAAGTTGATCCGTCTGAACCCATAATCGCGGCTTTCTCACTGACGTTGGATGGAGCAGCAGACATGGCTATTTCTATTATTTTTGATGTATTTAGCTCGTGATGAGCACCATAAACCAAAGAAACAGAACAGAGCATTACTAGTATCATTAATGATTTTTTCATTGGATGTTCCTCAAAAATTCGAAACTTAAGTATAAAAGGATAAAAAAAATATTCCTACACCTGCGAACTAAATAAGTATCTCCCCTTCCAGGTATCTCGCTGTTTTACCCCCAATCAATACCCTGCTCTCAAGCAACTCGCATTCAACATCTCCAGATCTAAAGGATAACTGCTTAGCTGAGAATTTTTTCTTTCCCAATATGCCATGCCAATATGGAATCATTAATGTATAAGCAGAGCCAGTAACAGGGTCTTCGTTAACTCCTGATTGAGGGGAAAAAAATCTAGAAACAAAATCAACCTCTTCTCCGGGGGCAGTGATAATTAAACCTCTGGAATCTAACTGAGAGAGTATTTTAAAATCAGGCGTCATCGTTCGAATTATTTCCTCATCACCAAAGACAGCCAAATAATCGTCCTGCCCCTTGTATGTTTTAACTGGTTTTTCTCCCAATCCATCAACAATAACTTTATTTTGCTCGACTTCTTCGGTTTGATCTGCAGGAAAATCTAAATAAATCAGATCGCCTTTTTTGAAGGCTGTCAGTGTGCCTCTTTTTCTGGAATTAAAAATTACTTGGGAACAATCACTGGGAAGATAATCGTCAAACAAAACCCTGGCACTGGCAAGGGTAGCGTGTCCACATAAATCAACCTCAATGGTTGGAGTAAACCAACGAATTAAGTACGGAGAAGAGGTTATATTTACATATGCAGTTTCTGAAAGATTATTTTCAAAAGCTATCGCTTGCATGCTTTCAACGGTTAAATTTTTCTTAACAATGACTACTGCGGCAGGATTGCCCTGAAAAACATTTTCAGTAAATGCATCAATGAAGTAAATAGGAAGTTTCAATTTTCTTGTTATTTTTTATTCAATTGATTACTCGCTGCAGGTTGATAGCTTCCTTGATTTCACCATAGCCAGCTTCTTTAGGAATAGTTATAAATATTCCTTCATCAAGTTTTTCAATTAATGGAGTCACTGTAACAATATTAGAATTCTTAGCATTATTTATAGCTTCTGCAACGGTTTTAGATTGATTAAGTTTTTCTAAATTAAGCCTTGTGGGAAAAATAATATTTCTTTTTTCTGATAAACAATCGTCTAATGCTTGCTGGGGATTTATCCATATTGAATCAACTGATTCATTTCCATCATGTTGCCCCTCATGTCCTTTCGGTGCTGCAGCAATGTAAAAACGAGTATCAAATCTCTTTTGCATCTTTTCTGGCGTTACCCAATGCGAGAAAGGGATAAGAGCATCAATAGAAAACAACAAATTTTCCAAACGAGCAAATTCATACATTGATGTTGATTCATTAATAAATGCATCTCGCCATTTTTTAAGTTTGAATAATTCATCTGCAGTAATAATTTCTCTCCCATGGTTATTTTTAGCAAATAAAACATTTGCTTCTTCAAAGCATTCTCGAACGGCTGCAATCTTAAAAGGAATGTTCTCCCTATCAGAAAATTCTTCTTCACATAAATATTGATTAAGTTTTTTATTGTAGTCAGATTTATCTACTTTTCCTCCAGGAAAAACAAGGGCGCCAGCGGCAAAATCTATTTGGTGATGTCTGACAACCATAAAAACTTCTAACCCGGACACACCATCACGAATTATTAATACGGTAGAAGAAGGAATTGTTTTATTTATCAAATTTCCGCCCACTCACCTAGTATCGGTATGAATTCGATTTGCGAAAGAATTACAGTTAACAGATACACTAAAATTGTGGCGCCAATTACCCAGCCTAAACCGGATGCGAGCCCACGAATTAAGCTGAAATAAATAAGACTCCATAGCGAATCGTGCATGCGAAAGAAATGATGCTCCCTTAAATCAGTAATTGCTTGTTCTAGGTGCTTTATCGAAGCTTGATCTGCATCCATTATTTTACCCCTTTATAAATTTAACAAGCACTGATGCCAGTTTTTTTGCTCTGGTCCATTGAAAAAAATGACCTCCTCCAATGTCTGGATACATTCTTGCATTTGGAACCATCTTAGGAATCTGATCTTTTATAGGATTGGTAATTGGGTCATTGCCAGCAAAAACACTTAAAAATGGTTTTTCGAATTTTGCATAAAACTCGAGAGCACGGGCTTGTGCTTCCAAAGATGCATCTGGAATGACGGGAACCTGAGTTGGCATGGCACGTGGGCCCATCTTATAAGATGGATCTGGAAATGGTGCCTCATAAGCCTTAACCAGTGCAGAGGTGAAAGGAGAGAATCTTTCGAAGCCTAATGTTTGAAACAAATATTGCATTGCTAGACTAAATTTTGATCGCTTTTCCATCATTTGTGAACTTATTAATCCTATAGGCATGTCTTCTGCATCCCAACAAAACTTTTGCCAATACATAAACTTTAAGGCTGGGTGACCTCCTTTATCTATTTGCATAAGTTGTTTCGTCATAGAAATAAGTGATACCTTGATTTTGCTTTGTCTAAAGCGGTGCACTTCGTCAATGACCTCTTGAGGAGTATCTGGATTATAAGGTAAACCAGTATTTCCCATCGCAACTTTGATAAATCGGTCTGGGTGCTCTACAACCATTCTCAATCCAATTAATCCTCCCCAATCTTGGCCAAAAAAAGTTAAATCTGAAAAATTATTTTTTTCTAGCCACTGAGACATCCAGTCCACCTGGCGCTGATAACTGTAATCCTCTCTTGCTGCAGGTTTATCGGATTTTCCATATCCTGGAAGATCAGGTGCTATTGCTCTAATTCCTGCCTCCTTGAAATAAGGTATCATTCTTGCGTAAAGATAACTCCAAACAGGCTGACCATGCATGCAAAGAATAATAGGACCGTCTTTATCTCCTTCATCAATATGGTGAATTCTAAGATCTGAATCATCATGAGTTTTAATGGTTGTGTAATGAGGTTCAAAGGGATATTCCTTTAAATCTTTAAATCTTTCATTGGGGGTTCTTAGTATTTCCATATTTAATGCCGCTTCAAGGACTGGTGGCTAAAAATAAAACTTCGCTACTGAGCATAACAGGTAAAGCCAATTCTCCCGTGAGCGAATTCAGGCCTATATCTGCCAAACCTTGGCCATATTGACCAAGGCCGACGACCGTTTTAGTCCCACTAGAAATTTTGTAGAGCTTGCCGCTTTCCCAATCGGAAACATAGATATTTCCTTTTTGATCAATTTCTACACCATCCAGGTTGCCAAGTTCCGGGACAATAATATGTCTACTTTTTGTTGAATCTTTCAAAGAAACCCAATACAAATCGCCTGCTGTCTTCGTTATCCACTCGGCACGCTCCTCCGGCCGGTCGGACATGACTCCCCAACTGGCAATATAAAGCCTGTCTCCTTGGACCAGCACTCCATTGGGAGAAGACGGTAAGGTGGATATATAAGTGCTGTTTTCTCCAGTCGCTAAATCCACTCTAACCACCCGGCTATTCATCGAATCTGAAAGGTAAGCATGTCCGGAAGAGTCAGTGGCCAGATCATTCAAACTGATTGCACCGTCTATCGGGTGAACAATTCGATCACTGGGGTTATCCAAATTGAGGCCAACAACCTCGGTAGTATTATTGATCCACAGGCGGTTACCAGAAACCCTCATTCCCATAGGGTTCCGAAGATCCGTCGCCCAGCGTGGGTCGATCATACTACCATCTGCCGCCAGTTTGCTCACCCAGCCCACGTCGTCGCCGTTGGTACTTGAAATAAAGTATACGCCTGGATCTGTGCTGCCTGAGGTGTAAAAATAGGCTGACTCTGGCTGCGAAAAGGTTGGCTGCTCGGCCAATACTGAGACAGAAATCAAAGCTATAACTCCAGCTATTATGTGAATACTTCTATTATGAATAATTTTCATCTTTCTCCTCTTTGATTTCCTCGAGTAACTCAATCATTTTGTCATATTTTTCATGTTTTTTATGCCGCTTTGGCGTATAGCCGGCTATAGTAATAGAAATTCGTATACTTTTTAAACTGGAGCAATCTCTGACGATGACAATTTACATTTATCTTTCTAGAATTTTTTCCGTAGCCACTCTCATCACCCTGTTGGGTGGTCTGTTAATGCCGAGTGTTAGCTTATCAGACATATCGGATGTTCCGATTCTCCAGCCCGGCGCTCCGGGCAATGCCACTCGTGAAATTGATGCCGAAACCGCAGTGGCCATCGCTAATTCTTCATACACGGTCGCCGATGTCGATTTCATGCAGGACATGATTATCCATCATCACCAGGCTCTGTTGATGGCAATACTGGCAGCGCCAAGTACCAATAACCAGGCAATTCTGGATCTGGCTGGGCGCATCGATGTTTCACAGGCGGATGAAATCAGTTTTATGCAAGGCTGGTTGCAAGAACGCGAAGAGCAAGTGCTTGATCCCACAGCAGAACACTCAGAGCATACTCACCACAACATGATTGGTATGGCGACTCCAGAACAAATGGCGCAACTCGCTGAGTCAAAAAGCACGGATTTTGACCGACTTTTCCTGCAACTGATGATTACTCATCACGACGGCGCGGTAAAAATGGTCGAGGAACTCAGAGAACAACCCGGCTCCACCTATGACCCCCTTCTCAATGAATTTGCCTCGGATGTAACCAATGATCAGGCAGTGGAAATTGAGCGAATGAACGCAATACTGATAGGCCTTTCAAGTGACCCCCGGGCTGGACTGAAAGCGGGGCTCTACGATGCTGGCGAAGCAATCATGAATATGCAACTGTTGGTATCCTACCGCAAGCCCTTGGGATTCTACGACCCTGCGAATCCCGCAGAGCGTGGTGTCGACAAGCCGAAGGACGAGCAGGATGACGAAGCCAAAATGGAAGGTAAAAAAAGCACTGATGAAGAGGAAGATGAAGACAAGGAACAGACCATCGAAAAGGCTGCCGAAGATCGGCGTTATCCAATGCTCAGTTTTTCCAATTCGGACATGGCCTTCCGCGACGACCTACTGGTGACCGGTAGCTACCACGGCTTCAACATGTTTCGCATCGACGAGGAGGGTTTACCGAAACTCATAACCTCCGTTGTCTGCCCAGGAGGCCAAGGTGATGTTTCCATCGTTGGAGACCTACTGATT
>JYMV01053727.1_pt1 | contig 16219 bp, 12 predicted proteins | sample 338911 | NCBI WGS metagenome assembly JYMV01 (sample SAMN03354496, study PRJNA234377) | hydrothermal vent metagenome | biome: Deep sea; feature: Hydrothermal plumes at the Eastern Lau Spreading Center, Western Pacific Ocean; material: Seawater | place: Tonga | collected 2009 | depth 2000 m m
TTTTTGAGATTATCCCTTATATTTGATTCTCATAATTTTACTATTTAACCTACCATTTTTATGATCAAAAAAATTTTCATTGTCTTCGGCATTTTGATAGTGCTGTTGCTCACTTCGATAATAGTTCTGCCAATAATCTTTAAAGATGATATCGTACAGGCCGCTAAAGACGCGGCCAACGACAACCTTAATGCGAAGGTCGATTGGGGTGAGTTCGATGTTTCCCTGATAAGCAGTTTTCCCAACTTCTCATTTGACATAACTGATGTTTCGGTAATAGGAGTTGACTCCTTTGCGGGGGACACCTTGCTAGGGATAGGTAGTTTGAAGTTAACAGTTGACCTGATGGCTGCCATCGATGGGAATTATAATATTAAGACCTTCGCAGTTGATGGACTTACTGCCAATGCAATTATCTTAAAGGATAGCATGGCTAACTGGGATATTGTCAAGGACACAGGTGAAGAGGCCGTGGAAGAGGAGCAAGTAGAAGTTCCAGCGGATTCGTCTGCTGGTCCGTTTAGTTTAGAGCTGCAAAGACTATCTATAACCAATACCAATATTGTTTACGATGATCGTGCTGGTGATATGTTGGTGGAGATCAAGAATCTGAACTTTGAAATGAGCGGTGACCTTGGTGAGGAATTTACGGTCATTGAAACTGCCACCTCCATTGATGCATTTACTTTCGCAATGGACGGTATTATCCTGATGAATAAGGCCAAAATTGGAATTGATGTAGATCTCGATGCTGATATGAATGGAATGAAATTCACATTCAGGGAGAATGAATTCAGGCTCAACGAGCTGGTTCTCGGTTGGGATGGCTGGGTAGCCATGCCAACTGATGATATAGAGATGGACGTGACATTCGCGGCTACGAAAACAGAGTTCAAGAACATCCTGTCTCTGGTCCCTGCTGTGTATTCAGCAGAATTTGCTGATGTAAAGACTGCTGGTAAGCTGGCAATTGATGGGCATGCAAAAGGAATAATGACAGAAACGATGATCCCTGAATTTGGTTTGAATGTGGTTATTGAGAACGCCATGTTCCAATATCCTGATCTACCAGCATCAGTTGATAATATTAACGTTGCAGTGAATATTGCCAATCCTGGTGGAACGGAAGATGCAACAGTTATTGACGTTTCAAAATTTCATGTGGAGCTAGCAGGAAACCCCATGGATATTCACTTGGTCCTTAAGACTCCGGTTTCTGATCCTTATATCGATTGCGGATTTGAAGGGTCTATCGATTTAGCCAAACTGAAAGACGCAGTTCCCCTGGAAGAAGGAGAGGATATGAGCGGATTGATTACCTCCGACATTTCGATTAAGGGAAATATGTCAACAATCGATGAGGAGCGCTATGAAGATTTCCATGCTGTGGGATCTCTTAACGTTGAGAATCTGAATTACAAGAGCGTTGACCTCCCTCAAGGTGTACTCATTGAAAAGACAAACTTAGTGTTCTCACCTCAGTATGTTGACCTGACCGCTTTTGATTGTCAGCTGGGTAAATCAGACTTTCATGCTACTGGTAAGATAGAGAATTTCATTGGATTCGCCTTGACAGATTCAGTGGTATTGGCGGGAAGTTATGTGCTCACCTCTAATATTCTTGATCTCGATGAGTTTATGACTGAGGAGGAGGAAGCTGCTGGGGGAGGAGGCGAAGCTGCTGAGGATACAGTGCCGTATACGGTAATTGAAGTTCCTAAGAACATTGATTTTAAGCTGGCATCTTCGTTTGAAAAAATCAGCTATGATGGCCTTGAAATGACCAACGTAAAAGGAGGCCTCATCATTAAAGATCAGACGGTATTTATGTCTGACATCTTCATGAATATGCTGAAAGGCTCTATGGTTGTGAACGGAAGCTATAGCACCTTGAATCCAGAGAAGCCAAGTGTTGACTTTATGCTTGACATTGTGAATTGGGATATTCCGGTTACGTTCAACACGTTTAATACCATGGAGAAGATAGCCCCGATAGGCAAGAGTTGTACTGGTAGATTTTCAACGGGGATGAAATTCGTTACCGCTCTGGATCAGAACATGGAGCCGTTGCTCAACACCATGACCGGTGGAGGAACGTTTGTAACTGATCAAATTACCATTGAGGGCTCTACGGCAATTAATAAACTGGCAGACCAGTTGAAGAATGACAAGTATAAGAAATTGACATTTAATGATATGAATGTAACCTACGAGTTCAAAGATGGACGTATGTATGTAGAACCTTTTGAGGTTAAACTTGGAATGTCCAAAGCGACTATAGCGGGCTCTAATGGGTTTGATGAGACCCTGGATTATGTAATGGATATGACCATACCGACATCTGAATTTGGAGGAGGAGCTGAAGTGTTCAAAATCGCTGCAGCATTTTTAAATAAAGCTGGGGCGAATACCAGTGTGGGCGATGAGATTCAAGTTCAAATCCTGATTACGGGCACTTCTTCCGATCCGATTGTTAAGCTCGGATCCTTGAATCCTCTGGGAGGAGATCAGTCCGTAAAAGAGGTTGTCAAGGAGATAGTAGAGGAGAAGATTGAAGAAGTCAAGGAGCAGGTCAAAGAGGAGGTGAAGAAGAATGTGAAAGAGCAGGCGGATAAGATAATTGCTGAAGGGGAGAAGCAAGCTGTAGCGGCCCGGGCCAATGCCAAGAGGTTAGCTGAGCAGGCGCGAAAGGAAGGCTACAAACAGGCTGCTGATGTTGAGAAGCAAGCTAAAAATCCACTGCAAAAGGTAGCAGCTAAAGTAGCCGCCGATAAGATAAGAAAGGAGACTGATAAGAAAGCAGATAAGATTATCACTGAAGGCGATAAAACTGCTAAGAAGATATTAGATGCTGCCAAGGCAAAGGCTGCAGCTTTGTAAGTAAGATAAAAACTAGAGGTTTGATACAAGCAGTATTGCTCAGAAACAACTATTGCTTTCTCCTGCTCTTTTTCTCTTTGTTCGCCTCGTCCCTGGTTGCCCAAGACTTTGAAGAAGAGGAGGAGTGCGAGAAGGTTAAGAACTCCAAGGCTGACAAACTCTATAAAAAGAGTGGGGTTGTAGCCAAGAAGGATAAGGCCCTGCAAGTACACCTGCTGAAGCAGGCAATTCTGGAAGAAGAGGATTATATCGATGCTTACTGGAAATTGGCCAGGATAGCAATGGCTCGGGAGAGTTACAAATCGGCGCAGAAGAACTTAGAGCAGGTACTGGCCATATGCCCAACTTATAATATTTACGTACATTATCACCTGGGCCGCATATACTATGGCTCGGAGGAGTATTCTAAGGCCGCGCATCATATGACCGAATTTATGAAGCACCCTGACGACATAAAGACTGATCGACATTACAATATTGCAGAGCAAATCAAAAACGACGCAACTTTCTATGGAGCACTCTATGAAAACCCAGTTCCCTTCGAGCCAATCAATGTTGAGGGTATCTCCACTGTGAAGGATGAATACCTTCCTTATATTACTGCAGATCAGGAAACAGCTTACTTTACAAGAAAATTGCAGCAGAAATCTATGGGCGACCTATTTCCAAAGATGGTAGAACGGTTTAGTATCTCAAAGCGGCAGAATGGTTCTTTTGAGCGAGGTAAGCCCCTCCCGCCACCGTTTAACAGGGGGAGCAATGAAGGTGGAGCGTGCCTCACTATAGATAATCTGCACATGTACTTTACCATCTGTAAACGCCTTAGCAATGGATACAATAATTGTGATATCTATACCGCTGATTATACAAAACTGGATGACAATTATATGATGGATGTTAGCTGGATGACGGATGAACTTGATATGACTGAGGCCGAGGTTAGATTTGAACTGAGAAAGTTGAAAGACTCTGGGGCAGATTATATGTGGACCAACATACGTTCAATAGGGGATCAGGTGAATACGATCAAGAGCTGGGAGTCACAACCTACGATATCCTCTGATGAAAAGACGCTTTATTTCGCCAGTATTAGAGAAGGAGGCCCGGGAGGAATTGATATTTACAAAACAGTCAGGGATTCTACGGGCGAATGGGGAAAGCCGGTTGCTTTGGGCAAGAACATCAATACTGCAGGCAATGAGAAGTCCCCTTTCCTGCATCCTGATAGAGAAACACTGTACTTTTCTTCTGATGGACACCGGGGATTGGGTGGTTATGATATATTCTATACCCAACTGGAGATGTCCGATGGAGGTCCCAAATGGGGAGCACCAAAGAATATCGGGTACCCTATCAATTCTGAGCAAGATGATCTGGGATTTTTTGTGAGTACAGATGGGGAAACAGGTTATTTTTCTTCCACCAACGAGTCTGAGAAGTACAAGAGCTACGGAGGTTGGGATTTGTATGAGTTTCCCTTGTATGAAGGAGCGCGTCCTTCAGAGGTGCTATATTTAAAGGGTGAGATCAAGAACGAGGAAGGAAACTCCATTGTTGATGGAAAAATGGATATCACCAATGTACGAACCAAAGAGATTACAGAGGTAAATGTGGATTCAGCTTCCGGGGTATATGCTGCCATCCTAACCCTTGAAAAAGGCATGAACGATGGATTTGTAGTGAATGTTACATCACAGAACTATGCTTTTGCTTCGCAGATCGTCCAGGCCGGGGAGGGGGAGAAGAAAGATGTAGTTACGAAGATCGATCTAGAATTGGAGTATGTTACTGTAGGACAGCCCTATATGCTCAACAATATCAACTTTGCTACAAACTCGTCTTCAGTACTGACGGTGACATCTATGATAATCCTGGATGGATTTGTTGATTACCTGAAGGAGCGTTCCGATATGCGGGTAGCCATCCATGGCCACACTGACGATGTTGGATCTCATGAGGACAATATGAGGCTTTCCGAGGATAGAGCCAAGGCGGTGAACGACTATATGATTTTGAGTGGTATTGATGATAATCGCCTCACCTATAGAGGGTTTGGTGAGACTCAGGCAATCGGCTCAAATAAGACCGAGGAAGGCAGAGCCAGGAACAGAAGAACCGAATTTGTTATTGAGTCTTTTTAATATGATATCAGTATAACAAATTAGATTAATTAATAGAATTAAGAACTAGCTCGTTTAGAAATTCAGATGCGTTACACTGTATAACCGCCTATTAAAACTATACCACTGGAATTCTTTTCGCTCTTTTGGAATATTTCTTGCTGTGCTCTAAAAAATTGTAGATTTACATCAGAATGAACAATTGGTCAACATATTACTATTCATGTGATTCTGGGTATTAGCCAGGGGGAATCCTATAATTGTTGAACATTGTACAAACGTTGAGGTCCCTTTTGAGGGACTTTTTTTATGGATAAGATGAGCATGCAAGCTGCAGATAGATTGGGTAACGTACACGAGTACTACTTCTCTGCTAAACTGGAAGAGATACGGCGTATGAATGCCGCAGGTGCGGATGTGCTCAACCTGGGTATTGGCAGTCCTGATCTGCCGCCTTCTCCAAAGGTAAAAGCTGCCCTTTCCGAAGAGGCATCCAAAGACGATACCCATGCATACCAATCCTACAAGGGCGTTCCTGAATTGAGAGCTGCCATCACCGACTACTATGACCGCACATACAAGGTGAATCTCAATCCGGAAACTGAAGTACTTCCACTGCTGGGTTCTAAAGAGGGAGTTTCACACATTTCTATGGCATTTTTGAATCCAGGTGATGAAGTCCTGATTCCGGACCCTGGATATCCCACCTACGCGGTTGTTACCCAATTGGCAGGTGCTAAGCCCACCGTGTATACCCTGGATGCTGAGAATGATTGGGGAATCGACTGGGATCAGCTCAACAATATGGACCTCAGCAAGGTCAAGATCATGTGGGTTAACTATCCGAATATGCCTACGGGCTCTAAGGGAAGTATGGAGTTGTTCGAAGAGATCGTTGCTTTCGGCCGACAACACAATATCCTTATATGTCACGACAACCCATACAGCAGAATCCTGAATGACGAGCCCTTGAGCATGTTAGCCGTTTTAGGTGCAAAGGACGTCGTGCTAGAGCTCAATTCTTTAAGCAAGTCCCACAATATGGCTGGATGGAGGCTCGGTTGGGTATCTGGCAGTGAGGAGCATATTGACACTGTTCTTCGCTACAAAAGTAATATTGACTCCGGAATGTTTCTGCCTGTCCAGCGCGGTGGCATTGCTGCCCTGGAGGAGGGTGAAGATTGGTTTGAGCAGTTGAACTCAGAATACCGTACCCGCAAAGACCTGGTTTGCCAAATGCTGGATGATTTGGGATGCAGCTATAGTCCGGAACAGGCTGGCCTGTTTATTTGGGCCAGAATCGGAGACGGACAAGAGAGCTCTGAGATTTTTTGTGACACAATTTTACAAGAGGCAAAGGTATTCCTCGCACCTGGAACAATTTTTGGAAAAAATGGAGAGGGATACGTCAGAGTTTCACTTTGCAACTCACCAAAAGTACTAATCAAAGCAGGCCAACGGATTAGCGAATATGCCAGAATAACAATAGGATGAGGTTAACGATAATAGGTTTGGGTTTAATTGGAGGCTCACTCGCCAAGTCTCTCAGGAGGCTGGGGTTTGCCACAACTTTGGTGGGGGTAGATGCCAGCTCTGAACATTGCGAGGAAGCGGTGCAGCTAGGGCTGGTAGATGAAGTAAAGTCACTGGAAGAGGCATGTTGCGAATCTGACCTTGTAATTCTAGCCATTCCGGTAGATGCCGCCAGTCAAACAGTATTGAATGTACTGGATTTGGTAGGATCGAATACTGTTGTAGCAGATATGGGTTCTACAAAAGACGGTATATGTAAGGTGGTCGAAAAACACGAAAAACGTGCGCAATTTGTAGCGACACACCCAATAGCGGGTACAGAACACACTGGCCCCAGCGCAGCAATTGATGGATTGTTTGATGATAAGGTTGCCATCATTTGCAATCGCGAGCGGAGCAGCGAAGGAGCTTTAGCCCGCGTTGAGAATATGTACAAGGTACTTCAAATGAAGGTCGTCAGCATGGATTCAGCTGAACACGACGAACACATTGCCTATGTATCCCATCTCTCCCACATCAGCTCATTCGCGTTGGGCAATACCGTATTGGAGATAGAGAAAGATGAAAAGAGTATTTTTAATATGGCCGGATCGGGATTTGCCTCCACGGTGCGACTTGCGAAGTCGGCCCCCTCCATGTGGGCCCCGATATTTGAACAAAATCAGGAGAACATTTCGGTCGCGTTGGGCACCTATATTGAAAACCTCATCCACTTCAAAAAACTGATCGATGAGAAGGATTTGGAGGGTTTGGCATCATTAATGTCTGATGCCAATGAAGTGCGAAGGGTCTTGGAGGGTATTGAATTGAATAATAACTATTGATCATGACAGTAGATTTGAATATTAATCCACTAACAAATTGGCTGACGGATAAGAAAATACCGCTGGTAATTGCTGGTCCGTGCAGCGCCGAGTCGGAAGAACAGATGTTGGCGACCGCAAGAGAGCTGGTAAAAAATCAGAAGATCTCCTATTTCCGTGCGGGCATCTGGAAGCCAAGAACACGACCGGGCTCCTTTGAGGGAATGGGAGTGGAGGCGCTCAGGTGGATGCAGGCTGTAAAGGAAGAAACCGGCTTAAAGGTCGCAACTGAAGTGGCCAATACGGATCACGTTGAGGTCTGTCTGGAACATGGGGTGGATCTCCTTTGGATAGGTGCGCGTACCTCCGTGAATCCCTTCTCTGTGCAGGAGATCGCAAATGCCTTAAAAGGAGTGGATATTCCCGTAGCAGTTAAGAATCCAATAAACCCTGACCTGCAATTGTGGGTGGGCGCATTGGAACGGATCAACAAGGCCGGCATTGACCACCTTATAGCCATACACCGTGGTTTCTCTTCGTTTGAAAAGTCACCTTTCAGGAATCAGCCTCTTTGGGAATTCCCAATTGAATTAAAATCTATTTGCCCGGATGTACCAATCCTCTGTGACCCAAGTCATATTGCTGGGACAAGAGACCTAATTCCCTTTATCTCACAGAAGGCATTGGATATGGACATGGACGGATTCATGATTGAATCTCACATCAATCCAATGGCAGCACTGAGTGATGCAGATCAGCAATTGACGCCAAATGCGCTGGATGACCTATTGAACGATCTTATCGTCAGATTGGCTACCACCAGGAATGAGGAGTTTAAGACACAGCTCGATGATCTCAGACGGCTGATAGATGATCTGGACGAAGAAATTACCCAGAAGCTTTCAGCAAGAATGGATGTTGCCGAGAAAATAGGGGAGTACAAGAAAGAGAACAATGTCACGATCCTTCAGGTAAAGAGGTGGGAAGAGCTGATTTCAGATCGGTTGTCAACTGCTACTGCTATGGGCCTTAGCGAAGATTTTATGAGAGGAGTGCTCAAACTGGTGCACAAGGAATCGATCCGTCGTCAGACGGAGGTGATGAACAACCAGAAGGTGTGATAAGCAACTTTGACTGAAGCTCTTATTCATTGCTGGGATTATAGGGGGTACGGGTGAGTGGAATGTGATGCAATGCTAGATGGAGTACTGGTAGTAGTAAGAGAAGGATCGCGGTATTCCTTAACGGGGGGATCCACGACCTATAATGCTCAGTTTAGAAGTGCTTTTCTTCAATGGCCCGGATAAAGGCTGATTTAGCCATTGCATATTGGTTTCCATCTTCCCAATCCAGATTTGATAGTCTCATTTTCAAGTCTTGGTAGGCTGTTCTCGTTTTGTCATTGCTCAGCAAATGATTTCTAAAAAACATATGCCGGTCCCAGTACTCTTCATTGAGCTGTACCACATGAACATGGTGGGACCGTTCACCACCACTGGATTTTAAGAAGAACTTTCTATTAGGCATACTGTCTTCATATTCAGCCATATACTTATAGCCCAGTTGCCGCATACCTTGAACCCATTGACCTGCCATAGAAAAATCCTGCAGCCCGACCATAATATCAATAATGGGCTTGGCGGATAAACCCGGTACAGCGGTACTGCCAATATGCTCAATTACCGGATTGGCCTGGCCCATCAGAGAATTCAACATCTCTTTCTCGATATTGAATACGTCAGGCCATGCTGTATTATATGCTTCTAATTCAATCTTCATATCCTGATCCAATAATTCTGCATCGCCCTGCCTTCAAGTTCGAATTCCTCTTCTAATATGCCGCCGTTGTTCGTGATTGATTTCGCAGACCCGATATTGTCTTTATGACAAGTTACCAGTACATCCCCAATTGCCATCTTTTTAGCCTCTACAAGTGACAATTTCAGGATTAATGTGGCATATCCTTTCCTTCTTTGTGAAGGAGTAATACCGTATCCGATATGCCCTCCAACCTTTCGCAGATTCTCGTTCAGCTCATGTCGTAGATTCGAAACACCGAGAATGTTGTTCTCCTGATTTACCAGCCAATAAGTAGAATGGGGGACCATTACGTGCTTATGCTGAAAGCCAATCCCTTTTTGTTCATTCTCCAATTGCTGTATTAAACCTGGGAAGTCATCATGTTTATAACGCAAGACGAAGGGAACCAATTGTTCACCTGTTGATTCCCAATCTTTAAGCATTATTCTGTATTCTTCCTCCAAATCAGATGTGGGGCTTATGAGTTTGGGGTTTGGCATCGTACATCAAAGTTACATCATTGAATTTAAACGTAAATGTGACGCTCTTTCATCTAAATTACTATGTTTGTATCCTCCTTTATAACACCAACACGCAGTTACCGGACATATCTAAAGAAACCATGAAGAGAATTTTTGTCGTTTGTTTGATCTTAACAGGAACAATAGGGTTTTCAATGGGTCAGGATAGTTCAGGAGTTGCTCCAGCACCTCCCGTAATTGAAGAGCCAGTTCTGGATAATGCAGATCCAGCTGAGCCACTTGATGCACCAACAATGGGGGAACCGGTAACACCAGAAGTAGTTAAAGAACTAATCGTGCCTGTCGAAACAGAGCGTATGGTGCCACCGGAAGAACCGCCAGCAGCAGAACCAGTGATTGAGGATGAAAACAAGAAGGAAAAGAAGGTAAAGGAAGAGAAGCCTGCCAAGGAGAAAAAGGTAAAAGAAGAGAAACCGGCCAGGGAGAAAAAAGTAAAGGAAGAAAAAGTCAAAGAGCAGAAACCTCCCAAAGAACCCAAAGGCCCCAACAGCGATAAGATGACGGACAATATTGTGAAACTGGTGGGCGTAGCGCTAATCGGTGTGGCAATGTGGTTGTTCTTCTCCCCAGCGAAGTAGTAGTAGCGCTATCTCGTTACTATTTATTGTTAAGGTGTTCACACTGCACTTATATACACCTGTTTCATTTTTCTATATTTGTTTAAGTGCACATTCCTAAGTTATGAGCGATTCAAATACTTCATACAAGAAGCGTGGTAAAGATTATCCTATAAAAGGGGGATTGCGCACTTTGCCTGGGAAGTATTACCATTCGCAGGAAATATACGGGGAGGAGCTGGAGAAGATATTTTACCAAAAATGGATGCTCGCAGGACGTGGTGAGGAAATACCGGAAGCCGGCGATTATAAGCTTTTTGATATAGAGGATGAGAGTGTAATTATTACCCGAACCAAATCCGGGGATATAGCAGCTAATTTCAACGTATGCCGCCACAGAGGCACGAGGATGTGTGTCGAGGCCAAAGGACATTTTGAGTCTGAGAACATCCAATGTCCCTACCATGCCTGGACCTATGGGCTGGACGGCAAGCTCATCGCCTCACCCATGATGCAATCACTTGAGTCCTTTGATAAGGAAGCGCATCATCTTCATCAGGCAAATGTCCACGAGTGGGGCGGGTTTATCTTCGTAAACCTTGCTCAGGATCCGATTTCATTTGAAGACCAAATGGGCACCTTGATAGAGAAATTCAAAGATTGGAAGCTCAGCGAACTGAAGATCGCTCACACCATCAAATATGAGCTGGAATGCAATTGGAAGCTCATCCTCCAAAATTACCAGGAGTGTTACCACTGTCCGGGTGTACATCCGCTATTGTCAAAGCTCACGCCTTTTCAAAGTGCCATACACGATTGCAATAAAGGTGCAGTTATGGGTGGATACATGAAACTAGAGCCAGGGGTAAAGAGCATGACCATGGATGGTGAGCCTGCTGGCACACCTGTATGTGATGTGCAGGGTGATGACATGCGAAGGGTTTATTATTACTCTGTATTCCCAAATATGCTGCTCACCCCTCATCCTGACTTCGTTCTCTTTCACCACATCATGCCCAGGGGCAATGGAGCCATAACCAATACTTGTCATTGGCTGTACCATCCTGATGTAATGGCTGATCCGGATCACAAAGAGCGCTTACAATCGGCTGTTGAATTTTGGGATTTGACCAACAAGGAGGATTGGGCCGTATGTGAGCAGATGCAGCAAGGCACTAAATCCCGCAGATTTACCCGGGGAACTTATTCTGGCCAGGAAGATATGCTCTATGCTTTAGATCAGGAATTGTTACGGGTTCTCGGGCATAAATCTCCAGAATAATTTCAGTAGATTATTCTACATTTACCCTTGACAATTAAGGAATAGGAAATGCCAATCAGATCTCCGTTTTACGAACGCACCAGGCCTCTTTGTACCAGTATGAACTGGAAGGATTGGTCCGGGTATTATGCGGTATGCTCCTTTGATACCATTCATATTCCCGAGTATTTTGCATTTAGGCATGCAGCTGGGATGATCGACGTGACTCCTTTGTTTAAGTACAAAGTGATTGGTACTGATGCTTCTGCCTTCTTGTCGAGGGTGATGGTGAAGAATATTGACAAACTCGGCGTGGGTCGGGTGGCTTATCTCTGCTGGTGCAATGATGAGGGAAAGGTCATAGATGACGGAACCGTCATGCACATTTCGGAAAACGAATTCTTCGTTACCTCAGCTGATCCGAGCTATTTGTGGCTCTCGCGATTTACCAGGGGTTTTGATGCAACAATTGAAGACGTAACCGATACCGTCGCAGGGCTGGCCCTCCAAGGCCCGACATCCAGGGATATCCTCAAGCAATGTGTCGACATTAATATGGATACCTTGAAGTTTTTCGGAATTCGTGAGGGTAAATTGGACAATATTCCTGTGAGGGTTTCAAGGACAGGGTATACAGGAGACCTTGGATATGAAATATGGACCGAGAATGCCAATGCACTGAGACTGTGGGATGCTTTAATGGCCCATGGCAAGAACTACAACATCACCCCCGCTGGACTGGACGCTTTGGATATGACCAGAATAGAGGCTGGGCTCATCCTTAATGGAGCAGACTATTACAACGCCTCGCATATGCTCATAGAAGCCAGAATGAGTACACCTTACGAATTGGGATTGGGCTGGACAGTGAATCTCAAAAGGAGTAATTTCAATGGGCAGGCTGCTCTTATGCAAGAAAAGGATGAGGGGTCAATGTGGGCTATGGTTGGACTGGACATTGACTGGCCGGAGCTGGAAGCGGTGTACAATAAGTACGGCTTACCTCCTGAGGTGGATGGGCACGCCTGGCGAACTTCTATTCCCATTTACGACAATAACGATCACAACAAACAGATTGGCTATGCCACCAGCGGGACTTGGTCTCCATCCTTAAAGAAAAACATTGCTATTGCTACCATTCAAAAGAAATATGATACTCCCGGAAAGAGGATCCAGTTTGAAGTTACTGTTGAGCATACGCGTCATTTGGTATCAGCGATAGTAGGGCCAACACAGTTTTTCAATCCTGAAAGGAAACGCTCTAATCCTGCATTGGACAAGGAAGTTAAACAAGAACCCAAAGCAAAGGCAGTCAAGTGAAAAAATACGATGCAATAATAATAGGAGGGGGGCACAACGGATTGGTTTGTGCTGGCTACCTTGCTAAGGCAGGTCTAAAGGTGCTTGTCCTGGAGCAACGCCATGTGTTGGGCGGTGCAGCTGTTTCAGAGGAAGTCTTCCCGGGATTCACCTTTTCGGTGATGTCGTATGTAGTGAGCTTGTTTAGACCACATATCATTCGTGAATTAGGCCTTGCCAGGCATGGGTATGAGGTAATTCCTATGGCTTGCACTTTTACGCCCTCGTTGAATGGCGATAAGGGCTTGGCCCGATGGTCCGATGCCGCACTTACCCGAAGAGAGGTTTCCGTATTCAGTAAAAAAGATGCAGAAGTGTATCCGGAGTTTGCGAAGACCATGACGCAAATCTCAAAATTTACCAAGCATATTATTGATCACAATGCTCCTGATATCACATCGATTAGTCCCAGGGAGCTTGGCAGTATGCTGAGACTGGGAGGAGCTGTGAAGGACCTTGGTGTGGATATGATGCACCTCAATACGAAATTACTGACCATGTCAGCCGTGGATTTTCTGGATATGTGGTTCGAAAGCGAGCGTATGAAAGCGCCAATGTCGGTTAGTGGAATCATCGGAACTTTTCAGGGGGTTCGTTCTCCAGGTACCGCTTACGTTTTGCTCCACCATTACATGGGTGAATTGGACGGGGCGTTTAGGTCCTGGGGATTCTCCAAAGGAGGAACTGGAGGAGTGAGCATGGCATGTGCAAGGGCCGCTGAAAGCTTTGGTGCAGAAATAAGAACAGACGCGCCGGTTTCAAAAATCAAAATAAAGAATGGACGCGCCGTTGGCGTAGTGCTTGAAAATGGAGATGAGCTGGATGCGAAGATTGTGGTATCCAATGCTGACCCGAAGCGTACGTTGATGGGAATGGTCGGTGAAGATCAACTGCCGGAAGACTATGTTACGGGTTTAAAAAGATACAAGTTTAGAGGAAGCTCCGGAAAAGTGAATCTCGCCCTCGATGCATTGCCAAATTTCAAGTGCAGGCCAGGTGAAGGCCCGCATCTGGCGGGGGATATCACCATAGCTCCCAGCATTGATTACCTGGAAAAAGCGTATGACGACGCAAAGTATGGAGAGTATTCCAAAAAGCCTTTTATCGACATGGTGATTCCGTCGCTAACCGATCCAAGTGTCGCTCCTCCTGGTAAACACGTGATGTCCTGTTTTGTGCAGTATGCCCCTTATCATCTTAAAGAAGGTGCGGATAAATGGCCCGAGAAACGGGAAGCATTTGGGGATGCTGTTATCGATACTTTATCAGATTATATTCCGAATTTAAAGGACATTATTTTGCACCGACAGGTCTTATCACCATGGGACATTGAGAAATTAACCGGGCTAACGGAAGGCAATATTTTCCAGGGTGAACTATCTCTGGAGCAGCTGTTATTCCAACGACCCGTTGCTGGTTATTCAGATTACACCACACCAATCAAGGATCTGTGGCTCTGTGGCTCTGGTACTCATCCAGGAGGGGGAGTCATCGGTTCTAGTGGTGAGCTGTCTGCTAAAACGATCTTGTCAAAGGAGGGGCTCTAGACAGTGGTTGCTTAACTTAAATTTTGTCATCAACCGCTTTGTCGTGATTGTCTGTGCCTTGGCCTGACCTTCCACATTCCTTGTTTACAACATTCATTGATACTTAGCTGGTGTTTATAGGACCGAAAGAAACAAATTCAGGGTATCCACAGAAAATATTGGTAATGTTTTCCATTTAGAGAGTTCAGTTTTTCGGCTCAGTTTTAGGAATTTACCTGATTTGATTTGCTCAACATGTTCTGCTTGAAGCAATTCGTAATTGTCAGGTTCGTAGTGATACTCCCAGGGGGTTTCCCCAACACAGATGTAGAACTGCCTGTCGAGCAGAGAGCTGATGTTATTAATTAGGCTTTCCCTGCTTTCTTCCAGATATATGCCTTGCAGGTGCAGTGTCACACTAAAGAAATTACCCCACCAAAACATCGTTCTGAAGGCGATGGTATCCTGTTTACCAAAGAGTGCGGGGTAATCCAGCACAAAATAAGGGAGGTGTCTGTAATATTCGCCTTTGGAGATCTTCCCTGAGGATAGATCTAAATCCGTAGGGAATACGAAATCAGTGGTCCCGAGTTGTGTCTGTAGGGCAGACCGGGTATCTTCCATCAATATATTGATCTTGGACATCACCTCTACCTTGGCCAACAAGAAGTCTGCGCCACTGATAAGGGATAGGTCCTGATTGCTCAAGTTCATTGGCAGGTTTTCAAGTGACTGAGGAGTGTTAAGCAGCTAATTGACCCTTGAAAAATACAACGGCATTGGGGTGATGTAGTGATCATCCCACCTTTGTTCATAGTGGCCTCTGTTATCTGGTAAATTGCTAATCTTGTGGCTCATGAATACTACTCTTTTAACAGTTTGATGAGGGCCTCTTTTCCATCAGCACTAACTTTTACTAAGTACATTCCCTGTGCGAGCACATCAACATTCAGTTCCACCTTTTGAAGTTCATGCCTTTCTTGTTCAAGCAGTATCTTTCCCCGAAGGTCTATTACCTGCACAAACGTTGTACTATAAGTTCTACCCATGTCTATTACGAAATGGCCGTTGGTTGGATTGGGAAAGGCGGCCAGCTCAGGGCCAATTGTATTTTCCACTATTCCGGTGGCAATGACTGTTCTGCATAATGAAGTGTCCTTGCAGCCATCAACAACCAGCGCCACTTTATAGCTGCCGTTTACCGTTACGGTATATGACTGAAATATTTCTCCACCGATTGGTAGATTTCCCTCGCACACAATCCATTGATAGCTATCCGCTGCTGTCGCGAAGAGTACAGAGCCAGATTGAACCACATTTGTGTCCACCGTAGTTATTGTCAGGTTTGATGTAACAGTACTGTCGCAACCTGCTACAGAAGTTAGGTTACTCGTGTGAACTGTTGCAGTTGTTGACGTTGTACCATCAGGGAAAGTATAGGTGTCACCAGAACACATGGTCACATTTTCTGTAGTTCCCACCGAGTTGCCTATACTAAGATTGGTAATAATGATACTATCACAACCGTCCGCAGTTGTCATATAACTGGCTTGTACCGTCGCAGTTGTGCTGGTTGTACCATCTGGGAAAGTGTAGGTGTCGCCATTGCAAATGGTAGCATCAATATTGGAGGTAATTGGCGGATCTACGGTGAGATTTGTGGTTACAACGCTATCACATCCCTGAGGTGTGCTCAGGTTGCTGATGTGTGTGATTGAAACTGTTGAAATAGCACCATCGGGGAATACATAGGTTACACCGCTACAGGAGCTAACATTCTCCGTACTCGTTATCGGGCTGTCAACTGATAGGGTTGAGGTTATAATACTGTCACAGCC